>CZKF01000084.1_pt1 | contig 19471 bp, 16 predicted proteins | sample 1122351 | NCBI WGS metagenome assembly CZKF01 (sample SAMEA3539301, study PRJEB10725) | soil metagenome | biome: tundra; feature: field; material: soil | place: USA | collected 2010-05 | depth 0.15 m
ACGCGGCATCGGCACTCGGCTGCTGGTGCCCACGGTGAACCTGGCAGCCTACGACGGGCAGCTCCCCGCTTTCGGTGTCTACGTTACACGGCTAACGATTGGAGGGCGCAAATTTCAGGCTGTCACCAACGTAGGCAACCGGCCCACATTCGGCGAAGCTTCTTTTGCCGTCGAGTCGCACATTCTGGACTTCGAGACAATCGAATTGGACGAACAGACGCCCATCGTAGTGGAGTTTCTGCACCGCCTGCGCGGCGAGCAAGTGTGGCCCTCGCCCGAGGCGCTGAAGGCGCAGATATTCAAGGATGTGGCGCGGGCAAAGCGGTACTTCCGGCTATTAATATAAGAGAGGCTTCGGAGCTGACCGGCGAAGACAAATAGGAGGATCAATGCAGAAGCGCAAATTAGGAAACAGCAATCTGGAAGTATCGGCAATCGGGCTCGGTTGCATGGGCATGAGCTTTTCCTATGCTCCGTTTCCGGAGAAGAAGGATGCGATCGCGCTGATCCGCGCCGCTGTCGAGCGCGGCGTCACCTTCTTTGATACGGCCGAGGTATACGGCCCCTTCAACAACGAAGAACTCGTGGGCGAGGCTCTCTCGCCCCTCCGCGATCAGGTGGTCATCGCCACCAAGTTCGGAATGGATATCAATCCCGACGGAAGCCGCGGCGGTAGGGGGCTCGACAGCCGGCCTGAGCACATCAAGCAGGTTGCGGAGGCCTCCCTCAAGCGCCTCAAGATCGATGTCATCGATCTTTTATATCAGCACCGGGTGGACACCGAGGTGCCCATCGAAGATGTCGCCGGCGCCGTCAAGGATCTCATCCAGCAAGGCAAGGTGAAGCACTTCGGCATGTCGGAAGCAGCCGCGAAGACCATACGCCGCGCCCACGCCATCCAACCCGTCACCGCCCTTCAGAGCGAGTACTCCCTCTGGTATCGCGCGCCGGAGGACGAAATCATCCCTACACTTGAGGAACTCGGTATCGGCTTCGTTCCCTTCAGTCCACTTGGCAAAGGCTTCCTGACGGGCAAGATGGACGAGAACACCAAGTTTGATTCGACCGACATTCGCAGCAAGATTCCGCGCTTCACGCCGGAGGCGCGAATTGCGAATCAGAAGCTCGTCGATCTGCTGGGCAGGATTGCGGCGCAGAAGAAGGCAACCCCGGCGCAGATCGCGCTCGCCTGGTTGCTCGCCCAGAAGCCGTGGATCGTGCCGATTCCGGGGACGACCAAGCTGCATCGCCTGGAAGAAAACATCGGAGCCGCCGCCGTCGAACTCACAGCCGACGACCTGCGCCAGATCGAAGGCGCACTCTCGCAGATCACGGTGGAGGGCGCGCGCTACCCGGAGGCGCTGGAGAACACGACCGGCCGCTGACCAGCATTCTTGTCGCGTGCAGATGATATGGAGGTGGCTGCCGGGTGCCCCTATCTTTCCACAGATTCATTGCGGAAATGGTAGGAGACCACGCACTCTCTCATCCTCTTTGCAGATAATTACCGTTTACTGGCGCACACTCAGCCAATGAACAATGCTCAGATGCGCGGGCAGTTACTGACCAACAGAAAAGGCCCCGAATCCGAGGCCGTTTAACTGAATCGCTAACTCGCCGACTCGCTCATCGGCTCATGCCGGAATCGCCAGCCGCATCACCTGCGTGTGAGGCTCGGGAATCGGCAGTCCGTCCTCGCGCAATCCTTCGATGTGAAATTCGATGCCTTCGCGCAGCAACTGCTCCGTCTCGGCGAAGGTCGCGCCCGCTACGCCCAGTCCGGGTAGGTCCGGAGCATAGGCGCTCCATCCATTCGATGTTTGCTCAAAGACTGCCGCGTATTCCTTCATTTCAATCCCGCCTGTTTGAGAATGTTGCTGAAAGTTCCCTTGTCCATTTCCTGCGATGGGTGGCCAGCCACTGTGACCCGACCCAGCTTGACAGGGTGCTTGAACTGGCGGTGGCTGCCCTTCTGCGCAACCTGAAACCAGCCATCGTCCTCAATCAGTTTCAGCACGTCGCGAACTTTCATGCAAACTGCTCAATCCTTGCTGTGATTATAGCCCCGATAGGAATTCAATCTTCCTCTCACTCCCTTTTGCATAAAATTACCCTCTGTTGGCGCACAATCAGTCAATGAACAATGCTCAGAGGCGCGGGCAGTTACTGACCACTGTTCACTGTCCACTGTCCACTGAGAGGGGTACCCCCTCCCCCCCTCTAAAATAAATAAATAAATTTAAACCTTGCAGATAATTAATAACCTCCATTGAATCCGCAACTTCCGAAGAGTGCCCCGCAAAAATGCAATAATTGCCTTTGCGGATAATTATTAACTGTCATGGAATCAATTACTCAAGAAGACAATTCCCGCAAAAACCCCAAATTTACCTTTGCAGATAATTACGAATCTTACGCGCCAGCGCAATCTCAATCTCTGTCAACCTGTGAACGGATCTTTTATCTCTGATCCTTTGGCTTGGGCGGATTCGAGTTGGAATTCAGAGCGGGTTTGACGGTGACTTTTGGCTGGGCTGGAGCGGGCGGCGGAGCCAATGCCACTTTCACATGCGACTTGGCCGATGTAGTGCTGTCGGCGGGTAGTTGCGACGGGCTGGCAACCGTTTGCACCGGCGTTCTTGCAGCCGGGCTGGAAGAGCCAGGAGAAGTAACTGGCTTTGCCGGGGCTATCACCGGCTTGACGGCGCCAGCGGGCTTTGCTGGAGCGGTTTGCGGAAGAAATGCCGGTTTAATCCGCAGTCCGGTTGTGGGAGTACTCGCGGCTGGATGTACTGCCGGTTTCGCGGAGGTTTGAGCTGACGGTCTGGCTGCTGGGCGAGCCGGTATGAGAGTTGCAAACGGCTTGGCCGGGACCAAAGGTTTGGCGGGCGACGCGGCTGCTGGCGGCGAAGCGAATGTCTGCCTGGTAGCGACGACTGTTGATCTTGGTCCGGCGGGCGGCTGCGGTCTGGCAGGCTGTGCCGCTGCTGCTTTCAGAGTCGGATTGTTCGTTTCATCGCTGAGGAACTTCTCGTCGTCCTTGCCGGCGATGGCGGCGCGCATCCAGGTCATCCAGATGGGCAGGGCAGTGCGGGCTCCGGTTTCTTTTTCTCCCAGCGACTGATTGGTGTCGAATCCCACCCAAACGCCGCAGGTGATGGAGGGCGAAAAGCCCAGGAACCAGGCGTCGGTGTATTCGCTGGTGGTGCCTGTCTTGCCGCCCAATGGGTGCCTGAGTTGCGCCGCCTCGGCGCCGGTGCCGTGCTGGATGACGGCTTCCAAGAGGGTCATCATGGTGCGCGCCGTCTGCTGGCTGACGACCTCGTTAACGGCGGGCGGTTCTTCCCAAAGGGTTATGCCATCGACATTGGAAACTTTTCTGATGAGCCGCGGCTTCACGCGCAATCCGTCGTTGGGAAAGACGGCGTAGCTGGCCACTTGTTCTTCGAGCGTGATTTCCACCGCGCCCAGAGCTACCGGCAGATAGGCGGGAATGTTGGTGGTGACTCCAAAGCGGTGAGCCACATCAATGACCTTTTGAATGCCCACCTTGTCGGCCAGCTTGAGGGCGGGAATGTTGCGCGACTCGGCGAAGGCATTGATGAGGGTCATGCGGCCCAAGTAATTGTTTTCGTAGTTGTGGGGAGTGTAGCCGCCGAAGCTGACCGGGGCATCGACGATGATGTCAGTGGGTTTGGCGCCGTCCTCGATGGCGGCGGTGTAGACGTAGGGCTTGAAACTGGAGCCGGTTTGCCGCTCAGCCTGAGTGGCGCGGTTGAACTGGGAGAGCGCGTAATCGCGCCCGCCGACCATGGCCAGCACGTCGCCACTGGTGTTGTCGATGGCCAAAAGAGCGCCTTGTGCGCCGGAGTCCTGCTCGAGCGTGGCGCGTTGAGTCTTGCCTTCCATCGTCTCGGCCAAGTGAACGTAGATCACGTTGCCGGGCTTGATCAGGGCGTCGGCGAAACGCTGCCCGGTCCATCTCCAGTCCTCGGGCAGGAGCACTATCTGGGCGTCGCCTACGCGAGCGTGAATCTCCATGGGCAGAACGCGGGTGACCACGGCATGAACATAGTCGCCGGGCCCGGAGCTCGTGGTCCAGTCGGGATGCTTGTAATCTTCGATGGTGCTGCCGCTGGCGAGCACGTTTTCCAGCTTGCCTTTGAGGTCATTGCCCATCCAGCCGCGCCGCCGCTCGTAGGCAGCCAGACCGTCCGCAACGGCGCGATTGGCCGTTTTTTGCAGGTCCAGATCGAGCGTTGTTTCCACCTTCAGGCCGGCCTCGTGCACCTGCTCGCTGCCGAAGCGTTTTTCCAGCTCCCGGCGGACCTCCTCCTGAAACCACGGGGCAACCGATGTTTCGGGCGGGGGAACGCGCAGCCCCAGCGGGGCGTTGCGAGCCTGCTCTGCCTGCGCGTGGGAGATTACCCGGTCAAGCTCCATCTCCGAGAGCACCAGATTGCGCCGGCGCAGCGCTTTTTCCGGAGCGAGCAGCGGCGAGAAGGAGACCGGCCCCTTGGGCAACCCGGCCAGCAAAGCCGCTTCGGGGAGCGTCAACTCTTTGGCGTGCTTGCTGAAGTAAAACTGCGAGGCGGCCTCGAAGCCGTATCTTCCGTGGCCCAGATAGATCTGGTTGCCATAGAGGGTAAAGATTTGCTGCTTGGTGAAGGCACGCTCTATCTGAACGGCCAGATAAGCCTCCTGTACCTTGCGACTGGCGGTGCGTTCGGAGGAGAAAAAGAGGTTGCGCGCCAACTGCATGGTCAACGTGGATGCGCCCTGAGCGCGCCCGTGGCTTCGCAGGTCATGCCACAGCGCCCCGCCGACGCGCAGTACGTTGATGCCCCAGTGCGACTCAAAGCTCTTGTCTTCAATGGAGATGACGGCCTGGCGAAGCACCGGGGCAAAGTCGTCATAGTTAACCACTACGCGCCGCTCCAGCGCAAAGGAGCCGATGATGCGGCCCTTCTGGTCGTAGAGTTCAGTGGTTGTAGAGGGGTGATAGCGTTCCAGGTCGTGAATCTGGGGCAGATCGACCGAGTAGACCAGCATGAGCCCGGCCAGCGTGCCGGTAATCACGGCCAGAGTGAGCAGCGCGGCGAGGGTGATCTTTCCGGCCAGCTTGCGCCGCTTACGCGCGGGCACAGGCTCGGCTCGCAGCAGGTGGCTCCGGCCAAGGCCACGCAACTCGGGCGGATCGATACGGGTGACAGCCAAGCGATTCAGGCCTCGTCGACACTTCTCCTGTGAACATTGGAGAAATGCTTCAGCCCAAGGCTAGCACGGGAGCGGCGAAGAATAAACGTGGCGGCTAGCACGAACCATGCAGTGCAAGTGTGGAACGCGGGTTGGAGGGGCTATTTCGAACCGAATATGCTATGGAAAAACTTACCAACACTGTCGAAGAAGCCAAGCTTTTTCTCTGTCGCTGGCGGGGTTGCGTTTGCGCCAGTCGCAGGAGCCGTTTCCGCGACGGGCTGGGTAGCGTTGCCGCCGTTGTTCGCCTTCAGCAGTTGGAGCGCCTTGTCAAGAGGCGCGTCGCCTTTGACGGGCGGCGCTTCCTCGTATTCTTCTTCGGAGAGCTGGCCGACGATCACGTTGGGCGTCACGGCCTCATCCGGAATCTTCTTGCCGCCAGGAGACTGGTACTTGGCTACGGTCAGCAGCAGCGCTGCGCCGTCGGGCAGGTCGATGGTTCGCTGCACCGAGCCTTGGCCGAAGGTCCGCTCACCCACCACACTGCCTCGCTTCGAGTCCTGGATGGCAGCGGCCGTCAACTCGGCTGGGCCCGCGGTGCCGCGGTTCACGAGCACAGCCATCGGCGCGTCGGTGATGAATTGAACGGGGTCGGCGGTAAAGGTCTGGCGAGGAAACTTCTGGCCTTCGAGATTGGCAAGAGTACCCTGCTTTACAAAGAAATTGGCTAGCCGCAAGCCCTCCTGAAAGTCGCCCCCGGAGGAGTCGCGCAGGTCCACAAGCACCTTGCGTCCCTTGGAAGATTTGAGGAGGCCGGCGATCTCGTCCACGCGGGAGGCGGTCAGCGCGCCAGGCTTCAGATAGAGGATGGTTGCGCCTTCATACTGCTGCTCGGCCATTGCGGGTACCACAGCGATGGAGCGGGTCAGCGTCAGCTTTTCCGGGTCGGTCTTGCGCGGGCGCACCACCGACATGGTCACAGTGGTTCCCGGCTTGCCTTCCAGCAACAGCCGGATGACCGCCAAGGACAACTCGCGCGTGGACTGGTCGCCAATGGACTCAATCACATCGCCGTCCGCTATATGCTCTTTGTCGGCGGCCGAACCGGGCAGAACACTGACCACGATGGCGTAGCCATAGCGCTTGGAGACGGTAATGCCGACTTGCGCAAGGCCCGTCGCCGGGCGCTCCTTGTAGATTTTATACTCGGCCGGGGTCAGGTAACTGGAGTCGGCGTCCAGCGATTCCAGCAGGCCGTGCAGCGCGCCGGTGGTCACGTCGTTGATGTTGGGGTCGGTGACGTATTCGGTCTGAATCTTACTCAGCACCTGCTTGAAAACGACCATCTGGCGGTACGCGCCATCCTGCTGGCCGCCGGCATGAACGCCAAACCAGCCAAACTCGCCAAAGAGAAAGCCCAGGCCGAGAGCGGCAAAGATGGCCACGGAAAGAACGAAGACAAATCGCTGGAAGAATCGAGACACGCGCACCACCGTGGCGGCCCTTGAGGGGAAACAGGCCGCTCTACCCTTTAGACGCAATGATAGCTCAATGGGTGCTCTGCGTGGGGTTTTGCGCCAGATGAGAGGGTAAAAACAGGACCGAAACGGAAAAAACCGCTCTGTTCTTATCCGAAGAAGCTAAACTTCTTTTTCTTTTCAGGGATATCGGGCTTTCCGCAAACGGATCTGCTTATCCGCTGGATGGCGCGCGAAATTTGAGAGTCTTCCTCGGTGAGCGGAGTCGCCGTGTTCTGCATCTTTCGCACAGCGGCATAATTGTTGGGAATCTTCCACGTCACCGGCCTGTTGAGAGCCTTGGTGATATGCGCCTCATCGATTTCCTGGTTGTAGGGGTCGAAGCGGTTGATGATGATTTCGAGTTTGGGGCTGCCCTCGGCGGAGAGCTGCGCAATCAGGCGATGCGAGTTACGCAGTTCAGGAATGCCAACCTGCGTGACCAGGTATACGGTGGCGGATTCATTAAAGAGATGTTTGCGCTGCAGGTCAAGCCTTGAACCCGCGTCCACCACCACATAATCGAAGTCCTGGCAGGCCACTTCCAGCAGCTTGTCAATGACATCGGAGGAGACAAACGTGGGAGCTAATTCACTTGGCGCCGCGAGTACAAATAATCCGGAGCGATGCTGCACCAGCAAGCCGGAAAGGAAATGCGCATCGAGTCGGCTGGAATTCTGAAACGCGCTGACAATCGAGTATTGAGCCTTGATTCCGAGGCTGATCGCCGCGTCACCCAGAGGGAGATTGAGATCGATTAACAGGGTTTTTTGCCGGGATTCCTGGGCCAGCGAAACCGCATAATTGCAGGCCAGGGTGGTGGCTCCGGAACCGCCTTTGGCGCTGAGAAAAACGAGCAGCCGGCCGTTCGTCTTTTTCGCGGGGCGAACTGCCGAACGCAGGGCCGATGCCCTAACCAGAGCCTCGGCCATTTCTACCTTGTCGAAAGGCGTCATGAGATATTCGCGTGCGCCGGCGCGCATGCAACGGACCAACAGGTCCGGATCGGCCATCGCCGAATACACGATTGCGGTAGCCAGGCCTTGGGAATTAATGTTTTGCACCAGATCGAGTGCATACTCCGGGTCGCTGTCCAGGTCAATGAGAATGATGTCGAAGTTATTCCCCAGCATATTGGAGACATCGTTGAGATTGGGAGGGTAGGAAATGAACTCGCGGATGGGACCATTCTGACATTCGCCCAAAGCGATTGTTGCGTCGTTACGGCGTTGCTCGTCCGGGCTGATGACCGCGATGGAAATGTTGCGCGCGCTCATCAGTTGATCGGGGATCATCAGTTGATCGGGGATATGAATGGAGGTTGACATGTCGATGCAGCTGCTCCCAGTTGCGTGTTTCCGGGCGATAGAAACTCGCAGGCCCCAGGAAACGACACAACGGCTCATTTGAGTTATCGGCGACAGAGAGAACTGCGTTAGCGCCATAGAGAATTTGTTCGCGGAAGACGGCGCGCCTCGCAAATCCGCAAAGCGCATTTTCTTGAAGGAGGAAAGACTATCCCTGGGGCTGCGTACCATATCTTGACATGCCATCCCAATTTTATTAGAGTTTGAGAAGCAACATTTGTGCGATAAGAGGGCCATTATGCGAGAAGCAACCCCGCAAGGCACCTACAAAGTTCAGGCTTTGGACCGGGCATTCGCCGTACTGGATTTGCTGGGAGAGAGCGATACGCCGCTGGGCCTGGCGCAGGTTGCCGCCTCGCTGCAACTGCACAAGAGCACGGCACACCGGTTTCTGATGGTGCTGGAGAAGCACCGCATGGTGGAACGCACCGCGGGCGGCAAATTCCGCCTGGGGTTGCGGCTATTTGATTTAGGCAATCGCGCCATCGAGCAATATGATCTGCGCGAGCGCGCACAACCTCACCTGCGCCGTCTGGTGGCCGAGACCGAGGAGACGGCTCACCTGTGCATTCTGGAGGGCGCGCATGTGATCTACATCGACAAAATCGAGCCGGCGCGCTCGGTGCGCATGATTACCCGCATCGGCGCCAGCAACCCGGTGCACTGCACCTCGGTTGGCAAGGCGATGCTGGCGTTCCTGCCCGAGGAGCGGCTCACCGATATTCTTGGCCGTATTCGTTTTGAGCGGTATACGAATCGCACAATATCCACGGTTGAGGCCCTGCGCACGGAGATCGAGAAGACGCGCCGCCGCGGCTATGCCGTGGACGATGAGGAGTTTGAGGAGGGCCTGCGCTGCATCGCGGTGCCGGTGCTGGATACGCAGCGGTTGCCGGTGGCAGCGGTGAGCGTCTCCGGGCCATCTTTCCGCGTGACGGCGCAGAAGCTGCCCTCAATCGCCAATCGCCTGCTGCAGTGCGTGCGGGGCATATCCGTGGATATGGGGTTCATTCCCAGCGGCCGGGGCAATCGCGCCGTGTGACCGGCCTAGAGGCTGGGCGTGTCAGGAGGGGCTCCCAAGTCCTGTTGTCTCTGATACACTTATTCATGTTTGGGATAAAAGCATCATCAGGGGACGTAGCTCAGTTTGGTTAGAGCGCTGCCCTGTCACGGCAGAGGTCGCGAGTTCGAGTCTCGTCGTCCCCGCCATAGATTCCAGAGGACCACGGAGTGTATGGCAATCAAAGTGACAGTCAATCTCATCAGGATCTTCAAAGTTTTCTCAAACCCCCAAAGCTAATCCTCAGGAATTTGAATCAAGCGTACCCCTGTTGCGCTCACGTTTCGGGAGAAAGCATGGAAGAGATAGGCCAGTTCCCGCATCGGCGGTGGAACCCCCTGCGGCAGTCCTGGGTGCTGGTTTCGCCGCATCGCGCCCAACGTCCCTGGCTGGGAGAGGTGGGCCAGCAGGCCGTGCCCTCGGAGATTGCTTACGATCCTCAGTGCTATCTGTGTCCCGGCAACCAGCGGGCAGGCGGGGCCGTAAATCCGGCCTACGAAGGAATCTTTTCGTTTGTCAACGATTATTCCGCCCTGCTGCAGGATTCTACTTCTCCGCATAAGCCGCCGGCCTCGCCGCTGCTGGTGTCCGAACCGGCCCGCGGCCTGTGCAAGGTGCTCTGCTTCCATCCCAACCACAGCCTGACCCTGGCCCGCATGACCCGCGCGGAGATTCGCCACGTGGTGGACGCATGGACGCAGGAGTATGAGGAACTCGCGGGCCTGGACTGGATGAAGTACGTACAGATCTTTGAAAACCGCGGGGCCATGATGGGCGCCAGCAACCCGCATCCCCACGGCCAGATCTGGGCCACGGGTTTTGTGCCCGACGAGCCTGCCGCCGAGACCCTGGCGCAGCGCGAACACCTGGCCCGCACCGGACGTTGCCTGTTGTGTGATTATCTGGCCGCTGAGTGCGCCGTCCCGGAGCGGGTGGTCTTCCAGAACGAGCACTTCACGGCCCTGGTTCCCTGGTGGGCTATTTGGCCCTTCGAGGTGCTTGTGGTCAGCCGCCGCCATCTGGGAGCGCTTCCGGAACTGAAGCTGGACGAGCGGGAGGGGCTGGCTGATCTCCTGAAGCGGCTGACCACCCGCTTCGACAATCTCTTCCAGACCAGTTTTCCTTATACCATGGGCTTCCACCAGAGTCCAACGGACAAACAGGCCCATCCGGAGTGGCACTTCCACGCGCATTTCTATCCCCCGCTGCTGCGCTCGGCTACGGTGCGTAAGTTTATGGTGGGCTTTGAAATGCTTGGAATGCCGCAGCGGGACATCACTGCCGAGGCCGCGGCCCAGCGTCTGCGCGAGTGCACGGAAGAGCACTTCTGGTTCTGAGGCTGAGAGCGGGCAAAGCAACGCATCTTAAAATCCTCGCAGAAGCGGCAAGCTGATCTTGCTTCACACTGCTTTAGGACAATCTGCACAGTTTTTAGTAAAAATTATACCCAGGTGGGGTATAGGGGGGGAGGGGGTGGGGTGCCTTTCTGGTACTGATAATAGCTGCGTGATGTTGGCATTTGAGTACATATGGCTTTTACCTTCCGGTTGAACATTTTTCACATCCAAGATGATTGTGCGCCAGTGGAAGGTAATTATCTGCAACCGAAAAGGAAGAAGATGCGTTTGGCCAGTGAGAGCAGTCCGGCTTTACGGACCGGCACAGGCTGTTTCCTCACATTTTGCGCGAACAAATGCTGTCCTGGCTCTTGTACAATTGGCGCAATCCTGGAGACTGGCCTTTATCCGGCGCGAATGAAGCCCGCGCCTTGGGCATGGCTGGACCGGAGTGAGGAGAACAGAGCAAATGGCAGAGGCAAACAAGACTGGCGCGGGGGGAGAAAAGATTCTCCTTAGGGCGGGGAGTTGCTCGGTGACCATTCTCCCCCACCTCGGCGGCAAGATCGCTTCCATTGTCGTGAACGGCCACGAGCTGCTTCAGACGCCGCTGGCCGCATACGCGGCGCGCACCCAAACCATGACCTTTGAAGCGAGCGACGCCAGTGGCTGGGACGAGTGCCTGCCTTCTGTAGCCGGCTGCACAGTAGAAACCGCCGATGGCCCGGTCGCTGTTCCCGACCACGGCGACTTGTGGAGAGTGGCGTGGACAGAAGAGGGAGCTGGCCATAAGGAGCATGGGACAGATGTTGCGCGGGGAGGGTCGGTAACACTTCGCGGAGAGTGCTTTTCCTTGCCGCTGATGCTGGAGCGGACACTGCTGCTGACCGAAAGGGGCAAGGGCTGGCGATTGAGCCTCGATTACTCGGTGACCAACACCGGTGGTTTCACGGTTCCGTGGGCCTGGTCGGCGCATCCGTTGTTCGCGGCTGAAGCGGGAGACAAGATTGTGCTGCCGGATTCCATTCATCAATTACGTATCGAAGGTGGCGTTGGCGACCGTCTGGGAAAACGCGACGACCAAGTTGCGTGGCCCATCGCCAAACTTGGCATGTTAGGAAAGACCGACCTGAGCCTGGTTGAACCGTCCAAGTCGGGCAATGGCGACAAGCTGTTCGCAGGGCCATTGTCCGCAAAGGAAAACTGGTGCACGCTGGAGCGGCCCAAGGCGGGCATTCGCATCAAGGTAGGCTTTGACACGGCGGCGACGCCTTACCTGGGACTCTGGATCTGCTCCGGCGGCTGGCCGGAGAGAAAAGGGCCGAAACAAATGTGCGTTGCGATGGAGCCTGCCACCGCTCCCGTGGACTCGCTGGCGATAACCGGGCCATGGACCCGTAAACTCGATCCCGGCCAATCCGACTTCTGGACGATGACTGTCGATCTAATGAATGAGTGACCTGCCATGCATGATCCTGCCGTTTTCCGTTCCATGCACCTTGCCCGCTACCATGCCGTGCCGGCCGTCTTTGCCGCGCCGGGCCGTGTCAACCTGATAGGCGAGCACACCGATTATGCCGAGGGTTTTGTGATGCCCGCGGCCATCAACTTCGCCACCCTGGCCGGCGTCTCTCCGCGCACGGACGGCAAGATCGCCGTCTATTCGGAGAACTATGGCGAGGAACGGGTCTTCGAAGCAGCGTCACTGCCGGCCAAGGGCAGCAAGCACTGGAGCGACTACCCGATGGGCGTGGTCTCCATCCTCGCAGGGGAGGGCCATAAGATTCCCGGCTTCAGCCTGAGCATTTGGAGCGACGTTCCGCTGGGTTCCGGGCTGTCGAGCTCGGCTGCCGTTGAGGTGGCCACGGCGCTCGCCGTGCTTTCGCTCATCGGAGCCAGTTATCCGCCACCGGTGCTGGCCCGGCTCTGCCAGCGCGCGGAAAACGAGTTTGTGGGCGCCAATTGCGGCATCATGGATCAGTTCATCTCCGCCAACGGCAAAGAGAACCACGCCATGCTGCTGGATTGCCGCGATTTGAGTATTCAATTGGCGCCGATTCCAGCCAACGTGGCGCTGGTCATCGCCAACACCATGGTCAAGCATTCGGTTGCCGGCGGCGACTATTCCACCCGCCGCGCTGAATCCGAAGCTGCATGCGCCGTCATCAACAGCCACCGCGGGCATGTACCTTTTCTGCGCGATGCGACGCTGGAGGATCTGGCAGAATGGGGCAATGAGATGGAGCACAAATCACTAATGCGCGCACGCCACGTGATCAGCGAGAACCTGCGAACGGTAGCCGCCTCCAAGGCCCTGCTCAAGGGCGATATGAAGGAACTGGGCCGGTTGATGGCCGAGGCGCACCGCAGCTACAGCAAGGACTTTGAAGGCAGTTGCGCGGAGGCCGACCTGATGGTCGAGTTAGCCAATGAGTTACCCGGCTTGATTGGCGCGCGGCTTACGGGCGGAGGATTTGGCGGCTGCACCATCAACCTGGTTGAACAGAGCCATGCTGCGGCCTTTGCCGATGAATTGGGACGCCGTTATGCCGCCAAAACCGGCATCCAGCCCCAGATTCACATCTGCCACGCCTCGGGGGGCGCTCACAAGGTGTCGTAGCAGCGCCTTTACAGATTTGTGATGACTCCGTCTGCCAGAGGGCTCTGGCTTTTCCTCACATCGATTGCTGAAATCCAGCAATTGCCAAAGCTCCATTTGCCTCTTCCACCTGAATTCCATGGGGCGCAATATGATATTTTTAGAGTGTTGGTTGTGGTGAAGGAGTTCACCCTTAACCGCTGTCCCCTCCCAATAGGAGGACAGATGATGACTCCTGACAGGGAATCCTGTTGCGGAGTTGTCTTCCGGCGCGATCCCCAAGTCCAATATGATGTTGAATGAGGAGATCGCCTTGCAGAAATACCTGCTCATCGCCGTTGGCGGCGCATTTGGCTCCATCGCCCGCTACTGGGTTGGCTCGACGATTGCCGGGCGCATGGGAGCGCGCTTTCCCTACGGAACCTTTGTCATCAACATCACCGCCTGCATCGTCATCGGTTTCTCGCTCACCTACCTGGGCAAGCGAACCGGCATGGACCCGGCCTGGCGATTCCTGATTGCGGTGGGATTCATCGGCGCTTACAGCACCTTTTCCACCTTTGAGTGGGAGACGCTTTCCACGCTGCGCTCCGGAGCTTTTGCGCTGGCGGCTCTTTACGCCGTAGGCAGCCTCATCCTTGGATTGATTGCCACCTGGTGCGGCGTTGCGCTGGCCGAAGTCATCTCCTGATGTGGAACGCATTCGTCGGCCTTTTGCGATAGAATCCTCTGATGTTCGCGGAGCGTGAATATGTTGCAATCCGGAAAAGCCGTAAAAGTTACCCTCTACCTGAGCGACGGGGCCAAGCAGCACCACATTCCGGTCTACAGCAGCATCCTCGACTTCCTCTTCCATAGCGGAATCGCCGGGGCAACCGTGCTCAAGGGCGTAGCCGGCTTCGGCGCCGCCCACCGCCTCCACTCTGCGCATATCCTGGAAATCTCCGACCACCTTCCCATCCGGATCGAATTCATCGAAACCCGCGAGAAAGTCGATGCGATTCTTCCGGAACTGGAAAAACGCATCGGCTCCGGCCTGATCGAAATGCAGGAGACCACGGTGATTGTTCCCGCCAAGGGATAGACCTTGGTCCAGAATCCGTCAGATCGCATCTTTTATTGATTTGAGTGGTGGCGGGAGGCAGGATCGAACTGCCGACCTACGGGTTATGAATCCGTCGCTCTAACCATCTGAGCTACCCCGCCGGAAGGGACACAAGAGGCGCGGGCCGCGGAGGCCTTGCCGGGGAATGGGCGAATACGGAATCCGCGCGCAACTCCCTCCTTCGATGATACGGGCGGCTGGAGGCAAGGTCAACCTTAGTGTCCCATAGCCGGCTGTAATTATATGCAAGGCAGATGCCAGGGATGAACTCTGCCGCCCCGCTCGTGTAAACTCGGCTGCATGAGTGCGTTTCGCATTGCCGGGGTGATTCCGGCCCGGCTCAATTCCACGCGGCTCAGCCGCAAGGTGCTGCGCGTGATCGCCGGCCGGCCGATGGTCGAGTGGGTGTGGCGCGCGGCACGGGCGAGCGGCCTGATGGACCCCGTGGTGGTGGCCACCGACTCAGAGGAAGTGGCTGGAGTCTGCCGCGAGCGCGGGATTCCCGTGGCGATGACCGATGCCTCCTGCCCCAGCGGGACCGACAGAGTTCGCGAAGTAGCCCGCCAGATCGATGCCGATATTTTTGTGAACATTCAGGGCGATGAGCCGACGCTGACCGCGAAGTTTTTTCCGCCGCTGCTGGCGCTGTTTGAACGGCCTGAGGTCGAGGTCAGTACGCTGGCCGTCCGCTGCCCGCCAGAAGAGATCGACGACCCCAACGCCGTCAAGGTGGTTACGGCTCTGGACGGGCGCGCGATCTACTTTTCGCGGGCGACGATTCCGTATGACCGCGATGGCGCGAGCTTCACCGGCTACCGCAAGCACCTGGGGATTTATGCCTATCGCAAGGCCGCGCTGGAGCGCTTTGCCGCGCTGCCGCCTTCGCCGCTGGAGCGGGTCGAACGGTTGGAGCAGTTGCGGCTGCTGGAAAACGGGATTGCGCTCTACGTGGCCGAGGCTCCGGCAGACACTATCGGCGTGGACACCGAGGCGGATTTGCTGCGGGCCGAGGCGGTGCTGATGGCACGCGCGGTGAGTTAGGCAAGTGATCATTGCGTTCGTGGTTTCCCACCCATTAATCACCCCAACGACGAAGACCTGTCGTTGGGGACCCCGATACCGCAGAAAAATGCGGAATGGATGGGGCACGGAACTTCTGTAATAGAGCCAACAATCACCGTAATAATCTGAAGTTCGCGCAAGAATCGGGTAGCGCGCCAACCCTCCAATCGGCGACCATGGTTTCCATGAGCGGCAAACCTCAATTCGCGGAATCTGGCGGGCCTATCGACAAGGTTCGCAGGCACATCGAGGCCAACCACGACCGGCAAATTTCGCTGGCTGAGCTGGGACGACTGGTGAAGCTGAGTCCCTTCACCGTGCAGAGGCTCTTCAAAGAGAAGATGGGCGCGAGCCCTCTGCAATATCAGCGGGCGCTACGCGCGGCCTCGTTGCGCAACGCTCTCAAACAAGGAGTGTCTGTGACCAACGCAATTTACAACGCCGGATTTGGTTCGTCGAGCCGCGGCTATGACGGCGCGCAACTGGGCATGACGCCCGCACGCTTTGCCAAGGGCGGGCAAGGCGAGCAAATCGGTTGGTGCTCGGCACATTCACCCTTCGGGTGGGTGATTGTCGGAGCGACCGCGCGCGGGCTGTGCTGGCTGTCGCTTGCGGGTACAAAGGCCGAAGCGGAGGCCAGTTTGCGGGAGGAGTTTCCCCTGGCCACGCTGAAGCGCGATCCGTCGCTGGCTGCGATGATGGATGCGGCGCTGCGCACGGTTGACGACCAAACGAACTCATCCGAAAAGTTGGCCCCACTGCAGGTGGACTTGCGCGGTACGGCGTTTCAATTGAAGGTCTGGCAGGCGCTGCGCCGGATTCCCCGCGGCCAGACGCGCAGTTACAGCCAGTTGGCGCGCGAGCTGGGCGATCCCAACGCGACCCGTGCCGTGGCCCGCGCCTGCGCGACGAATCGCGTGGCGATTGTGGTTCCGTGCCATCGCGTGGTGGGCGCGAGCGGATCTCTCATCGGCTATCGCTGGGGTGTGGAACGAAAGCGGCTACTTCTGGAAGCCGAGAACCACTCATTGTGACATCTAATTCCACCAGACTATGAATTAATCTGCAAGATTTCCAGTGAAATTTATACCCCCCGGGGATATCAGAGGGGGGGGTGGGGGTGGGGAGTCATTCTGCGGGTTTGGGGGCCGCAGGCTGGCGGCGGACCGTGGTGAGCGCGACTTGGGCGGCATAGAGGAGCTTGGTGCCCTGATTATCCGTAATTGCGCCGACGAGCATGGCGTTGGCGGTACAGGCGATGAAATCGCGGATGTTTTCGTACCCGGAGAGCGGCGGTATGGCGTCACGGTAAGCTTTTTCGGCAGCCTCGGAGGCATCGTCCTCGTCTTCGCATTTCGCAAATTCCGCATTATATGCATGTTCCGAGGCGCTCATGCAACACGCGACGGCAGGGTTTGCGGAGGCGGCGATGGGTTCGTACGCCCCGCTCGGAGCGGGGATGATTTGAATGGCTTCTGTCATGATGGTTCACCTGATTTGATTGTGCGTGAAAAGGCCGAAATTATCTGCAAAAGACTTGCGGTGGGGCCAACTGCTTTCGGCGTGAAGGAACTGGCCGGTTCAGATTCACGGATTCCCACCCTTCCCGCGATAAGACTGCGGGAAGGATGGGGCACGGGTCTTTGTCGCTGATCACTGGCGCTGAATGTGGTTCGTGGATTCCCAGGTCCCTAAATGCGAGGGACCTGGGGCACCCGCGGTGGCACCCGCACCCAGCTTTGTGTGTGTAGATTTTCACCTTTTAGTCACGAGTCCCGCGAATGATATTCTTATAGGGATAGGAGAATACACGACTTATGGCAACTTCAACGCTGGAAACCGCCGCAACTGATTACAAGGTAGCCGACCTCAAGCTGACCGATTGGGGCCGCAAGGAAATCACCATCGCCGAGCAGGAGATGCCGGGACTGATGTCGATCCGCAACAAGCACGCGGCGGCCAAACCGCTGGCCGGGGTGCGCATCACCGGCTCGCTGCACATGACGATTCAGACGGCGGTGCTCATCGAGACTCTGACCAGCCTGGGCGCGGAGGTGCGCTGGGCCAGCTGCAATATCTTCTCGACACAGGACCATGCCGCCGCGGCGATTGCGGCGACTGGAGTTCCCGTCTTCGCGTGGAAGGGCGAGTCGCTCGAAGAGTACTGGTGGTGCACGCTTCAGGCGCTCAGCCACAAGGGCGGCAAGGGGCCGCAACTTGTGGTGGATGACGGCGGCGATGTGACGCTGCTGATTCACAAGGGCTATGAGCTGGAAGAGGGCGACAAGTGGGTCAACGGCCCGGCGTCGAACCACGAAGAGAAGGTCATCAAGGATTTGCTGAAGAAGGTTTATGCCGAAGACCCGAAGCACTGGCACAAGGTTGCCAAAGAGTGGCGCGGCGTCTCCGAAGAGACCACGACGGGCGTGCACCGGCTCTACAAGATGATGGAACAGGGCAAGCTTCTGGTGCCGGCAATCAACGTGAACGATTCCGTGACCAAGAGTAAGTTCGACAACTTGTACGGCTGCCGCGAGTCGCTGGCCGACGGGATTAAGAGAGCGACCGACGTGATGGTGGCGGGCAAGGTCGCGGTGATCTGCGGCTACGGCGACGTGGGCAAGGGATCGTCGCACTCGCTACGCGGCATGGGCGCGCGTGTCGTCATTACGGAGATTGATCCGATCAACGCGTTGCAAGCGGCGATGGAGGGCTTCGAAGTGACAACCATTGAGGAGACTCTGGGGCGCGGCGACATCTACGTCACCTGCACGGGCAACGTGGACATTATCACCCTGGAACACATGAAACGGATGAAGGATCAGGCCATCGTCTGCAACATTGGCCACTTCGACAACGAGATTCAGATGGACCCGCTCAACGCCGCGCCGGGCGTGAAGAAGCTGAACATCAAGCCGCAGGTGGACATGTACACCTTCCCCGACGGGCACTCGATATTTGTGCTGGCTGAGGGACGGCTGGTGAACCTGGGCTGCGCGACGGGGCATCCGAGCTTCGTGATGAGCAACAGCTTTGCCAATCAGACGCTGGCGCAACTTGACTTGTGGGCTAACAAGGACACTTATAAGGTGGGCGTCTATGTGCTGCCCAAGAAGCTGGACGAAGAAGTGGCGCGGCTGCATCTGGAGAAGATCGGCGTGAAGCTGACGACGCTGACCGCAAAACAGGCGGACTATCTTGGCGTGGCTGTTGAAGGGCCGTACAAGGCGGAGAACTACAGATACTAGTGGTCAGTTGTCAGTGATCAGTTGTCAGTTATAAAATTGAGCTTTTGTGGTTTCCCAGGTCCCAAGATCGGGACCTGGGGCACCCGGCTGTTTTTTGCAACTGATTCCTATTATCCATGCAATGTAATGATGAAAGAACGTCGAAGAACCGGGCTCTTTCTGTATTTCAGATTTTTCACATGAGATCCTGCCTATGAAGTCCCAAACTACATTTTCCTTCGAGTTGTTTCCGCCGCGTACGCCGGAAGGCGTGGCGAAATTGCCAGCCGTAATCGGTCAGCTCGCCGCAGTGCGGCCGGAGTATTTTTCCATCACTTACGGAGCCGGCGGTTCCAGCCAGGACGGCACCTATAAGACCCTGATGACGGTGGTCAAGCAGACCGGCGTGGAGGCCGCGCCGCACCTGACCTGCGTGGGTTCAACGCGCGCCGAGGTTGCCGCGCTGCTCGAGCGCTACCGCGAAGCCGGAGCTAAGCGCATTGTCGCTCTGCGCGGCGACTTGCCGGCCACGGCCATGAGCGCCTCTGCGCCGGGCGATTTCCACTACGCCAATGAACTGGTCAGCTACATCCGCGAAACCAACGGAAAGACATTCAAGATCGAGGTGGCTGCCTACCCGGAGATGCATCCGCAGGCGTCCAGCCCCGGCGCGGACTTCGACTACTTTCGCCGCAAGGTGGAGGCCGGCGCGGACGGGGCCTTGACCCAGCTCATCTATAACGCCGATGCCTACTTCGACTTTATGGAACGCTGCGCCAAGGCAGGCATTACGATCCCGGTGACGCCGGGCATCATGCCCATCACTGGCTACGCCAACACGTTGCGCTTCTGCACCGGCTGCGGCGCGGAGCTGCCGCGCTGGGTGCGCCTGCGCCTGGAAGAGTTGCAGGACGACAAGCCCGCGCTGCTCGACTTTGGCCTGGAGGTAGTTACCCGCCTATGCGAAACCTTGCTGCGCAACGGCGCTCCCGGCCTGCACT
>CZKF01000015.1_pt1 | contig 19402 bp, 16 predicted proteins | sample 1122351 | NCBI WGS metagenome assembly CZKF01 (sample SAMEA3539301, study PRJEB10725) | soil metagenome | biome: tundra; feature: field; material: soil | place: USA | collected 2010-05 | depth 0.15 m
AGGAGACATTTTTCATGCCGATCAAGACCATCTTCGAGCCTTTTCGCATCAAGAGCGTTGAACCCATTCGCTGGACCACCCGCGAGGAGCGGGAAGGCTTGCTGGGCGCCGCGCACTACAATCTTTTTCTGCTCCATGCCGACGATGTTCTGATCGACCTGCTCACCGACTCCGGCACCGGCGCCATGTCCACGCACCAGTGGGCGGCGTTGATGGAGGGCGACGAGAGCTACGCCGGCAGCCGTAGCTTCGATCACTTCAAGGACTCCGTGCAGAACATCGTTGGCTACACCCACGTCATTCCCACTCACCAGGGGCGGGCCGCGGAACGCATTCTCTTCAAGGTGATGTGCAAGCCGGGCGATGTGGTGCCGAACAACACGCACTTCGACACTACCCGCGCCAATGTCGAGGCCGTCGGCGCAGAGGCCGTTGACCTGCTGCTGCCCGAGGCGAGGCAACCCGGCGTGCGCCTTCCGTTCAAGGGCAACATGGACGTGGCGGCTCTGGAGTCGCTGATTGCTCGCGTAGGGCGCAGCCGCATCCCGCTGGTCATGCTGACGGTGACCAACAACTCCGGCGGCGGGCAGCCGGTCTCCATGGAAAATGTGCGGGCTGTGGCCGCGGTCTGCCACCAGCACGAGATTCCGCTCTACTTCGATGCCTGCCGTTTTGCCGAGAACGCTTACTTCATCAAACTGCGCGAGCCGGGCTACGCCAGTAAGACGCCCAAACAAATAGCTCAGGAGATGTTCGCTCTGGGCGACGGCTGCACCATGAGCGCCAAGAAAGACGGCATGGCAAACATCGGCGGATTTCTCTGCACCAACGACGACATTCTTGCTCGTCAGGAGAAGAATCTGCTGATTCTGACCGAGGGCTATCCGACGTACGGCGGGCTTGCTGGGCGCGATCTCGAGGCAGTCGCTGTGGGCATCCAGGAATCGCTGCAGGAGGATTACTTGCGCTACCGGATCGCTTCCACGGCTTACCTGGGCAACCACATTGCCGAGCAAGGCGTGCCCATCGTGCAGCCGCCCGGAGGTCACGCCATCTATCTCGACGCCAAGGCCTTTCTGCCGCACATTCCGGCGGATCAGTTTCCCGGCGTGGCGCTGGCCGCTGAGCTGTATCTGGAAGGCGGCATCCGGTCTGTCGAGATCGGCAGTCTGATGTTCGGCGCGGTCGCGCAGATGGAATTGGTACGGCTGGCTATTCCGCGTCGCGTCTACACGCAGAGCCACATCGATTACGTGGTGGAGATTATCTTGCAGGTCTTCGCGCGGCGCGCCCAGATCAAAGGCATGCGGCTGACCTACGAAGCGCCCTTCCTGCGCCACTTTAGCGCGCATCTGGAGCCGACGGGGTAGAGCCACAAGCTGGATCGAGACTGACGCCTGCAAAAAACGCAGAAAGGATGAGACACGATTATTTCGAGAGAATTACTGGCTGAATTTTCTGACTCAATATTGCCCTCAGCTCGCTGATTTGCGCGTCCGTACAGACGCGCTTGGGAACGACTAAGAATTTTGCCGGGGCCAAGTAGAGTAAAAAAACTTTTTTATTTTCTCGAAAAGATTTCACAGCCCTCCAGTCCATTTCGCCATTTGTGAACTGCCCTTCTATTCCAATACGCTCTTCATCTAATGTTAAATTACATTCCCCGTTATCACTCCGGGTCCTTTTGTAGCAGCGCTTCCGTTGAAAATGCATATACAACGGGCAACAGACCAGAATCATTCCGCAAACGATCATTGTTAGGCCGGAATGATCCGGAACTTTGCTCCCAATCAACGGAATGCTGAGGACGAGAAAGCAAAGACCTAAGATGGGGTATATGTAATGAGTTAGAGCGTTTGTGAACCGCGGCCAAGAGCTGCGTATCGCGTGCAGTCGTTGGGCTGCGAGATAATCATCAAGACTGAGCTGAAATTGTATCTGCATACGACTTTTCCTTTCTGCCATATGGTAGGAAATGTGTATTACTCACCTCTTCAGCAAGTCAATCGGCTTTGTGAAGTCCGTGACTTGAATGTGCTTTGCCAGTGCCGGGTGCTGGCGCTGGAGAGCTAAAAACATCTCCCAAGCGACGTAGCGGTAGCTGAAGTGGCCGGCAGGGCCGGAGCGCAGTTCGATGATGTATTGCGCTTCGGCGAAATCCATCTTGAAGAGTGAACGAATGCGCGTGGCCAGCGGCAACAGATAGTTGGCCGATTGCGCGGCCTCGGGAGCCTGGCTCACCGCGATCTGCAAACTTGCGATGTGAGCAGCTTCAATAGCGGAATGGTAATCGGCTAGGACTCCGGCCTCTGCGAGAATGTTTACCTCTGGACCAAGGTCGCCGCAGGCGGGCGTCTCGTAGCCGTGCAGCGCGGTGAGGGGCTGGATGATCTGCGTGCAGCGGCGATGGCGGTGCAGGTCGCGGAAGCCGCCAACGTCCATGAGAATATCGAAGCGCAAGGCAGCTCCGGCGTGGAAGGCGCGTAGCGCTTCGTCATGCTTGCCGCGGTAGCGTAACCCTAGCTCGACGATTTCCGCCACGCGGGCCTCAGGCAGTCCGGCAACCAGATCGCGAATCTGCCGGTAGGGGTGGTGGCTGGCCGAGTACAGCAGCGTGGAGGCCAGTTCGACCTCGAGCGATTCAGTGTATTCAACCAAATCGACCACTGCGTGGGGCAGCGACCCTGCGGGTGGCAGACCTTTCAAATGTTCGGCGGCGGCTTGAGTTAGTTCGGCGCGGGTCTGGATCTCGTATTCGTTGGGTTCAGCGTACTTGACCAGGGTGGGCGCGCTGCGGACCTCGCGGGTAAGCAGGTTGGCGGCTTCGGCGGCTAAGGAGGGATTTCCCTCAGGGGCTAAAGCCCCTTCTCCATATCCGGCGCTTTGCGGCACGACTGAAGTCGTGCCCTGATACAAAGCCTCTGCTGCTTTGAGTTTTTCCACCAAAGCGGCGCCAGCCTGCGCGGTCACCTTCCAGGCAGGTCCGGTGGCAGCTTCGCGGAGCTTGAGCCCCAGGTCGCGCACCTCGGCGGCGGGGTGGGAGAGCAACCGCGAGACCTGGGTCTCCAGCGTCCGCGCGTTGGTGATTTGACCCAGCGAGGTGTTGGTGGCCAGGGGCAGCAGGTAGCGCGCTACGTCGAAGGCGCGCGCCTTGAGGGTCCGCTCGTAGGCGTCAGCCTGCATGGTTTCCGGGCGCGCAACCCGCCGGCGTAGGGCATCAAGAACCGCAGTGGTGGTCCGCTGGTAGGTGTCAAAAAGCTTTTTGATATTCTCGGCGTAGAGCTGGGCCGGCGCGGAATCCGCCCCAAAATCCGGGAAATACCAGCCGGATTTGAGAAAATTCTGATACCTGGTGGAGCGCTCCTGCCCGTCCCACCGCTGCTCGTCGACCAGCACGATGGCGGCCAGCAGGCTGAGCCTTTCCACGGCCATGGCGACGTGGGCCAGGTCGGCAATCGAGCGGTGGCCGTATTGAAAATAAAAGGTATTGAGAAACTGTTCGGCGCGCTGCGAGCTGATCTCGGCCAGCGACTCGCGCATGGAGAGGGCGGAGCGGGAGTACTTGGCCATGGCATAGGCCAGCACTTCGGGGTCGGCTCCGTGGATGGCGAAGACTTCGGTCTGGTTGCGGGCGCCGGGGGGCATGAAAGATTCACTGGACATGGTTGAGGTCTCGCGAACAGAATACGGCATGGGGGCGGATTGAGGTTTGCACCCTCGATACCGCTTCAGGCTCCCTTTAGAACAAACGAAGCGGGAGCAACAGGGCAAGAGAAGGAGCAACAGGGTCATGCGGGAGTTTCCGATACGCACATCGAACGAACCGCATCCCTTGCCTCCGGGTCGCTGGCTGATCTCCCAGCGGTGGAACAATCTACTCTTCGCGCACTGGCCGGTTCCGGCCTCGTCGCTTGCGCCGCTGCTCCCCGAGGGCCTGCAGGTGGACACCTTCCAGGGCTCCGCATGGCTGGGGATCATGCCCTTCCTGATGGACCGGGTCAAGGTTCGCGGCCTGCCGTCGATTCCCGGCGCGCGCAGCTTTCCTGATCTGAGTTTGCGCACCTACGTCCGTGATGAGCTGACCGGAACGTCGGGGGTGGTCTGCCTCTCGCTGGATGCCAGCAACCTGCTGGCGGTGGCGGCGGGGCGAGCTTTCTATCGTCTGCCCTACCACTGGGCTGAGATGCGCATGGAGCAGCGCACGGAGCGGGAGTTTTCGTTCTATAGCCGGAGGCGGTTTGCCGGGCGGCGGGTGGTCTTCAATGCGTGCTACCGCGGTTTGGGCCCATCCAAGAGGCTGGCGGAGAGCCGCCCCGGCACGCTGGAGCACTTCCTGATCGAGCGTTACTGCCTGTTCTCGACCAACCGGGCTGGGCAGCCCATCCGGGCCAACCTGCACCACTCCTCCTGGCCGCTGGAGGAGGCCGAGGCGGAGATTGAGCAGAACGATCTGGCCGAGGTGCTCGGGCTTCGGCTGCCGGACCAGGAGCCGGTGCTGCACTACTCGCGGCAGTTGGCGGTTTATGTGTGGCCCGCGGAGCTGGTGCGGCCAGCGCTGGTGACGCAACCCGTAACAGTGGCGGCCACGCCCTCGGGGTAATCTTCTGCGGCGGGTGCCCAGGTGCCGGGAGCAGGAAGGCGGGTGGCTCCGGTCTCAGTGACTTTTTCCAAACCCCGCTGAGGGTGCCCCCGGTCCCTCGCAGTTGGGGACCGGGGAGACCACAAATCTCAACCGCCCGTTTCTGATTTTCCCTGAGAGTTTTTCCCCAGGAGTCGGATCTCTGTGAGTTTCCAGGCCAGCCCTGAACTTGTAGAAGAGTCCAATTTTCGGACCAGGGATCACTCAACACTTCGCGCCCCATGTCGACTAGAGCGGTAGAAAACCGGTAAGACTTCAATCTCTCCAGATATCCCCCTCCCCGGTCCCCAACTGCGAGGGACCGGGGGCACCCATTGACCACTTTTTTTGCAGATTAATTCCCCTCTTCGTTGCACAATGATCCCAGAAGTCTTCCACCAAATTGCCGTCACGGCACTTCCATTTCATGCCTCATTTCAGCCGGAAGATGCCAGAAGTAGCCAAAACGTCACGTAACTCCTTATCCTGGAATATTTTGCAGGGAACTTCTTTGTTATCTATATTTTGCAGCGCAACCCTCCTTGTAACCTCAAGAAAACAAGGATTTTGCGTCCAAAGTATGGGTGGGGGTACCCGAGGCATGTGGCCCTGGTACGACAACAAATGATGGACATACGGGCCACCTGCCTCTTGGTTGTAAGTTGAAAGCCGAGGGCTGGTTTGGAAGGTCCTGCCCGGCCCCACATATAATGAAAAAACGAAAGGTCGCGGAAGGTCGCGCAGGGGGTCAAAGGGAGAATATGGCGGATTTAACGGGAAGAATTGCGCTGGTAACCGGAGCCGCGCAGGGAATCGGGCGGGCTGTTTCGCTTGAGCTGGCGCGGGCCGGGGCCACATTGGCCGTGGCGGACATCAACGAGGAAAAGCTGGCCTTGGTTGCGGCGGAGATTCAGGCGCTGGGCGGCACGGCTGCGGCTTTTCGGCTGGATGTCTCGAGCCAAGAGTCGATTGAGGCCGGAGCCAAAGCGATCCTGGAACGCTTCGGCAAGGTCGAAATCCTGGTCAACAACGCCGGCATCACCCGCGACAATCTGATGATGAGCATGAAGCGGGCAGAGTGGGATTTAGTGCTGGCCATCAACCTGACCGGGCCATTCCTGCTCACTCAGGCCCTGCTGCGGCCCATGATCAAGAACCGCTGGGGGCGGATTATCAACATGGCCAGCGTGGTTGGCCGCGCCGGCCAGGCTGGCCAGGTGAACTACTCGGCCTCCAAGGCCGGGCTGATCGGGCTGACCCGCTCACTCGCGCGCGAGGTGGCCTCGCGAGGGATTACCGTCAATGCCGTGGCGCCGGGATACATTGAGACGCCCATGACCGCCGTGCTGGACGAGAAGGTGAGCGCGGCGATGCTGGCAAATATTCCCCTCGGCCGGCGGGGAACGGACCAGGATATTGCCCAGGTGGTCAAATTTCTCGCCTCGGATGCGGCCTCTTACATCACCGGCCACGTCCTGGACGTAAACGGCGGAATGTTCATGGGAGGATGAGGCTGCGCCGGAAAGCTGCCGAAAAGTTACTCCGGCGCCCCTAATTTCCCCTGTTTCCTCAAGTTGTACGCCCGGCCCGCCGATGAACCATGCGGGAAGGTACGCATGGCTACACAAGCTGTATGGGCTCCGAAAACGCAACTCGCCCAGCCCGAGCTTGCGGATGTGCTGCGCTATCTGGCGCGTCAGCCCATCATGGACCTGCGCGGGCGGGTGCATGGATACGAATTGCTTTTCCGGGCGGGACCGGAGGTAGCTTTTCGCGGCGATGGCGACTTTGCCACCCGCACCATGCTCGACAATACAGTCATCTTTGGGCTCGAAAAGCTGACCGGCGGGGTGCCGGCCTTTGTGAACTGCACCCAGGAGTCGTTGATCGAGGAGATGGTGCACGTTTTGCCTTCCAGCATGACTGTGTTGGAGATACTGGAAAGCCTGGATCCCACGCCCGACCTGATTGCCGTCTGCCGCAAACTGAAGACCTTGGGATTCCGGCTGGCGCTGGACGATTTTACCTGGAAGCCAGGCTTCGATCCGCTGGTCGAAATTGCCGACTACGTCAAGGTGGATTTTATTGAGACCGGCGCCCAGGAGAGGAAGATTCTGCTCCAGCGGCTGCAAGGCATAACCGTGGCGCTGGTTGCCGAGAAGATCGAATCGCAGCAGGAGTACCAGCAGGCCTGCCAGGAAGGCTTCACGCTCTTTCAGGGATATTATTTTTGTCGCCCCGTGCTGCTCGAAAATCAAAAGATTCCCGCCAACCGGCTTTCTCACATCGAGATTTTGCAAGCTCTGCGAAGTGACGTGTTCGACCTGCGCAAGTTGACCAGGTTGCTGAAGCGCGACGCATCACTCACTTACCGGCTGCTGCGGCTGGTAAACTCGCCGATGTGCGCCATCCGGCAGGAGGTGAGCTCCATCCAGGCGGCGCTGCTGGCCGTGGGCGAGAACACCTTCCGCCACATTGCCATGCTGGCCATCGCCAGCGAATTCAACGCCGGTCAACCGGCGGAGATCCTGCGCATGGCCTTTGTGCGCGGACGATTCTGCGAGCTGGCCGCCGCCGGCTGCGCGCTGGACCCCACCGAGCAATTCCTGCTGGGAATGCTGAGCCTGCTACCGGCCATGATGCGCCTCCCCATGGAAGAACTGGCCCCCACATTGCCGCTGCGCGATGAGATACGAGAGGCGCTCAAAGGCAGCGAAAGTCACGAACGAATCCTGCTCCAATGGCTGGAGTTCCATGAGCAAGGCAATTGGGACGCGTGCGATGCGATCATCCAGAAAGAGGTGCTGTACGGCAAAGAGATCTTCCGGTGTTATGCCGAAGCCGTGATGTGGGCCGAAGAGGCGCTGCAATCGGCTGGCTGAGCAGCCGTAGCATTCTCCATGCAATCAAAATAATCTGGGTGCCCCCCTTCGCCGCTGTCATTCTGAGCGGAGCGCAGCGCAGTCGAAGGACCTGCATTTTGTAACTTTTGCGGCTAGGGTGGGATAGCACAACGCTGGGTGCCCCGTCATTCTGAGCGGAGCGCAACTTAGTCGAAGAACCTGTTTTTCATTACTTTTCTAAAAGGGTGGGATGCCGCGCTATGCGCAGGGCTATCTAGGTTGCGGCGCGGGAGCGGCATCGCGCGGGACAGTTGGTGTTCCTCCCGGCGGCATGACCATGACGGCGACCGACGCGGCTACAAAGATTCCATCCTTCATGGTGCCCTCGACGCGCACCACGTCGCCCACATGCACATCGGCCAGGGTGACCGGTTCGCGGCGCTTGCGGAAGATGGTGTCCTCGTCGGCCACGAAGGCATGGGAGGCGTTGTCCATCATGCCAAAAAGCGTAACTTTGGTCTCGTTGATCGCCATCACCCTTCCCTGAAGCCACGTCTTGCCGTAGTTTGCCCGCATCTCGCGGATCTGCCTGGCGCGCTCAGGGTCAAGCTGCGCAATCACCACAGCTCCCACGGATTTGGCCGCCGCATCCACCTCTCCCATGATGCCAATCGCGTCGCCCACCTTGATGTCGCTGGGCTTGATCGTCTGCGGGGGATTGCCGCCGCCCTCGCCTCTCTCACCCCGGCGCTGGATGGTCTGCTTCACTATGCGGGTGTTGACGCTGAAATGAATCGTATACGTGTCGCCCGCATCGGTTTTGATGGCGTAGTGGTCGGCGGTTGCTTCTGTGACAGTCCCAGCAATGCCGTCCTCGCCACCTATGCGGAAGACGCCCATGCCGCCGCCCCATCCGCCTTGTCCTGCTCGTCCGCCGCGTCCACCGCGCTGGCTTGCATCCTGAGCAGAAGCGGCTAAGGTAAGCGCGAGGCCGAAGATGATTGCGGACAACAGACGGATTTTCATGGCAACTCCATTCAAGCAACTGGAAAGGGCACAAGCAGGCCCCCTGACTTCATAGACGTATGAAGCACGGCCAAAGACGATAGCTGTCCGAAAAAGCACGTACTCCACACGGATTCCGGAGCAAATCGCTCACCTCCGTCGCGCGCAGACAACGCGAGGAATCTCCTGCAGATCGGGGACAAATTCGATCTGCTCAAAACCGGAGTGCGCGAGTAACTCTGTAATCGCCGGCAATTGGCCGTAGCCGATTTCGAGCGCCAGGTAGCCGCCGGAAACGAGCGCGACAAATGCGGCGGGAATGAGACGGCGGTAGACATCGAGGCCGTCGTCTCCGGCAAACAGCGCCAGCGCCGGCTCGTATTCGCGCACCTCAACGGAGAGCGTTGCGTGGTCGGCGCTAGGTACGTAAGGCGGATTGGAGACGATTAGTTCGAATTGCTCACCAGCGACGGGTGTGAGCAAATCGCCTTTTAGAAAGCGGATTTGATCAGCGAAACCAAGGCTCTCAGCATTGAATCGGGCGACTTCAAGCGCAGAAGCCGAGAGATCAATTGCTGTGATCTCTGCTACGGCCCAGTCATGTGCAATGCTGATAGCGATGCAACCTGAGCCGGTACCAACATCGAGAATGCGAGGCGGCCAGCCCGCTTTGTGGGGGTCTATCCTGCTCTGTTTGTTTTTTCCGTTATGAGTTGCAGGGCGAACTATTTGAAACGAGAAGAACCGTTTTGTCCTGTTGTCGAAAACCGGAATCAATTGTATTGCGCGTTCGACGAGGTGTTCGGTCTCCGGGCGCGGAATCAGCACATCCGGTGTAACTCGAAAGGGAAGGCCGTAAAACTCTGTCTCGCCGGTGATGTATTGAATGGGTTCGCCCTTGCAACGGCGTTCGAGCATCTCAATGTAATGAACAGCGTTGTTCCCGGCGAGTTCATCGTCGAGATGCGCTATCAGCCAGGCTTTGTTCTTGCCGAGAATGTGAAGCAGCAGCAATTCAGCATCAGCGAGGGCTCGCTCAGAGTGCGGAGCATCGCGCAGCGCGAGGTTTGCCTGCTCGATATGATGCCGTAGAGTGTGCATGGAATCTCTCAGGACTGTCCGCCGGCCTTCAACTGCTCCGCCTGGGAGTGAGTGATGAGCGCATCGACGATGGGCTGCAATCGGCCTTCCATCACCTGGTCGAGCTGGTGCAGCGTCAGCCCGATGCGATGATCGGTCATCCGGTTCTGCGGAAAGTTATAAGTGCGAATCTTCTCGCTGCGGTCGCCGGTTCCCACCTGCTGCTTACGCTCCGCAGCCAGCTCCGCATTCTGCCGGGCCATCTCGATTTCATACAACCGCGAACGCAGCACGCGCATTCCCTTTTCGCGGTTCTTGATCTGCGATTTCTCGTCCTGGCAACTAACTACCGTATTAGTCGGAATGTGGGTGATACGCACGGCGGAGTAAGTGGTGTTCACTGATTGGCCTCCGGGTCCCGACGAGCAGAAAGTGTCGATGCGAATGTCCTTGGCCTCAATCTTCACGTCCACCTCTTCGGCCTCGGGCAGCACGGCTACCGTCACCGCGGAAGTGTGTACGCGCCCCTGCGTCTCCGTCTCCGGAACGCGCTGTACGCGATGCACTCCACTCTCCCACTTCATCTGCGAGTAGACGCGATCGCCCTCGATAATGGCGATTACTTCCTTGAAGCCGCCCACACCGGATTCGGAAGTGGACAGAACTTCGACCTTCCAGCGGTGCTGCTCGGCGAAGCGTGTGTACATGCGGAAGATCTCGGTGGCAAAAAGAGAGGCCTCGTCGCCGCCCGTCCCCGCGCGGATTTCCAGGATCACGTTCTTCTCGTCGTTGGGGTCCTTGGGCAGCAAAAGCGTCTTGATCTCTTCTTCCAGGAACGGCTCGCGCGGCGCAAGCTGGGCAATCTCCTCCTCGGCCATCTCCTTCATCTCCGGGTCAGCCAGCATGGCGCGCGCTTGGGCCAGCCCCAGACGCACTACCTTCAGTTCGCGAAACTTCATCACCGGGTTTTCCAGTGCGCTGAGTGCCTTGCCCGCCTTCTGATATTTTTCGCGGTCTCTGACCACCTCGGGCTGCGAGAGCTGGACGGAGAGCTCTTCGTAGCGCTGTTCCATCTGTTCCAAACGGTCAATCATGGCTAATCCTTATTCACCCGCAAGGGGGCGCGTTTCTAATTGTTTTTGTGAAATTGAAAATGGACAGAGAAAGAGTATCGGCGGCAGGCGCCGCTATAGCAGGGCCGGGATGGGCTGATGGAGAGACATGCAATTACTCTCATTCTAGCGCGAAAGTGCCGCCGAAAGCGAACGGAACTTCTATTTCACTAATAGCACTCACTGGGCTCGCAAGTACTGACAAGCGGTACCTGCAACGTCGAATCGTGCCCAGCACCGGAGTAGATGGTAATCGTCGCCGGCCGGTAGTCTTTCGGCTTCGCTGTCATGATGTTGCGCACAAAGCTCTGTGGGTTGCGGTCGTAGAGCGGAAACCATGTGCTCTGGATCTCGACCATCACTGTGTGGCCAGCCTTGAAAACGTGGTCCACATCGTGCAGCGAGAATTTGTACTCGAAGATAGAGCCTGCTTTTAACTTCGTTGGTTTCTCAAAGGATTTCAGATACCGGCCGCGAAAGATCTCCGCATTGGTCATCAGTTGGTAGCCGCGCATCTTCACGTCGGAATCGTCGCCGGGATACTGGTCGATCAGCTTCACCACCAGGTCGTTATCCTTGCCGTTGGTTGAGGCGTAAATGTCGGCGACCACCTCGCCGGTCAGCATCAGGTCCTTCTTGAGCACGGGAAGCTTCCAGACGGCAACGTCCTTGCGATCCGTGACAAAGCGCTGGTCCTCGGTGAGCCAGTTGCCCCACTGCGAGCCTTCGCTGTAAGTCTCCTGAATGGGTCGATGGCGGTACGGAACAGGGTCGGCCGGGTCACTCAGGTAACTGGTCATAAATTGGTTTTGGGCCTGCGCAGTTGAGCCGCTCCAGCTCAACAGGCCCGCGCCCTCAAGATGCAGGCTGGTGGGCCGGGATTCCTTCGGAGGAAAGTGAGAGTAATACTTCCAGGTATTCGAGCCGGTCTGAAAGCTGGCCGTGTCTTCCAGGTCGAAGTTGGATGGATTTGCGCCGGCTTGGTTTGAATTGGGCGCGTCCTTCAGATAGTGAGCGAAGAATTTTGCCTCGATGCGCGCGCGGAACTCCTTGCCGACTGGTTCTGTGTAGTCCAGATTGCCGAGATGGCGCGAAGACGACGCCCAATAACCGTGACGCCAAGGGCCGAGAACGAGAAAGTTCTGGTGGTTCTGGTCGCTGGGTTCGAGCGTGGAGTACTCGATCTGCGGGCCAAACATATCTTCCTGGTCGTAGTAGCCGCCCACGGAAAGCGTGGGAACGGCGACAGACGAAAGCGAGTGCTGAACGCCGCGTGAGCGCCACACGCTGTCGTAGGCGGGGTGTTCGAGAAAAAGCTTCCAGGTGGGCAGAGTTTTGGAGCCGGATTGTTTCACGTCTTCCGCAAAGCTTCCGCGCTCCAAAAAGAAATCAAATCCATCGCGAGGTTTTCCGGCCTGGTCTTTGCCGTAGTCCGGGATAATTTCTTCCTTGCCGGACTCCATTCTGAGAACGTAGTCGTAGCCGTAGCTCTGGCGAAAGGCGCCGTTATGAAAAAAGTCGTCGCCCATCCATGCGTCAATCATTGGCGCCTGCGGGGAGATGGCCTTGACGGCGGGATGAGGGTCAATACCGGCCGCCATAGCCAGAAAACCCGGATAGCTGGTGCCGATGAAGCCCGCGCGGCCGTTGTTGCCCTCCACATTCTTCAGCAGCCAGGCCACGGTGTCGTATGCGTCGGTGCTTTCGTCAATGGCCTTCGGGTCGCGATGGTCGGCCATCGGCCTGCTCATGATGAACTCGCCCTCGCTCTTGTAGCGTCCGCGAATGTCCTGTGCAACGTAGATGTAGCCGTCGCGAGCCAGCTCCGGCCGGCTGCTGAAGAAGGACTCGCGGTTGACTCCGTCCACGCCATAGGGCGTGCGTTGAATCAGAAATGGCAGCGGCGCGCTGATGTCGGCGGGCTTGAGAATCACCGTGTGCAGCTTGACCCCGTCACGCATCGGAATCATCGCCTCGGTACGCCGGTAGTCGTGGAAGAGGTGTCGAACGGACGGGCCGGTGCGGCGATAAGTGTCTTCGGGCGTATCTGAAAAGACCAGTGTGGCCCCGCGGTTTGCGGCGTCCAGAATAAATCGCAAAGCAAACTTTGCGTGGGGCCAACTGAACTCGGTGGCAGAGATAGGCTTGAGTTCGGTGGGAATATTTCGCTCAGACTCGACGACGAGTTTTCCGTCCTGGACGCAAAAACTGAGTGGCGTGTCGGGCTCATGTGGGTTGGTGTACTCGCCGGCCAGTGCTTCGAGTTGGGCAGGCGAGAGGAGAACAGCCTCCGCTTCTTGTGGGGCTGTCTGAGCGAATCCGGTCACAACTGAAAACGATGCAACAAAAAGAACCAAAAGAGCGACACGAAGGCGAGTCAAGCGCAAATCCTCCACAGTGCTCGTAATATAGAATCCAATAACTCGATGATAAGTGAAGGGTGCGAACTTTAGCCCGTACTCTCCAAATTGCAAAGAATCTTTGAGCTGGCGTTCGATGTTGAACTAATGCGCGTGGCCATGGTGGTGGCCCCCGGACATCTCTTCCATCGGCACGACGCAGCCTTCCAACTGCTCGCAGCCAATGTGTTCGAACTGGATAGTGGCGTGGCTGATGTGGAAGCGATCGCGGAGCACCTGGTTGAGCCGGGCCAGGATGCAGGCGCTCTCCGACGGGGGAATATCGGCGATGGTCACGTGGCAGGCCAGGGCGCTGGAGTTCGAGCCGAGGCTCCAGACGTGCAGGTCGTGAACATTGACCACTCCCTCAACGTCCCCCATGCCGGCGCGAATCTCCGTGATCGAGATGCCGCGTGGCGTCCCTTCTAACAGAATATTGAGTGTCTCGCGGACGATGCCCATGCTGCTCCAGAGAATGAGCGCCGCGATGAGCAGCGAGAGCGTGGGGTCGATCCAGTTCCTTCCGGTCAGCAAAATCCCCGCGCCGCCGGCGATCACCGCGGCCGTCGAAAGCGTGTCGCCGGCCATGTGCAGAAAGGCCGAGCGCAGGTTCACGTCACTAGCCACGCGCCACAGCAAAGCCGCGATCACGCCATTCATCACCACGCCGGCCGCGGCCACAATCATCATCAGCCGGGGCTGCACCGTGACCGTCGCCGAGAGCCGGTGAAGGGCCTCGATCGCAATCCAGATAGCAATAACGATAAGTGTGGCCGCATTCAGGAAGGCGGCCAGCACGCCGGCTCGTTGGTAGCCGAAGGTCTTCGAGGAACCGGCAGAGCGGGATTGGATGTGGACTGCGGCAAAGCTGAGCAGCAGGGCCAGAAAATCGGAGGCGTTGTGGCCGGCCTCGGAGATCAGTGCCAATGAATGAGCGCGCAATCCGGCAACGAAAGTAACCACGACGTAGGCGAGCGTGGCTACCAGCGAAAAGCGCAGCACGGATTGAGTTCTGTTTGCGCCGGGGCGGGAAGGCGCCGCGTGGAACAGCATTCGGGTAGTATACCGGGGGTGGGTATCGAAAGCCAGCCAGCACCCGGTACCGGCTTCGTGCGGTTTACCAGAAATCTTGTGCGAGCGAATAGCGAGCGGCTGGCCGCACCGCAGGTGCCAGGTGGCTACTCGTTGGCCTCGATGCGCCGCCCGTGCGCATCCTGCAACCCGCGCGTGTTCATCCGGAAGAGCGCCACGAAGGCGCGCAACTGGTCGCGGCTCAGGCTCAGCTCCTGCTCAAAGACAAACCAGCGAACTCCCTCGGTGCAGGGCGGAGCGGTCAGCGAACCCATGAAGGTCCAATAACCGCGGTCGGCGGGTAAAAATCCGCCCGCGTTCACCATCTCAGCAACTTTCTCACTTGCGCCGGCGGTTTTAGGCAGATGCGGCCACAGCGAGGCCAGCACGGCGTTGGGGTTGCCGGCCTCCTCGCGCAACCGCACCGTCACCACAGCCAGATTGCCGTCCTTGCCGCGGTGCAGCAGTTGCACGTCCATGTCGGTCACCTTGCCCTTCACCGCCTCTTCGCTGGGATGGTGAAAGTCGAACTGAATCAGCTCATAGCGCACGCCTCCGGCCACAATGTAGCTGCCGGGATTCACGTGGGCGACGATGGTGTGGCCTTCGTTCACCAGCGTCACCGGCCCGGCGATGTAGTGGAACTCGATGGGTGTGAGCCCCTTGTTCAGATGAGCGCCGCGAATGTCGAGGGGCGACTGCTCATGCCCTTTCGAACAAGCCTGATAGGCCGAGTCCAGCTTGCCCCAGACCAGCGGGCCGGTCTTGCCGTAATAGCTCCAGGGAGCGGCATTCTGATCGGTGGTTTGCGCGGCGGCCACGGCGGCCATGCCCAAGGCTAAAACGACAAGTGCAGGAAAACGCATCGATTGCTCCTCTATAAAAATGACGCGCAACGCGCTAGAGAGCATTCTAAGGCATTTGCGGGAGAGCTGAAGCCGGAGGTCAAAACGGTGTCCTTTGAAGACGGGAATCGTGAGAAAAACAAGGGGAAAAGGACTGATCTAGGCAGGTTATTCGGCTCAAATCGGGCAAAAAGGCCTGGTTTTGAGGCAAAAAACCGAGATTTTCCGGTGATTTTCAGAGGCCAAATCTCACGATGTGGGAGAATATGGGCTGTGTATTTTTTAAGCGGTGTTGATTTCAAACGGGTTAGAAATAATCTGCAACGGTTTAGGAAAAATTTATACCCCCTGGGGGTATAGGGGGGGAGGGGGTACCAGAAAATCAGGGAACAGGGAACAGGAAAGGCCCGTGGCTCTGGCTATTGCTCATGCTTATATTGTGCGCCGGGAGAGGGTAATTATCTGCAAACCATCCGCAGTGAGGATGGGGCAGAGAATCAGGAATTACGGGACGAGCGAGCGGGGTCGTGCTTTTGCGTCCGCCAGCGCAGGCCGAGCCAGGCCACGTAGCCAAGTTGGATGGCCCAGGTGACGGCGTAGGCGGCGACAAGATACTGGTGGTCGAGAAGCGCCACGAGAGCATCGTGATCGGCGACGGAGATATGGCGCATCCAGTCGGTGGGGGGTTCGGAAGGGGCGAAGAGGACGAGGGAACAAGCCCATACGAGGAGGGCGACGGGGAGGACGAAGAGCAGGCCGATTGCGAGTTTTCTCATCATTTACCTCTTTTACAGCAGATTCTGGCCGGGTTCATGCATTCAGGGCGTCTTGCACATCCTGGGCGGCGACCTTCTGGCTCTGGCGCTCGACGTAGTAGCGCACAACGAGGATGAGCAAGCCCCAGGCGAGCCAGGCGAGGATGTTCCAGCTAAAAGCATGCAACATTCTGGGGTCTTTGAAGCCGGAGTCGGCGTCTCCGCCGAAGACCGGGGCAGGGTGCTGCATGCGCCACCAGCGGTTGGACATATAGACGATAGGCACGTCGAGAGCGCCGAAGATTCCGAGGACGGCGGCCAGCGTCTGGACTTGAGAGCCGGCGGCAAAGCGGCGCAGGAGCAGATAGCTGACATAAATGAGCCAGAGAACGAGCGTGGTAGTCAGGCGCGCATCCCAGGTCCACCAGATGCCCCATGCGCGGCGTCCCCACAAGGGTCCGGTGATGAGCACCACGGTGCAGAAGACCACGCCGACCTCGGCTCCGGCCAGCGCCCAGGCATCGGAGATCTGCGCCCAGGCGTCGCGGCTGCGGCGGAAACTCAAATAGCCGATGGAGCCGGCCAGCGAGATGGCGAAGAAGAGAAAGGCGATCATCGCCGAGGGCACGTGGTAGAAGATGATGCGATAGAGTTCGCCCTGCCCGCCCAGCCGGTCGTCCGCGGGAGCAACGTAGATGGCCTGGTGATAGCCCCAGACCATGAGGGCGACGGTGACGGCGGCATAGAGGCTGATGGCGAGTTTTTTCATGGGGAATCCAGTGGAACGATTTCAGTGTACAAGGGCGGCGGTTGGGTGGACTCAACCGGGAGGTGGATGTAGATATTTTGATCTGGCTTGTTGGGGTTTGTGGTATCCCACCCTTTCGCCAGACCGGGGTCCCCAGCACATGAATTATGTGTGCTGGGGTGGAGAAAAAAGGCGAAAGGATGGGGCACGGGGCATTTGTGGACAGACCTACTCGTAGGCCAGCGCGTCAATGGGATCCTTGCGGGCAGCCATCCATGCCGGATAAAGCGCGCCGCAGATGGCTCCGGCAAAGGCGATCGCGGCTCCCCGAGCAATCCAGGCCGCGGTCAGCTCGAAGGCAAAGGAGGGAAACCTAACCCTCAACAGCACATGGACTCCAAAGGTGGCAACGATGCCCACCAGCACGCCCACCACGGCCAGCACAGCGCATTCGCGCAGCACCACGCCGACGATGGTTGGCTTGGAGGCGCCCATCGACTTGAGAATCCCGATCTCCCGCGTCCGCTCCAGCACCGCCGTGTACATGGTCTGGAAGATCACCAGAAAGCCCACGATGATGGCAATCGAGATCACCACGTCCAGAGCCAGATCGAAACCGGGAAACTTCGCCGGCGTGTATTGCGAGAGCAGCTCGTCCATGGTTTGCACGTGGTAGCCCTCAAGTCCCCGGGTGGCGGCGATCTCCTTGCTGATGGCATCTTCATTGGCCATGTTGTCGCTCTTCAGATAAATGACGGAGGCTTTGCCCTCCGAGCCGATCAGCACGCCCAGCGTCTCGATGGGCACCATCTTGCGCCCGCCCTTGCCGCTCTCCACCACGCCGCAGATGCGGAACGGGTGGTTGAGAATCTCGATGGTCTCTCCCAGGCGGTGGCCCTGGCCGGTACGCGTATAAACATCGTCGACAATCACGTCGTAGGGCCCCTGGAACGGCCCGCCCGAAACCCAGGTGAAGGGCTTCAGCGCGTTGTAGCTGGGGTAATCGATGCCATAGAGAATCTCCACCGAGCCGGCCATGGAGAAGCTGGTGATCACCGGCGAGGCCACGGCCACATGATTCATGCGGCGGAAGACCTCGGCGGTCCGGGCGGAGATGGGCGCGCCGCTGACGCCGCTCAGAAAGCTGGTATTGGAAGGGCGCACAACCAGATCCGCGCCGATGCCGTTGGTGCGCTGCTTGGTGTCGTTCAATATGCCCATGAAGATGCCCACGATGGACAGGATCATGACCACTTCAATGGCCACCGCCAGCACGCTGATGATGGAGCGGACAGGGCGGTGCAGCAGATTGGCAAAGATGAGCTTATTCATTCCCGATGACGGCTCCGAGAGGCTGCAAATCGCTTGAAATGCCCTCGCTTTCAGGGTAACAGTCCTGGGCTGGCGGGGTGGGGAGCGGGGGTGAATCGCCGCTGAATCCGTCTTTGGTCCGGTAAAATCCGCACCCATTTGTAAATAAACGGGAAAAGGCATCAAATATGCTTTGACCGAAGCGGGGAGCGGGTTTATTGTTGAGGGGTAAACGAGTTAGCTCGACTGTGTTCGGGTAAACGATGGGAAGCTTTGGAGAAGACCTGCGCATGGAGCGGTTGTCCCGCGGCATCGCGCTGGAAGACATCACGACGATAACCAAGATCAGCCAACACCACTTGATTGCGCTGGAGCAGGATAAGTTTCGTCAGCTTCCCGGCGGGATTCTGAGCAAGGGAATCGTCCGCGGTTACGCGGGCGCCGTAGGCCTGGACCAGAACGAATGGACGGAGCGGTTTCTCAAAGCCTATACCGCCAGCGGGCAGATGCTCGACGAAGACCGCAGCTGGCTGGAGTTTGCCGCGAATGTAGGCAGAGCTCGCCACCAGCGCGGCTACGCGACGGAGAAGCACCTGCGCTGGGTTGGCGTGATTCTGCTGTCGCTGGTGGGGATCGCGGCCGCTTTCCTGGCGGTGCGCTACTTTGGTATGCGCGAGGGCTGGTGGTCCACGCTGCTGCCCCTGATTATATCCTGAGCCGTGTTTCATTTTATTTTGACTGGACGCGGTTCGGGGATGAAACTCCGGCCTGCCAGCCGTGCCTGCTGAAGACAGGGTTATTGGATAGGGTTTCAAGACTGATTGCTTTGGCAGGAATCCTCTTGCGCGTTTCAACTTGCATATAGCCCCTTTGGGCGCGCCCTGCTCCCCGTTCAATGCAAGCCTTTGCTCCCGGCAGCCCGCGGCAATTACCATAGAACAATGCATCCCAAGGCGCATGGCCTGACGGTGCTGGCGTGCCTTGCGCGGGAGTGGGTCCGATGCGGGAGAAATTTTGCCCGCGGCGGTGATCCAGCATGAACCGGTCCTCGCTCCAGGCTGTCCAAATTGAATTCCCTGCAATGGGAGGAGAGTTAAGTTGAGCGACCGTTTCTTGTTTACCTCTGAGAGCGTCACTGAAGGCCATCCCGACAAGATTGCCGACCAGGTTTCGGACGCCATTCTGGATGCCTGCCTGGAGCAGGATCCCTACAGCCGCGTCGCCGCCGAGACGCTGACCTGCACTGGCTTGGTGGTCATTGCCGGCGAAATCACCACCAAAGCTTACGTCGATTTTCAGAGCCTGGTGCGCGGCGTCGTTGCCTCCATCGGCTACGACAATGCTGCGTATGGCTTCGACTCCAACACCTGCGCCGTGATTTCCACCATCAACAAGCAGTCGGGCGACATTGCCCAGGGCGTTGACACCGGCGGCGCCGGCGACCAGGGCATGATGTTCGGCTACGCCTCCAACGAAACTCCGGAGCTGATGCCGGCCCCCATCTCGCTGGCCCACAAACTCTGCCGTCAGTTGACCGCCGTCCGCAAATCCGGCAAGCTGCCTTACCTGCGCCCCGACGGCAAGAGCCAGGTCACTGTGGAGTACGACGAGTCCG
>CZKF01000095.1_pt1 | contig 19054 bp, 14 predicted proteins | sample 1122351 | NCBI WGS metagenome assembly CZKF01 (sample SAMEA3539301, study PRJEB10725) | soil metagenome | biome: tundra; feature: field; material: soil | place: USA | collected 2010-05 | depth 0.15 m
CTGGGTTTTTCGCACGGTCTCGGCTCTGGCCCTGCGCCATAAGGCCGCGCCTGTCGAGGGCGAGGTCATCGGCCTGCTTCCCGAGGCTGCCTGTGAGCGGGAGAGCGAGTGGATGCGTCAATTGATTGGGTTCGATCCGCAAACCAAGATTCTGGAGCGCCGCCTTGCGGATCCCATGGCCTGGCCGGAAGAGACGTAAACAGCCATGCCGGTCTGGAGGGCACATCGGCGCTGCCCAACGGGTAAAATGAAATTTGCAACTGGAGGATGGATTTGTTGAAGTCATTTCTGAGAGTTTCAATACCGGCTATCTTGTTTGCCGCGGCTGCCTCGGCGCCTGCGGCGCAGTTGTCCACCGAGGCCCGTACCGCCATTCCGCATGATGTGCAGCAACTGGTGGCCATCGACTACCACGCCATGGAGAACTCGACCTCGGCTATGGATCTGCGCGCCCGCGTCATGCCGCCCGAGCTCCAGCGATTTGAAGATGCGCTGCGCAAGTCCGGACTGAACGAAAACCATGATGTCGAGCAGTTGGCCTTTGCCCTCTTCCACCCCAGCAGTGATGGCGAACAACTGGACACGGTCGGCGTCGCCCAGGGGCAATTCTCCGTGCAGGATATACAGGCCAACTTCCGCAAACAGCAAGTGAAGGCCAAACTGGTGCGCACCAATAAGGTCTGGCCGCTGGCCAAGACCGGCATGGTGGTTTGCTTCGTAGACCCCTCCACCATGGTCTTCGGCGACGCGGATGCGGTTGGCAAGGCGCTGGACGCCCGCGACGGGCTTGCTCCCAACATGCTCACCAACGGGCCGTTGATGGACGCCATGAAGGCCGTGGATACCGAGCCCCTGTGGAGCATCCTCGACCAGAAAGGCACCCAGACGATGATGAAGCAGGTGCTGGGCGAGGCTGGCTCGCTGACCGACTATGAGAGCGTGCAGAAACGCCTGCTGGCATCCTGGTACTCCATGAACTTCCAGCACGGCGTCAAGTTCAACCTCACCATCGCCACCGGCGACACCTTTGCAGCCGCTACGCTCTCTACGCTTCTGACAGCTGCATTGACGGTGCGCAAGATGAGCGGCTCGGACGCCGAAAAACAGGCGTTGAGCGCCACCTCCATCTCCTCCGACTCCGGGCGCCTGTCGATCCACTTCGCCACCACCGATGCGCAGTTCAGCAGCCTCTTGCAATCCCCGCTCTTCAAGGGAATGGTGCGCTAGAGCCGGGCGGCGCATGATCCTTTCCATTGGCCGGCGGGCGATTCCTCCTGGAATCTCCCGCCTACGGCCCTGATTACTCTAAGAGTGAATCGGTTTTAGCCAACGTGCCGCCGGTAGCTTGCGACAGCGCGGAGGTTTTGGGCCCTTCCCAGCGTCTTTCCATCGCATTGCCGAGACACACCTGGTTCCGGCCGTTGTACTTGGCGGTGTAGAGCGCGTGGTCGGCCATTGCGATCAGGTCCGTTGCGTACCTTCCAGCCTCGGGAACCAGCGACGCGCAGCCTATGGAGATGGTGATGATTCCAAACGGGCAGCTGCTGTGTGGCAACTTGCGGCTGTGCAGGGATGCGCATATCTCGTTGGCAACCTGCAGGGCGCCCTCGCTCTCCGTATTCGGCAGGACAATCACAAACTCTTCTCCGCCGAAGCGCGCCACCAGATCTCCAGGCCGTGAAACCACATCCATGCAGGCCTCGGCAATCTGCTTGAGGCAGTTGTCCCCGCGCTGGTGCCCGTAGGTGTCGTTGTATGCCTTGAACAAATCAACATCCAGCATGAGCAGGGAGAGTGGCTGGCTGTCGCGCATGCTGCGGCGCCACTCGATGGCCAGGTACTGATCGAAGCGCCTCCGGTTGGCCAGGCCGGTAAGAACATCCGTTAAAGCCAGCGCCTCCACGGCGCGGTAGGCCTCCCGAAGTTGCTGCTCTGAGCGTTTGCGCTCGCTGATGTCGCGGACTGTGTTCAGGATGCCTGAAGGCAAACCTGTGCCCGGGTCGCGTATCAGCCGCAGCGCGGCCTCCACCCAGAGATAGTCTCCGTTGGCCTTCCGGACGCGGCACTCAACCAGTGTGTCCTCGCGGCCGGATCGCAACTCGCGCATTGCGGCCATGGCTTTGTACTGATCATCAGGATGCACCAGTTGAAGACTGGTAAGCGCCAAGGCTTCTTCCGGCTTCCATCCGCCCATGCTCACAGAGGCCGAGGAAACGTAGGAACGGTTTCCATTGAAGTCGGCAACGATGATCACGTCGCGGGAGTTCTCGGTCACCAGCCGGTGCAGGGAAACGATCTCCTGGAGCTTGCGCTCGGTGGCCTTTTGCCGCTCCAGGACTACGGAGATGCTGTAAATCAACACGATTGCGGCGGCAATCGCAGCCTGTAGATGCAAATTGGGCAGAGATGGATTGGTGGAACCCGCCGCCGCAAATGGGCCGCGGTTGCAGATTGTAAACCACCCCGCGATGGCGGCCATCAGGAGTGTAAACAGAGACGCATATCCAAGCCCAAGCCGCACCAGGACCAGAACCAGCAGCGGATAGATGAGGTAAACCAGCGGCACAGTGTTCTGCGCGAAAGCAGCAAAAGCCACCACCACAAGCAGTGCCGGGTAAAACCAATGCTGCTGCCAGTTCACGTTGCCGCTGATGCGAGTTTGCATGACAGCTACAAAGGCTGGTGTGACGATGGCGATGCCCAGGCTATCGGAGGCCATCCAGCTCAAAAAGGGATGTGGCAGAATTGGATAACTCCAGAAGGGAAAACCAACCGCATATATAACTCCTGCTAACGCAGGTCCAGCCAGAACGGCAAAGCCGACGAACCGGATGAGATAGGTATATTCCGTGAAGCGCGGTAGTTGCGTTGAACGCCGGCGCATCAGAATGGCCGCCGTCATCACCTCGATGATATCCAGCACGTTATAGATCAGGAATTCATTCCATCTCTCGTGGATGAATATGCAACGCATGGAAAGAGCAAGAAAGCCGGTAAGCAGGTAGGCAGGCCAATGCCAGCGAGGCGCCAGGAGCAGGTAGGCGAGAAGAAGCCCATTGGCAATCCACAAAGGATTATTCTCTGGCCTCCAGGACTCGACAAACTCCACAAGCAGAGTCGCAAACATGACAGAAAGGAAACAGGCTCCCAGGCGCGCAACTAACCCGTGCTTCCGCAACCACAGAAACTGGCGCCAGCCGGCGCTGGATGCAGCACTCCCGTGCATCTGACCCTCTCATTCTGTTTATCGGTGGAATTGGGAGAGAGAACAGCCTAAGGAAGTCTTTTTGCTGTTGATTCCTATGACATTAGAGTAGATCGAAGTTGAGAATTCAAAGACGTTGAAGGCCTGCTTACCTTGCGGTTTCAATGGTATCAATGCAGATTAGAATTGCTTTATCACAACTATAGCGTCAGTAAGATCTGGATGAAACTCCGCTTTTCCTCCGGGCAGCAGTACAATCTCGATCCGGCCCTCTTGCCTCTCGGCCAGCATTGGACCTTCCACCTGGGTCTTCCGCCCGTCACTCCCGGTGTACTGCACCTTGAGTGGCCCGATGCCGCGTAATTGGATGCGATAGTGATACTCCGCGCCCGCCGCCAGGCTGTTGACCCCAAAGCTGGCGCTCGGATAATCGACCTCCAGAAGTTGAATCGGCCCTCCCGTATGGTTCTCAACGATAGTTTCAACGTGATACGAGTGGCAGGTCGCTACAAAGAGCGCCGCAACCGCAAAAACTGCCAAAATACCGGGATGAACCTTCATTCCGTGCTCCCATCGCCTACCACCGTCGCCTGAGCCGCCAGTTTCTTTTCCATCCGGTCCAGCCGTTTCATCAGCTCAGGAAGCCGTTGGAAGATGGTCACCGCCCGCAGCCACACGCGGTTGTCAAAGCCCGGTGAACCGGAGATCGTCTTGCCCGCCGGAATGTCGTGCGAGATGCCGCTCTGCGCGGTCAGAATCACTCCGTCGCCCACCGTGCAGTGGCCGGCCACGCCTGCCTGTCCGGCCAAAATGACATTATTGCCTACCATCGACGAACCGGCCAGGCCCGTCTGCGCGCAGATCAGCGTGTTCTCTCCGACGCGCGAGCCGTGGCCCACCTGGACGAGATTGTCCACTTTGGTTCCATCGCCGATCTCTGTTGCGCCCACCGTCGCCCGGTCGATGGTGGCGTTGGCCTGCACGTCCACGCGGTTGCCCAGCCTCACCGGACCCGACTGTGGAATCTTCTCCCAGTGGCCTTGCTCGTTCTTGGCGAATCCGAAGCCGTCCGCGCCGATGATGACGCCATTTTCCAGTGTCACGTGGTCGCCCAGAACGCAATTCTCCCGCACCACGGCATGAGCATGGGCAAAAAAACAGCTGCCGGCCTCGACGCCCTGATAAAGCACCACATGGGGCAGCAGCGTGGCATGGTTGCCCAGCTTCACGCGCGGGCCAATCACCACATAAGCCCCAATGTGCGCTCCCTCGCCGATGACCGCCGAAGGGTCAATCACCGCCGTCGGATGGATGCCCGGCGCATAAGTCGGTGGCTGATAGAAGAATCCCAGAGTGCGCGAAAAGGCGTGGTAAGGGTTCTTGATCCGCAGCGTCGCCGTATCAATCTCAGGAAACTCCGGCTCCACCAGCACGGCGGCCGCTTTTGTGGTGCGCGCCAGGCCCCCATACTTGGGATTGGCCACGAAGGTGATCTCCGCGGGGCCTGCCTCCTCAATCCCCTTCACGCCAGTAATTTCCAGCTCCGCGTCTCCGCGCAGCTCCGCGCCCAGCTTCTTTGCCAACTCGCCTAGCTTCATGGCAAGAATTGTACCGGAATGTCGCGGGAATTGTTGTGGGCGCTATCGCATCAAAGCAGAGAGTGAACGCGGCTTTGGATTGCCGGGGAGGCCAATGCTTTGTTTTTTGCCATTGGCCTGCCTGGCGATGCATCAGTAACAACCGGCTCAGTAGTCCCTGCCCTGAATGAGGTTCTGGTTCTGAACAATCTCGAAACGGTCAGGGTTGGCCCTAACCAGCGAGTCGGCGTATTTGTTGCTGACGGTGCCGCGATCGTCGTAGTCGTTATCTTTTACTACGGAACGGTCAAGGATATAGTTTTGCGTAATCTTGCTGGACCAGTCGAGGTTGGCCATATGCTGGTCGTTTTCCATGCTGTTCTGGTTGAGAGTCTGCATGTGGTTCTCAAAGTTCTGTTGGCCAGCCTCGCGGCGATCATTGATCATCTTGGTCTGTATATTGTTCCGCACTCCCTGTTGGCGTATGCGTTCCAAGTCGGCGGCGCCTTCGGCGGAGATGACCCTGCTGTTCTGGCGATACGATTCGACCACGGCCTTGAGGGTGGCAGCTCCTCCAGAGGCATACTGTTGCGGAATACTCGACATGCTGACGGTCATAGCCCAGGTTGGGGCTCCGCGCGTAGCCATCACCCCGATGCGGGCGCTGCCGTTGCGCGGGCCTTTGCCGTCATGAAAGTCCACGGTGTATACGGCCACAATCGGGCGGATCAATCCACCATCGGGTTGCTGGGGCTGAGTGTTGACCAGGTTGAACGTGCCCTGCGGCTTGCCGTTAATGTGGCGCACCTGGTTAAAGACACACACGAAGTCAGGAAAGAGATCTCCGCCCAGGGAGCAGACAATTTTTGGCCCGCGGGAGGCCATGGGGCCGCTCATCAAGCGTTGCGCCTGAGGGCTTTGGGGGTTGATGATCTGCTGGTAGATCATCCCCATCAAGACCATTTCGCCGTGGTTGCCCTCAGCAACGAGTTCGCCGCCGCCAACCCTGGTGAGCTGCCATCCCGGGGGCATGTCGATCATGGCGCTGTGGTCGCCCGCAGTGGCCGGATAGAGCTTCTCGGGGCCGCTCTGGCTGGCTGGCGCTACCTGTCCCTGCGATGCCAGTGCGGAGCCTGACGAGCCTCCAACAGATCCTTGCCACGCAGCGGAGAGAGACTTCAACATCGCCGGTTCGGTGGAGACAAATCTGTTGGCGTTGTCATAGAGCACCGTCACCTGGGGGGCGCTCGTGCCGGGCATCGAGACGATGAGCAAGCCAGCGATGGGCTTGCCGCCCTGGGTCTTGGCATTCAGCGTGAAGAACGTGGCTAGCGAGTTGCCGTCCCGCGACTGGAAAAACTTGCCCACTTTTGGTTTGTCGCCAAAGTGACTGTGAACCTGCTGAAGCATATAGACCACGGCGTCCGCCTTTGTGCCCTCTCCGGTCAGCGAGCCGTAGGCAAACTGGCCCCCGCCTGGATTGTCCACGACCTTGAGATCGCTTTGAGAAGGCTGCGAGGGTTGGGAGGCCTGGGAAGAGTGGTGAGACTGACAGGCGGCGATACCGATGGTGAAAGTGAGGAAGAGGGTGCAAAGACCTGCGGGGAATGCGGTCTGATTGCGTTTCATGCTGGGATCCTTCTGGTGCGGGGATATTCGAGGACTGTAGTACTTCAACTGAGTATAGAGGAATAACTGGATAGCAGCTTAGGGCCTGGAGGAATCTGATGTCATCGTGGGGGAATGACAGAGCATAGTCTAGGATTGTGCACTCTTCTACTGAAGGCCCATCGATCAAGTGTGAATCGTCTGGGTTAGGTGCTATCGAGGCCTGGGGGGAAGAGGTTTGGCTGCTCGGCAGCAGGGATGGGAACGCCCGTCCGCTTGCGGCTCGCCGCGCCAATCAGGCTCACCACTTCCAGAGTCTGAATCGCCTGCCGCGGCACGTAGATCCTCTGCGTATTCGAGCGCGTATCGGGCGGGGTGAGCAGCAATCCGACGCCATCCACCAGCGAGCGGTCGTTGGCCGCCAGGCCCTCCAGCTCCTCGCCGTCGGTCAGGGTCATGCGCAACCACAGGCCGGGAGTTCGCGGCCGTATTGTAAAGCGCTTGTGCAGGAGACGCTCAGGGTTTGCCTGCTCACCTGCCGGGAAATCCCGCACGTAGCAGACCCACTTCACCTGCTCCCAGCCGATGCGCAGCACTTTGCCGCCGAGGTCCAGAATCTCCAGCTCCGCCGAGTCCTGGCCAAAGCTGACCCCAGCATAGCCGGCGCACCAGTCGCGGCTGAACTTGCGTACGATGATAGGTTTGCGATGAGAGGCCATCGCTTTGGATTGTCGCATGGAATGCGACCCCAGCGGAATTGCTCTTCGCGGCGAGCTAGAGTCGCTCCCTGGGGCGAGGGGAGAGGTTATCCATGGGCTATAGGGATGAGATTGTTGCCGGGAAGGGGAAAAGTCGCAGATTCGGTGCACTGGAGCATAGCAAACCGGGCCGACTTGTGTTAAGGTACGGTTTGCAACCAATGCTGGAGCCGACTGTAAGAGCAACTGCATCAGGCACTTGGCTGTGGAAATCAAGGCGGAAGCAGGAAACGGAATGCCCGATTACATCTATCTTCTGGAAAACCGTCTCTCGGCAGACCAGCAGAGCGCCCTGCGCCACGTGCGCGATGCAGCCCGCGAAGCCGGAACCATCCTGTTTCTTACCGGGGACGCGGTGCGCGACCTGACCAGCGGTCACGCTGTCCGCGATCTTGAAGTTGCGATGCATGGAAATGCTCTCAAGTTAAAGAAAACAATGGTAAAACTCGGCGCCAAGGTGTGGGGAGAAGACGATGATTCCCGCGCTCTTTACCTGTGTTTTCCCGGCACGGTTCGCCTTGATCTGGTCAGCACGCACCGCGTTGAGATTCCCAAGCCCGGCAAAATCGTCTATCACCCTGCTTCTATCCAGGAGGACCTCCGCCGTCGCGACTTTACCGTCAACGCCATGGCCATCTCCCTCAACGAGGGCTCCTTCGGTCTGCTGATGGACCCCATGAACGGCGCCGCGGACATCGAGTCCCGATCGTTGCGGCTGGTCTCCAATTACGGTTTCCTTGAAGATCCCTCCCTGCTGATTCGCGCCACGCGCTACATGGCGCGCCTGGGCTGGGAGATGGACCCCAAGACCCAAACCCGTTACATGAACGCCAGGGAAGAAGGCGTGATTGAGCGTCTATCCAACCAGGCTCGCAAGCGGGAGCTGGAGCAGATCGGCCACGAGGAAGAGGGACTGAAGGTTTTGCAGGCGCTCGAAGCCGAGGGCTGGATGAAGGTTTTGTTCCCCATCTGGAACTCCTACAAGGTTGACGAGGCAGGGCTGACAGCCCTGCATGAACTGGCAGTCGAGCTGCTCCTGCAGGGCGTTCATCCGGATATGTCGGCCGCGCAGATGCGTCTGCTGACCGCCAAGCTGTCAGGCAAGGAAGTATCCGCCCTGAAGAAACAGATGCTGCGTCCCGGCTTTGTCGATGAGTGGAGCGACCTGGACTCGCTGGCCTCGGGATTTGCCAAGGTGCTGCTCGCTAAACAGAATGCTACTCCCTCGGTATGCTTCAAGCTCTTCACGAACTATGATCCAGAAGCTATTCTCTGGCTTGGGTTTACCAGTAAAGACGCGGCCGTCCTGGAACGCTTCAACCTTTTCCTTAAAGTCTGGCCTGCAATGCGCCAGCAGATACCTTATGCCCTGATGCAGGAGATGCGCATCACGGCCGAACTGCCTTCTTACGGGGAGATCGTGCAGACAGTTTTCCTGCAACTGATCGACGGTAAACTCACCACTCCGGAGGAATCCCGCGCCTTCCTGGAGCCATATTCGCCGCCAGCTCCGCCGCCTCATGTCATCATCAAGCGGCCACGCGTCAAACGCGCAGACGCCAAGCTGAAAGGAGACTCCTTCGATGAGGAGTCCGAGGTCCATGTGGAAGACGATGAGGATCTGGACGACATCCACGGAGCTGAGGATGATGTCCTGGATCTGGGCCTGGCGCTGCCCAAGCTTAAGCTTGATTTGGATGCTGACCTCGCCGAGGAATCTGAAACCACTTCCGATGAAGACGAAGAGGAGGAAGAGGATCGGAATGAGAAGCCTGCTTCCAAACCGTCTAAGGAAAAGGGCGCTCTCAAGCCGCCTGCCCCGCCAAAGCCGGAAAAGGCGGAAAAGCCTCAACCGGCTCCCAGCGTCAAGGCACAACCAAAGCAGGAACCGGCTAAGGCTGCACCCGCACAAGTCAAGAAGCCAGTTACGCAGAGCAAGCCAGTGGCCCCTAAGGCCAATGCAAAGCCGCCGGTCAAGGCTAGTGCGCCGGTTAAGGCCAAAGCTGCTGCCAAACCTCCGGTCAAGGATAAGGCCAAACCTCCGGTCGCTAAACCTCCAGTCTATGATAAGGCCAAGGCTGCCAAGTCCGTGCCTGTAAAGAAGAAGCCTGTCTCTGTTCCGAGCCGGAAGCCAGCTAAGCCCGCGGTCAAGAAAGCCGCTCCCAAGCCGGCAAATAAGCGGCGCTAGGGAACCTCTGACCAATTAGATGTTTCGAAAAGGCACAACTTCGCCGGGGTCCCCATCGACAGGTTTTCGTCGTAAGGGGTGGCTTTTAAGATTACAGAAAAATGCAAATTGTGGAGCAAGAATCGTCAGGGCACGACTTCAGTCGTGCCGCAAAATGCACAATAAACCTGAGGGCTTTAGCCCCTGAAGGATAGCTGGCTCCATGCAAAGACTTAATTTAGATATAGACAATTTTTGCCCAACGCAAACCATGTTCAATTTTGGTATCTTCTGACACGATCTTCTCATTTCGTGAGCAGACCCTTTGGAACTTTGGCCCTGGGGCAATCGTATCGAGGAAGAGGGAAGTCAAGCACGAAAGGAAAACGATGATAGAACCAGCGCAACGATCAGCCGCGAAGATCTTCGCAGTAACTTATCTTCTCAGCATAGCCATCATCATGGTGGTATTTCCGCGTTTTTATGCACCTTATCTGGTTTGGGAGAACGGCGAGGAGACGGCACGTCACTTTGTGCACCACGAAGAGGCCATCCGCATCTATCTGGCCGGTGCCTTTGTGCATGGAGTGGGAATGATTGTGCTGCTGACGGCGCTGTATGTGCTGCTGCGGCCGGTAAACCGCGGGATGGCGCTGTGTGCGGCCTTCAGCAGAGTGGTCTATGCGGTCTTCTGGTTCATTTTTATCCTGGACATGCTGGGCGCACTCCGGTTTTTGGCGGGAGCAGGCGCGCTAAGGGGATTTGGGCCGGATGAGTTGGCGGCGCTGGCCGGAGCGCAACTGGATGCGGGCCGGGATGCTTATTACATTGGCCTTGTCTTCAACGGTCTTGGATCGGCGCTGTTTGCCTGGGTGCTGTTTCAATCGCGGTACATTCCGCGGGCTCTGGCGTTGTGGGGCGTTTTGAGCGCTGTTTATGAGGGGTTCTGCGGCTTTGCCTATCTCTTGTATCCGAGATTTGGGGTGATCCATTCGGCGAACTGGTACGAGTTGCCGCCGATAACCTTCGACTTGCTGCTCTGCTTCTGGCTGCTCTTCCGCAGGCTGAAGTCGCCGGAGACAGTGTTGGCTCATCCTTCCGCAGCGTGACCGGGGGAAGGAGAAGCTCGGTGAAAAGTCGGTTGACGACAGGCCGAGGCACATTTCCAGATTCGGCCCGGCTTATGAGGCTTCAACCAATTGCCGACAATGGCTCAGCGGTGGATGCCATCACCATATTCCGGATTGAATCGATCACCAGTTCGGGTTGGTCGAGATGAATCCAATGCGCGCTTGCCGCCGCAATCTCCTGCTGCACATTGTTGCCGATGCGGCCAAGACACTCGCCGGAGAGGGGTGTCGATTTCCCTGGGGTCAGCACCAGCACAGGGATGTCCTGAATCGGTCTGGTATTCTGCATCTCCCGCACGGTGTCGGGAACGGCCTCGACGTGGCTGCGCATACCGGCGAAGTTACCCGGTCGCGACCAATGGGCGGCGATAGTCGGCCAAACTTCCCGCGGCATCTTGCCCACCTCATCCTTGATTCGATCCAGCACATGCTGGCCGCCATTGCCGGCGGCGCCGGCCAGCCGCTGCGCGGTGCGGCCTGAACGCAGGAAGAGCGAAGAGACAGCCAGCCGGGCAACTCCGATGCGCGCGAAAGGAATCGCGACACGGAAGAGCTTCTTGCCGCGATTGAGCTCCGATTGCTTGGCAGGGTCCAGCGGCGGCCATTCTTCGATTCTCATTGGGTCCACCAGCACCATGCCTGCCACCTCTTCCGGATAGTTGAGCGCAAAGCGGCGCATCACCAGACCGCCAAATGAATGCCCCACAAGGATGTAGGGCGGCTTGATGGAGGCTCCCTCCAGTAGTTGATGCAGTTCGGCAGCGATGTTGGCGGGCGTCCGCGGCGTACGGCAGGGGCTGCTCCAGCCCAGTCCGCCGCGATCATAGGAAACTGTCGAAGCATAGAGCGAGACCGGCTCCTGGATGTGAAACCAGTTCAAATGGGTGGCTGCAATCCCTGCTTCAAACAGAACGGTGGGGTTTCCTGATCCCTTTTCCACAATATAAAGCCTGCGCCTGCATCCGATGTCGATCCACCGGCCCTCCTTGGCATAGAGCCTACGGTCGCTGCGCGCGCCCAGCCATTGATACACGATGCCCGCCACGACCAGGGCTGCGGCTACGCCGAAAATAGAGAAAATCAAGATCATTTGCGGTCCTGAAAATGCATCATTTGCGCGGGGCTGAACTCCTTCAGGCTGAGGTTTGCATGGGGCGTGCCGCGGTCGATAATCAGCAGGGTAGAGCCGGCGTGGCCGCGAATCTTAGCTTCCACCTGGTGTGCCGACCAGACGCCGCCCTCCTGTCGCAGCCCAAAGGAGGTAAACTCCTTCACCGTCCCGCCTTTCAGCGTCTTCTCAACATACACCGGAAAGCGGTTGTCGTGATCAAGCCAGCTCTTTACTTCGCTGTAGTGCGAATTGTCAGCTGCACCCGGCGTGCTCTTCACAACATCGCAATCGCGCGCGCCAAACTTCTTTTCGCCCAGCGCCGCCTGTCCAGTCCAGAAGTACTCCGCTTCCAGAAAATCCTCGTAGCTGAATCCGTTGCCGAGCGGACCATCGCTCCATTGTTCGAAGGGCAATGCCATAGGCGTCTTGTCGCCTGGATGCGCAATTAGAATTGCATTCCTGCCTCCGGGCCGCATCTCCAGCAGAATATGGGCGGGAAGGTGTGTGCTATCCGCTGAATCCGCGCTCGTCTTTGAGGCCGTGCCAAGCTCTACATACACGCGCAGCACGCCGGAGAACCAGTGCGCCTTAATGGTGATGGGATAACTGATGCGAATGCCATTCGCTTCCACGCGGACCAGGTGGCCGCTGGCGCGATAATCCGCTGTTTGCAAGCGTTGCCGGGAAGCCTCCAGCGGAGAGTGGGCATCGGCAGCCTGCGCGGCCAGTGGCGCGAGCAGCCCTGCCGCCAGAGCGAGGAGCGCAACCCTCATGCCTCAATCCTTCCGTCGCGCAGGCGAATCTGACGCGCCGCCGAGTGCGCGATCTCGTTCTCGTGCGTTACCACAATCAGAGTCATTCCTCGCTGCTTCTGTATCCCAGTAAGGATTTCCATAATACGCGCCGAGTTGACGCTATCCAGGTTTCCGGTTGGCTCATCCGCCAGCAGAATCTCCGGCGTGTTGGCCAGCGCCCTGGCAATCGCCACCCGCTGACGCTCGCCTGCGGAGAGCTCATTGGGATATTGCCGCAAGCGGTGTTTCAGACCCATTTCGCAGAGCAGAGCCTCGGCTCGTTCGGTGCGCTTCGGCGGCGAGGGGCTCAGGGCCAGCATCGGAACTTGAACATTTTCGAGGACGCGTAGCGTAGGCATCAGATGAAATGCCTGGAAGATGAATCCGACGCTCTTGGTGCGGTAGGTGTCCAGGTCGATGACCGAGCCGAGACGTGTGTTTCTGAATAGAACCTGGCCGCTGGTTGGCGAATCGAGTCCGCCCAGCAGTTGCAGCAGTGTGGATTTGCCGCTGCCGCTCGGGCCGCTGATGGCCATAAACTCCCCAGCGGCTATGGAAAGATCGACGCCGCGCAAGGCCTCGATACGCCCCTCGTCATAGCTCTTGCGCAGGCCGCGCACTTCCAGGATTGGCTCAGTCATGGCGCAAAGCCTCCACTGGCGAGAGATGCGCGCCCCGCCACGCGGGAATCGAGCCCTGCGGCCATCCAGCCATAGCTGAGCGCATTGACCTCCGGCGTCAGGTCCATCAGGTTCAGGATCATCGGAGTTGCCTGAGCCACGGTGGGAAGGGCTTTGAGCGTCTCTCCTGCCGCCTCGCTGACCGTGGTGTTCAGGAAGGTCTGCTGTACGACCGCAATGTCGGTGCCGCTGCTCAGGTACATGCGCAGCCATTCATGCTCAAAGGAGCGTGAAAAGCCCACCAGCCCCACAAAGGCGCCGATAGCCATTGCGATGCCGCCCAGCGTCAGCAGCGTCCTCAGATGCCTGCGCCTGAGATTCTTCCATGCAAACCATGTAAAGGAGAGTTGGCTGGCCATGATGTAGGGAACAGTCCTCGATAAATGTGAAGATGGGCTTGCAGAGCGGAAATTGGACAAAACATCTTCTCACAAAGCTTGCTGTCAGCAGCCGCAGCCAATCAGCTGTTGCCGGGGGGAGCTTTGCTAGAACACGTCGAACGTAAACGGGTCCGATGAGCAACATCGGCCATTGGACCCGCTGATTACCTGTTACCGGTTGCCGCGTGAACCGCCGCCACCGCTGCCTTTGCGCGCCTGGTAGCAATCCCGGCAAAAGACCGGGCGGTCGCCACGCGGCTCAAAAGGCACTGTTGTAGGCTGGCCGCAACCCGAACAAATCACAGGTGTTCCCTGTGCCGTGCCCGAACGGTAGCCGGAGCCCCCCGAATCGTTCTTCTTTGCCTGACGGCAATTCTTGCAACGCTTTGGGGTCGAATAACCACGTTCCTGAAAGAACGTCTGATCAGCAGCGGTGAAGGTGAAGTCCTGCCCGCAATCGCTGCACGTAAGTTGCATATCTCCGGCCATGGGTCTCCTCGTGGAGATTGTACAGCCCTTATGGCCTTTGAGTACAAGGAATCTTTTTGAATCTAAAAAACTTGTACCAGGCAAGATATGCGTTCCCGGTCTTCGCCTTGAGGCGAGGCCGGGCTGTGGGGCGCAAAAAGCCCTGCCAGCAAGGCCCTGGTCTGGCTAGATCGCCCACCAATCCAGTAGCGGGATACGCGGATAATAGAGGCCGGCCCGAATTGTGCAGCCGGGCTTATCTGCGCCCTGCAGGTTGCGTAGGATGCCTGCATAGACCTCCAGCTGGGGAGCAAAGAGCTGGCGGAGTCCTGGCAGAGCCTGGTCCAGATCCAAATTGTCGGCGTGGGTGGTCTTGTAGTCAATAATCCACCAGCAACCTTCTCCTTGGGCTTCTGGAGTGGGGCCGGCCCTGAAGACGCGGTCCACACGCACCGTGCGCAGGTCGCCGGCGACGACTCCGGCCCAGGCGGCCTCGCTGGCTGCTCTGGCGTGGGGCGAGAGAACCCAAGAGCCTATCGGGTCGTGGGAGGCTTTGAGAGCTAGCTGAAGAGCCTCAGAGGCAATCCGCGTGGCCGCAGCCTGGTCCACGCCGACGGCGCGCGCCTGGGCTGCGATGCGCGGCTCAATTTGGCGAAGAGCAGAGCGGGCAGCCTCCCAATCGAGCCTGGTGCGCAGCCGGACCAGCTCTTCGAGAAGCGTGTGGACGGCTGTTCCCAGAGCGCGGGAGAGCAGGCCGCCCTCGTGGCGGGTGTAGAGCTGGGCGGGGCCTGTTCCGATTACTAATGACTCTGCGGGTGCCCCAGGTCTCGATTCTGAGACCTGGGAAAACAGACTGGATGGGTGCCCCATCCTTTCCGCGTCCTTTGGCGGAAAGGGTGGGAAACCGAGCGGCAGGCGGCGCAACTGCGTGGGCCGGATCGGGGAAGCCATAATAACCAGATTGCCTTCGCCGGAGGCGGCTAGGGACTCAATCTCCTGGCTGTCGCTGGCTTCCAGGGCTGCTCTGGCGGTTTTCCACTCTTCGAAGCGTGAGCGAACCTCTTCTTCCAGCGCCGGCCAGGCTGTGGCCAGGAGGCTGTTCATGGGTTCCACCAGGGTCAACTCACCGTCTTTCTCCTTGCAGGCGGAACGGGCGAAGAGGTGCAGTTCCTCGCGGGCGCGGGTGGCGGCTACGTAGAGAATGCGCCGAGTCTCCTGCGATTCGCGCTCGCGATAGACGCGATCAACCCACTCCTTTGCTTTGCCGCGATCGGCGCCCTTAGGTTGGAAGGGAGCGACCAGGAACTCGGTAATCTCGCCCGAGTCGTCAGGCTCGGCTAGCCCGCGTTCGAGCCCCCGTTCCAGCCCCCGTTCCAACCAAGTCAGCATCCTCGTCTTGCCGCGTCCCGCCGGAGCCTGTAGCTCGGGGACGATGACCACCTCGAACTCCAGGCCTTTGGACTTGTGAATGGTCATCAACTGCACGCCACAATCGCCGCTCGCACTCGGGTCGGGCAGGGCGGTGAGCTTGTCGAGGGCAGCGTTGAGTCCGGGACCAAGCAGTTCCGGTTCGCCGCCCATCAGGTTGTCCAGACAACTCCAGAGTAGGTCGAGGTTGGCGCGGGCGGTCGCGTCCACGCAGGCTGCACCACCCAGCCGTAACCAGAGTTGTTCCAGCCACGTTCCCAGCGAGGCCGTGGGATTGGCGGCGCCTAGAGAGGCTGCCGATGCCATTGCGTGCAGCACGCGGTCCGCAGCAGCGCGGCCCTCTTCGCTCAGCAGCGGAAGCCGCTCGGCAATCAACTCCGGCAAGGGCCGAGGGCACTGCTCAGAATCGTCGTTGCCGGCAATGCGGTGCAGGTCGTCGAGAGTAAGGCCGCACCAGGGGGCGCGCAAAACGCCCAGCCAGGCCACGCGGTCTTGTGGGTTGAGCAGGGCGCGGGCCAGGGCCAGCGCATCAAGAACTTCGGGGCGTGTGGCGAGCTGTTCCAGTTCGACGGCGCGGAAGGGGATTCCCGTTTCGCGCAGTGCCTGGGCGATAGGCATAAGGTGTTTTTTGGCGCGGCCCAGGACAGCAATGCGAAATTTTTTGTCTTCACCGCGCTCGCGGGCGAGGCGGGCCTGCTCCACAGAGGCAAGATGGCTGCGGATCAGAGCGACGATCTCTTCCATCTGTGCCGCACGGGCAGTTTCAATTTCGCGCGAAGCCTGGGAATCCGCGGATTTGCTGTGCCCGGCCTGGGGAACGAAGTCGAGGTGCAGCGTGAAGGGCGGACCGGAGCTGGATTTCTCTTTCGGAAATGGTTGCGCTGAGGAAAAAGTAATACCGCTACCGTCGTCAGCCGCAAAGATTCGCGCGAAGGCTTGGTTGAGCCGCTCGACCAGCCCTGGCGTGGTGCGGAAGTTGGCAGTGAGGGAGACAGAGTCGAAGAGCAGCGGCTCGGCGATCTGCGAATCGGGGCAGGGGATTTCGAGGCCAAGGGCTTTCACGCGCGGGAAAAGCTCGGCGTCGGCGTCGCGGAAGAAGTAGATCGACTGCATGGGGTCGCCGACCACAAAGCAGGTGCGCCCCGCGCGCTCTGGCCATGCGGCGATGAGTCTGGAGAGCAACTGGTGCTGGCGGCGACTGGTGTCTTGAAACTCATCAACGAGCAGATGACGAATCTTGTCGGCGACAGCGAGAGCCGCGTCAGTCGGCAGGTCATCTTCGCCATGGAGTACTCGCTGGGCGATCTGCGCTACCTCGGTATAGTCCACCTGTCCGGCTTCGGCAAAGGTAACTCGCAACTCGACCGCTGCCTGATGCAGCAGTGTGAAGCATGAACGCACAATAGTCCACTCCTCTTCGGTGTAGCGAACTGAGGGCAGATTGCGAACAGCGCCCAGCGTGGCTTCGAGGCCGGGAATGGCGTCCAGAGCGGCAATAAGCGATGCGAAACGAGCTTTGCCGGTTTTGCCACGAGGGGTGGTCGGAAATCCATCGGAAGTTTTCAGGCCTTTTTCAGAACGCCAGCTTCCTTTCTGCGTTTGCAGGAATTCAGAGAGTGAAACAAAGAAATCATGGGCGGATTCAATCCCTTCCGGGAACGGAGCTGAGGAAAACTCGGCGCACTCCGCCAACTCCTGAGGCGAGTTTTTGCCCGGTTCTTCGCAGGCAAACCGCGCCAGTTCCAGCGCTTCGCCGCGCGCGTCGGGAACCAAGTCGAGAAGCTGGCTCAGCTTGATAAGAGCGTCGCGCACTGCATGTGCAAAGGGCCGCTCCAGTCGTTCCCGGAGCGCGTCCCAATCCGGCTCGCGCTCCAGTACAAAGCCGTGCATCCAGCGGTCGCGGCTCGCAAGCATTTCGACCAGCAGGTTTTCCATCTCCTGCCAGCCGTTGTCGCGCCACAGTAAAAGTTCCTCGATGGACGTGCCCAGAGCCGTGCCGTTCTGGTCGACTTTTCTGAGCGTTTCGCGAGCTGCGCGCCGATAGAGTTCCTCCGGCTGTTCGGCGATGTTGAGGCCGCCGCCAAAACCGGAGAGTATCGGCTGCTGCAAAGCTAACTCGCGGCAAAATGAATCGATAGTGCGAACGCGAAGCTGGGTGGGCAGGTCGAGTAGCTTCCAGCCGAGCGCCTCGGAGTGCAACAATGCGCGATGGGCGAGCGTCTCCATCGAAAACTCATCTGGACAGGCTCCGCTAGAAGTGTCAGGGCATGACTGGTAGGTCAGGGTTTTAACCCTGACTGCCGTAAATGCAGCAAACTTATCGTCGGGCTTTAGCCCCTGAGGGAATTCAGTCTCGGCAATTTGCAATCCCTCCGCAGCCTTTCTCAACTCATCGAGAATCCGATTGCGCATCTCGGCGGCGGCGGCATTGGTGAAGGTGATGGCGACAACCTGGCTGGGATCGTCCACTTCTCCCAACAGACGAAGAAAGCGGCGCGTCAACAGGTCGGTCTTGCCAGAGCCGGCTGGAGCCTGCACCAGAACGGATTGGCCGCGGTCGAGGGCGCGCTGGCGCTCAAGTTGATCGGGAGGCTCGGGGCGAACAGGTCTACTCATCGCCGTCCTCCTCCCCCTCATCGTCGAGTTGCGCCTCGCGTTCTTGAATGCGGCAGAGGGATTGCAGGCCGCATCGTTTGCAGGTCTTTTCACGGGGTTCGCGCGGGTTTACCTCGGCCTTTCCGTTGAGAAAATCTTTGGCTAGCTGCTCGATGCACTCGCGCCAGCCGAGAAGTTGTTCGAGGGTGAGCCTGTTCTTCACAAGGGAGCTAGTTGCTTTGAGGTCAGTAGAGAGTGTGGCAGCAGGATCGAAGACCCGCCCGGCAAATTCCAAATCTCCGGCGCGCACCTTGGCGATGACCAGTCCGCCCAGGCGCTCCTGTTCGCGGTCCAGGGCAAAGCCGGCATAGAGCGGCAGTTGCACATCTTCGGGTCGAGGCAACTCCCACGCGTTGGGCGAGACGGTGCCGGATTTGTAGTCAATGACCAACAGAGATCCGTCCTTCAGCCGGTCAACGCGGTCCAGGCGCAGGTCGAGCGTGACTCCGGCAAGGTGAACCGTGCGCTTGACCTCGGTCTCCGCGACCTCGAATTCAATGCGCGTGGCCTCGTACTCCAGCCACTCGGTGACCAGTTTCGTCAGCCGCAGCTCTTCCAGTTCCAGATAGCGGCGAGGCATCAGCTCGTGTTGATGCGAACGTAGCTCCCGCGCCAAAGCGCGCTGCACGTGTCCGGCAACAAAAGCCTCTCGGTCGGTCAGGCTGAGGAGCTCCGCATGGGTACGAATGCCCTTTGGCGGGCCTGCCCAGATAGCGTGGAGCACGGCGTGGATTAGGTTGCCGCGCTGCGAGGCGGTCAGGCCGGCCTCGGCGGGCTCCCAGCCTTTTGCGGCCAGGCGCGCCGTGGCAAAGGCCTTGAAGGGGCATTGCGACTGCGCTGTGAGCACGTTGGCGCCGCCCTTGACCTTGCCAGGAGGGAAGGGAATGCGGCTGCGGTCCTCGATAGTAATTGTGAGTAGTGGCGGCGCGTCTGGCGCTGTCAGATCCGCCGAAAGCTTCTGTGCCTCGCCGGCAAATTGAACGATCAACCGCGATGGACGGGCCTCGGCAGCCTCGTTTTGCTTTGCATAGCTGAAGTGGACCTCCTGAGCCGAAGCCAGAATGCGGCGGGTAATGGCTTCGGCCAGCTCCCA
>CZKF01000014.1_pt1 | contig 19008 bp, 13 predicted proteins | sample 1122351 | NCBI WGS metagenome assembly CZKF01 (sample SAMEA3539301, study PRJEB10725) | soil metagenome | biome: tundra; feature: field; material: soil | place: USA | collected 2010-05 | depth 0.15 m
CGGCACTTCGTGCCGCCGGCCTGCGTTTGTTAGGGCTGCGCTTCGCTTGTTATGGGCTATTATCGTTTCTCCCTACGGAAGGAAGGATGTGAATTCAGGATGACATGCAAAAACAAGTGCAATAACAAATGCAGGTCCTTCGACTGCGCTGCGCTGATCTCAGGATGACAGCGGCGAGGGTGGGGCACCCAGGCGTCGAGGGTGGCGGGGTTAGCAGTTTCTAAGTTTGTATATGAGCCGGGAGGACGGAGATTGAATAGAAGGAAAGGGTCGATAAAAACAACAAGCGCGGGGATTCCGGCTACGAGGTGATATGAGGTTCGTGGGATCCCACCCTAGCCGCAAAAACAAAAACGCGGCGAGGGTGGGGCACCCATTAACTGGGTTGAGATGAGTACCCCGACTAATCGGGTTGAGGAGGGTATCATCGGCGCGCGGATGCGATTGGGTGATCTGCTGATACGGGCGAATCTGGCCCGTGAGGAGGATGTAGCCGAAGCGCTCAGGCGCCAGGCCGGCAATGGCGGACGCCTGGGCGACAATCTGGTGGCGATGGGAGCCATCGGCCAGCAGGCGCTGGACGGCTTTCTTAAGCGGATTCCCTCTGAGCCGGCCGATCTTGCGGCTACCAGAATCGACGAGATTGATTTGCTGAGCCTGCTGATGAGGCTGATTTATACGGGGCGGCTGGAGAGTTGCCGGCAGTTCGTGGATGCCATTCGTCTTCCTTACCACATCGTGGCCGAGCTGGTGACGATGGCCGTGGACCGGAAGCTGCTGCACACGCTGGGAATGCGCTCCTTCGATAGCGAAAGTCCGATCGACATGAGCTACACGTTTACCGACGAGGGCAAGCGGTGGACGCTTGACGCCCTGGAGCGATTGCGCTATGCCGGACCCGCGCCGGTGACGCTGGAGGAGTTCACATACCAGGTGAGCGTGCAGAAGCTGACCAACGAACTGGTGACCTTCGAACGCATCCGCGCAGCGCTGGGGGATCTGACGTTTGATGCGAGCATTGTGGAGCAGAGTGGCCCGGCGTTGAACTCCGGCCGGGCGATGCTGCTTTATGGCCCACCGGGGAATGGCAAGACCTCGTTTGCTCATGCTTTGGGAAGCGTCTTCAGCGACGTGATCTACGTGCCATTCGCGATTATTGTGGAGGGTCAGATCATCCGCTTCCACGACCCCAGCATTCACATAGCGGTGAGCCCGACGGAACTGAGCGACGAAAGCGAAATCTCGTTTGTGCGGGCGGAGGAATATGACGCGCGCTGGGTTCCGTGCCGCAGGCCGTACGTGGCCACAGGCGGCGAACTGACGCTGGAGATGCTCGACCTGCGCTACGACGCAACCGGCCATTTCTACGAGGCGCCACTGCACCTGAAGGCGCTGGGGGGCTGTTTTGTCGTGGACGACTTTGGACGGCAACTGGCGAGCCCCACCAGCCTGCTCAACCGCTGGATTGTGCCGCTGGAGAACCGTATCGATTACCTGAAACTGCATACCGGCAAGAGCTTCAGCATCCCCTTCGAGGAGCTGGTCATCTTTTCCACCAATATGGCGCCGGAAGATCTGATGGACCCCGCGTTTCTGCGCCGGCTGCCCTACAAGATCGAGGTGGGAGCGCCCAGCGTGGAAAATTACCGGCGCATCTTTGAAAACGAGTGTGCGCGGCATGGATTGACGCTGCCCGTTGATGCCTTCGACGCGATCGTGCAGAGGCTGAAGAAGGAAAAGGGGATGGAGCTGGCGGCATTTCAGCCGAAGTTTATCGTGGATCAGGTGGTGGCGACGTGCCGGTTCATGGGAGAGGCTGCGCATTTCGAGCCACGGTTCATCGAGTATGCGCTGAATAATCTGCAGGTGCGGCGGAGCGGGGCGGCGGAGAAGTGAAGGCGAAGGGGGAGACGGCGAAGTGCCATAAAGAACTGTAGCTATAAATATCCCACCTTAGGCGCGATAAAGCTGCGCCGAAGGTGGGGCACCCTAATGTTGGTGGGGCACCCGTGAGTCGTGGTATCCCACCCTTGCCGCAAGAACAAGAACGCGGCGAGGATGGGGCACTCGTGTTGGCGTGGAATCATGCAAACCCAGGTCCCCAAATGCGAGGGACCTGGGGCACCCATTTTCTTGGTATTGGTTAGAGGGCGGTTTCGCCTCGCTCGTCGTTGCGGATGCGGATGGCTTCGTCGATGCGGCTGATGAAGATTTTGCCGTCGCCGATGTGTCCAGTGCGGGCGGCGCCGAGGATGGCACTGATGACCTTGTCTTTCATCTCGTTTTTGACGACCATCTCGATCTTGATCTTGGGCAGCAGATCGACGGTGTATTCGTTGCCGCGATAGAACTCGGTGTGTCCCTTCTGGCGGCCATGTCCTCGCGCCTCCAGGATGGTCATGCCTTCGATGCCCGCTTCGAGCAGCGCATCCTTGACCGCATCCAGCCTGGCCGGCTGAAGAATAGCTTCTATCTTGACCATATACAGAATCCTCGTTGACAGCGTAACAGGCGGGAGGGCCTTTGTGGGCCTCTCCCGGCGAAACATTTTCTTACGAGTTGAGGTCGTATCCTTCCTCGCCGTGCTGGGAGAGGTCGAGACCCTGGGCTTCATCGGCGGCGGAGACGCGCAGGCCCATCGTCTTGTCGACCAGGAAGAGCAGCAGCAGGGTGCCAACGATGGCGAATGCCCATCCGATGCCCGCGCCGACGGCCTGGTTGAAGAACTGACGCCAGTTTCCGTCGATGGCGCCGGTGGGGAGGGGGATTCCGGCGGCATTTTTGCCGAAGACGGCGTTGATGGCGCCGGAGGCGAGCAGGCCGGTGAACAGAGCGCCCATGGTTCCACCGACGCCGTGAACGCCAAAGGCGTCGAGGGAGTCGTCGTAGCCGAAGAATTTTTTGACGCGGAAGACCATGAAGGAGCAGACGACGCCGGCGATTGCGCCGATCAAGAGCGCGCTCATGGGCTGAACATATCCCGAGGCCTGGGTGATGGTGGCCAGTCCGGCAACTGCGCCTGAGATAGCGCCGAGAGCGGTTGGCTTGCCGTTTTGCAACCACTCGGCAACAACCCATCCGATGGCGCCGGCGGCGGCGGCAAACTGAGTGTTGACGAAGGCGCTGGTGGCGAGAGGCCCGGCGGAGAGGGCGCTGCCGGCGTTGAAGCCGAACCAGCCCACCCACAGCATCCCGGCGCCGATGAAGCTGAGCACCATGGAGTGAGGGGTCATATTCTGCTGCGGGTAACCGGCGCGCTTGCCCAGATACAGCGCGCAAACCAGTGCGGAGACTCCGCTGCTGATGTGGACGACCGTGCCGCCGGCAAAGTCGAGGACCGGCCAGCGGCCTCCGTTTGCGTTGAGGATTCCGCCGACGCCCCAAATCATGTGGGCCAGGGGGCAGTAGACGACCAGCGACCAGAAAACAAGAAAGACGGCCATGGCGCTGAACTTGATGCGCTCAGCAAATGCGCCGGTGATGAGCGCCGGGGTGATGATGGCGAACATAAGCTGGTAGACCATGAAGGTTTGCTCAGGGATGGTTCCGCCGTAGTTGGGATTTGGATTCAAGCCGACTCCGCGCAGGAAGGCGTGCTCAAAGCCTCCGATGAAGCCGTTTCCCGCGCCAAAGGCCAGCGAGTATCCGACCAGCGCCCATAGGACAGTAATCAGCCCCATCATGGCAAAGCTCTGCATCATGGTGGCGAGGATGTTCTTGCGGCGAACGAGACCGCCATAGAAGAGGACCAAGCCGGGAGCGGTCATCATCAGGACCAGAGCGGCTGAGACCAGCACCCAGGCGTTGTCGCCGGAGGACTGAGCGTCGCGGATGGCCTGTTGGAGTGCGGCGACCTGGGCCTGGGTGGCGGGAGGCGAGGGGCGCAAGTCGGGGGCCACGGCCAGTGCCATAGCCGGGATTCCCAGCAGGGCGGAGAGAAACAGCAGTTTGATTGCGCGACGAAACATAAGGATTGCACTCCTAAAAAACATATGATGGTCAAGAGCCTCGTGCTGGGCTGACACGTGATGAAGAACATCCAGCGGGGGCTCACACTAGCTTGCTGGAATGAGATTGACTCAACTTGTACGGGAATCTTTATAGGAACTTTATGTCTCTTCGTATAAGGAACCCATAAGGATTTTTATGAGATCCTTATGTCGATGATGCTATGCGTTACAGGTAAACATAATAAAATGATGTAGTTATGAGAATTTTACCTTGGGTATGATTCAATCGCGCCGGAGACAGGGTACCCGGCATATTTGAGTTGAGGATGTACTGACCCCCAAAAAGCAAGACCTGGTGTTTCCAAGGTTTGTGGTATCCCACCCTTTCGCAAAGAACGCGAAAGGATGGGGCACCCGGCATTGGCGTGGAATCATGCAAACCCAGGTCCCCAAATGCGAGGGAGCTCTACCCCACGGACAAAGACCTATCCGTGGGGACCCCGAACCTGGGGCACCCGTGAAAGGGTGGAATAACTACATTCGGTATTGGGTCAGAGGGCGGTTTCGCCTCGCTCGTCGTTGCGGATGCGAATGGCTTCGTCGATATGGCTAATGAAAATTTTGCCGTCGCCGATGCGGCCAGTGCGCGCGGCGCCGAGGATGGCATCGATGACCTTGTCTTTGATTTCATCCTTGACGATCAGCTCTATCTTGATCTTGGGCAGCAGGTCGACGGTGTATTCGTTGCCGCGATAGAACTCAGTGTGACCCTTCTGGCGGCCATGGCCGCGCGCTTCCAGGATGGACATGCCGTCGATGCCTGCCTCGAGCAGCGCATCCTTGACCGCATCCAGCCGGGAGGGCTGAAGAATGGCTTCGATCTTGACCATATGCAGAATCCTCGCTTGAGTGCGTAAGTTGTTCAAGATGACAACAAAGTTGCTTACGAGTTGAGGTCGTAGCCTTCCTCATTGTGCTGTGAGATGTCCAGGCCCAGGGATTCATCTTCCTTCGATACGCGGAGGCCGACGAGCTTGTCAACGACAAAGAGCAGCACCAGCGTGCCAATGATGGAGATGCCCCAGGCAATAGCGACGCCGGCGGACTGATTGAGCAACTGTCCCCAATGGCCGTCAATAGCGCCTGAGGGGAGCGTGTTGCCGGCCGCGTCCTTGAATACCGGGTTGATGACGCTGGCGGCAAAGATGCCGGTGAGCAGTGCGCCGGCAGTTCCGCCAGCGCCATGCACGCCAAAGGCGTCAAGGGAGTCGTCATAGCCGAAGAAGCTCTTGACGATGAAGACCATGAAGAAACAGACGAGGCCAGCGATCAGGCCGATGACCAGGGCGCTCATGGGCTGGACAAATCCGGAGGCGGGGGTGATGGCGACGAGTCCGGCGACCGCGCCGGAGATGGCGCCGAGGGCAGTGGGCTTGCCGTTGTGAATCCATTCGGCGATGGACCAGCCGATGGCGGCCGCGGCGGTGGCGAAGTGAGTGTTGACGAAGGCGCTGGTTGCCAGGGGACTGGCGGCCAGTGCGCTGCCGGCGTTGAATCCGAACCATCCCACCCATAGCAGGCAGGCGCCGATGAAGCTGAGCACCATGGAGTGAGGCGCCATCTTGGTGTGGGGGTAACCGAGACGCTTGCCGAGGTAGAGGCAGCAGATGAGCGCGGAAACGCCGCTGGTGATGTGGACGACGGTTCCGCCGGCAAAGTCGAGCGAGGGCAGAGGAGCGTGGGGGTTGTTGAGGCTGAGCAAGCCATCAGCGCCCCAGACCATGTGGGCCATGGGACAGTAGACGAGGAGCGACCAGAGGGAGAGAAAGATGGCCATGGCGCTGAATTTCATACGCTCGGCAAAAGCGCCGCAGATGAGCGCCGGTGTGATGATGGCGAACATGAGCTGGTAGATCATGAAGGTCTGCTCGGGAATGGTGGCAGCGTATTCGGCGTTGGGGGTGAGCGAGACGCCTTTCAGGAAGAGGTGATCGAAGTTGCCGATGAACCAGTTGCCGTGACCGAAGGCCAGCGAATAGCCAACGATGGCCCAGAGGACGGTGACCATTCCCATCATGGTAAAGCTCTGCATCATGGTACTGAGGATGTTCTTCTTGCGGACCAGTCCGCCGTAGAAGAGGGCCAGGCCGGGGCCGGTCATCAGCAACACCAGGGCCGCGGAGACCAGCATCCATGCGTTGTCGCCGGCGGACTGGGCGTTGGCGGCGGCGATCTTGTTGGCATCCACGGCCTTCTGCAGGGCGGCGATCTGAGCCTGGGTGTCGGGGGCGGCGGACTGAGCCAGAGAGATTGCCGGGATTGCAAGCTGTGCGGAGAGAAACAGCAACATCATTCCAAAACGTCGCATAAGATTTCCACTTTCAGAAAATTACAGCGGGCAACACGCTGTATAACAGTCAGAGAGGCGCAAGCCATCAGCAAACGTAAAATTTGCGCAACTATCGCGTGAGCCTTAAAAAGAAATATAGGGCTGCTCGTATAAGGAACGCATGAGGATTTCTTAAATAGTCGATCAAAGTGAGCATTACGCTATGGAATCTTTATAATTTTCGCGCTAAAAGAAGATTCGCATTGACCCCAAGGGCGAGCTTGCAAGGGAATTGGCTCGGGAAGTGAGGAATTAATTGAAAAACGCATGACCGACCAAACGAGAATGCACTATGATCCATAGCTATGTCCACTCAATCAGTTCTGAATCAATTGAAAACTATGAAACGGATTGCGTTCTGGTCAATGGCCATGACCTGTCTGGCGATGACGGGAATAGCCCAAACGACTGCTGCGCCAGCGGGGTACAAGGTTGAGGAGACGCTTCTGGGGCCATGGGACGAGTCGATGGAGGACTTCGCTTTCAGCAGCGACGGCCGCCATATCGCCTACATCAGCTCGCATGTCTGTCAAAAGCTGAAACCACGTTGCGTCATCGTGGATGGCCAAGAGGTGCAGGGGGCGGAGGATATTCGCGTGGGCACGCTGGCACTGAGCCCCGATGGCAAGCGTGTGGCGTGCGCAGCCAAACGGGATAAGCAATCGGCCATTGTTATCGATGGGCAACGGGGCGCTATCTACGACGAAATTGACGTTGGAAGCCTGACATTCAGCCCCGACGGCAAGCGCCTTGCTTTCGTGGCCAAGATCGGCGGAAGGTTTTCGATGGTGGTCGATGGTCAGGCGGGAGCAGGGTACGACGAGATTCGCAACGATGCACGCAATTGCAGGGTAGAAGGTGATCGCGGCAACATTCTTTGTAATTCCTTCGGGACACATGTACTCAAGCCGGTCTACAACGCAACACGCGCAATTGATTTCGACGTTCTGGGCTATTTATACATGCCTGCACCGATTTTCAGCCCCGACAGCGCGCATTTGGCATATGCAGCCAGGAATGGCAAAGGATGGATGACTGTAGTGGATGGTCAGGTGGCAGCGGAGTGTGACTTCATTCGCGCCGCCCCGACCTTCAGCCCGGATTCCAAACGGGTTGCCACCCTTTGTGGCCAGGATGGACGCCGGTCGCTAGTGGTGGATGGCCAAAAGATGGGAAAGGAGTATGACGAGACCTTCGGAGAGGTTTTCAGCCCCGACGGAAAGCGGTTCGCGTTTCAGTCTAGAAAGGGAAAACAGTCCCTCGCAATTGTCGACGGAACGCCAGGCCCGGAATTCGATCAGGTCGGGCCTATAGCTTTCACCCTTGATAGCAAGCACATTGCATATTATGCCAAAAGGCGTAAAAACCGCTTGCTGGTGGAGGACGGTCAGGAGAGCGCGAACATCTCTGGAAATCGGATCGTCTTTGGTCGCAGCCCCGAGGGAGTTGAAGTGGCATCAGATGGCACACACAATTCATCCGAGGGCCCCGAGAAGTGGATATCGGGCGGACGTGGCATTACTCGGATTAGCCCGGATGGTAGGCACATGGCGTGGCTTTGGGGGTCGCCCAGGTCGACGCTATTTGTGGACGGCAAGGCCTCCGGCTCGTATGAGGTTCTTAACGGGTCCCCCAGCTTTAGCAGAGACGGCGTTTTGGAGATTCTCACGCTTCGGAAGGAATCTTTCCGGGAGTCCGACCTCTATCTCGTGCGGTACATCCCCACACCGTAAGCCGGGTGGTTTTCAGCAACACGGTCCGTTTCGGCCACTGAGAGGTATAGTAAAGACATGGCGGCCACGGCAGAGCGGGATCGATATCTATTCGGAGCGCTGGAGAGCAGCGGGCAGAACCGCGCGAAGGTGATGGAAGCGAACTACGGCTATGAGGTGCCGGAGGGCATCCTGCTGACCTCGCTGGATTATGCGGTGAACTGGATACGGAAGAACTCCCTCTGGCCGATGACCTTCGGATTGGCCTGCTGCGCCATCGAGATGATGTCGACGGGCGCCTCGCGCTACGACATTGCGCGCTTCGGCGCCGAGGTCTTCCGGCCTTCTCCGCGTCAGTCGGACGTGATGGTGGTGGCTGGGCGGGTTTCGCAGAAGATGGCCCCTGTGCTTCGCCGTCTCTACGACCAGATGCCAGAGCCGAAGTGGGTGATCTCGATGGGCGCCTGCGCTACCTCCGGAGGGGTATTCAATAATTATGCGGTGGTGCAAGGCGTTAACCAGGTGGTTCCCGTGGATGTGTATGTTCCGGGGTGTCCGCCGCGGCCGGAGCAACTGATTTATGCACTTACGCTTCTGCAAGAGAAGATTCAGCATGAGCCGCGCAGCCTGATGAAGACGCTGAATCTGGGGTAAACAGGGCGAAGAGCCGAATACCGCGTCGAAGTGGGACATCTTTATGGGCTTTAGTTATCTATCGCCTCATGGAACAGTGACAAGGACCGACACAACTCCGAACTTGATTGGCTCCTACGATGCCATTTCATTGGGTGTGATCTTCAGCATTTCGTATTTATATAAACGCCGTATAGGTTTGCAGGCGGAAACCAGCATTCATGAGTGGGGCGTACAAAATTCGAATCCACCGGGGCAAACCGGCCCACAAGCCTTTGGCCGCGCAGGCGCACAAGGGCCTGTAAACACTACCTCAGGTAGATGACATTCCACCCCAGCACGCAAAGACCGCTTCCCTCATCCCAACGAGCAACAATCGCTCGTTGAGGACCCCGAGTCCTCACCCCAACGAGCAACAATCGCTCGTTGAGGACCCCGTGTCGCCGGGGATCCCGGTTTGCCAACGAAAAACCGCCCAGAGACGTACAGCGCGCATCGGGATGCAATCTATAGAACAAGTGTGCAATCGGGTACATACCTATCCCGCAGCATGTTTTATCTTGCTTTATATACGCACTGGTATCCGTTTATTGTGCGGAGTCGAGTCGGCCCAAGCCGGGATTTGGGGCTCGCAAACAGCCTTTCCCATCTGATCATTCAACTGAATTGCGGAGGATAAACGCATGAACTCTCGTGTTTCAAGGTATTTGAATTGGGTTTTTGCCTTGGCATTTATAGCGTCGGTACCCTTGGCCCTAGCCGCACAGGACGCATCCAAACCGGCGGTGAAGGTTCCCGCGGACGATTCCGCGTCGAAGTGGGACATCTTCCTGGGTTATAGCTACCTGGCGCCGAACGGGAGGATAACCGGTACCGGGGACGCCACTCCTGGCAATCACTATGGCCAGATCAACTGGGGCGGGACTTTGAGCATTTCCCGCTACTTCAACAAGAATCTGGGCTTGCAGATCGAGGGAGACGAGCACATACAATCTGAGGATTGGCCTGTCGGCGACAACAATGCCTCTTACAATTCGAATGATGATTTCGCTGGCGGATCCGGTGGCTTGATCTACCGCAAACCCACGGAACATTTCACTCCGTTTGTGCATGCTCTGGTCGGCGCCGAGCGGGTCGGCAGTATTTATCGGGCTGACACCTGGGGTGCAGTGGTGACGGCTGGCGGCGGCTTGGATTACAACACGCCTCTGTTCAACCATCATCTGGCGATTCGCATCTTCCAGACGGATTATCAGTACATTCACGCCGACTCAAGCGATATCAACGCATTTCGTTTGAGCACCGGCGTTGTATTTCACATCGGCTCCTTCGAGCCGACAACGCCGGTGACCCTTTCGTGCTCGGCGAGTCCGGCTTCGATCTTCGCCGGCGACCCGGTCACGGTTACGGCGACGGCTGGCGGTCTGAATCCCAGGCTGAATGCGGTTTATACCTGGGGCGGCAGCGGAGTGTCAGGCAACGGGACGACGGCCTCGGTGGCCACCGCAGCGCTTGCGCCGGGCAGCTACACGGTGAAGTGCGGCGTGAAGGAAGGCAAAGCCGGCAAGGAAGGCCTCAGGCCGTGGGAAGCTGCCGAGAGCTCGGCCATCTTTTCAGTGAAAGCCTTTGAACCGCCGACCATCAATTGCTCGGCCAACCCCGGCACCGTCAAGCCGGGCGAGACCAGCACCATTACCGCGGCCGGATTGAGCCCGCAGAACCGCCCGTTGACGTATAGCTACTCTGCTACGGCAGGCACGGTGGAGGGCAACGGCGCTAGCGCGACTTTCTCCTCGACCGGGGCGCCAACCGGCACAGCGGGCATCACCTGCAACGTGAGCGACGACAAAGGTCAGACGGCAACGGCCAACGCCAGCGTGGTCATCATGGCCCCTTATCTGGCTCCGGCCGAATCCCCGGAGGTCAAGCAACTGGAGACTCGCCTGGCGCTGCACAGTGTATTTTTCCAGACGGATCAGCCCAGGATCGAAAAACCCAATGGCGGCCTGTTGGCCAGCCAGGAGGGAACTCTGACCACCTTGGCATCGGACTTCAAGAAGTACCTCGTCTTCAAACCGGATGCCCACCTGACCCTGACCGGACATGCGGATGTCCGCGGATCAGTTGAGTACAACCAAGCGCTTTCCGAACGCCGAGTGGCGCGCACAAAACTATTCCTGGTTGAACAGGGTGTTCCCGAAGCCAAGATTGAAACGAGCGGCCTTGGCAAGGAGCAAAACCTCACAGCTGCCCAGGTGAAAGAGATGGTCGAACAGAATCCTGACCTGAGCGCTGCAGAGCAGGGGAAGATTCTCCACAATCTGGGCGTGATTGTCTGGGCTCAAAACCGTCGTGTAGACGTGACCCTGAGCACGACGGGCCAGCAATCGGTGCGTATGTACCCGTTCAACGCTGCTGATTCCCTGACTCTTATCGACCAAAGGAATCTGACGCAGAAGAAGAAGGCTGCGGGGGGCGCGGTTCAGAAGCCCGTTCCGTCCGTGAAGAAGTAGGCCAATCGGCCTTTTCAGGCGGAAAAGCCGATCGTCCGGCCCCCACCCGCAATGATGGGGGCCGGATACGCACCCGGATGCGGGTTTTCCAAAGCAGCGACTTGAGGTTGGCCGGCTTGTCGGCCAACCTCTTCCGTTTTATGCCTTCTTTCTCGTTTTTTTCGCCCCAGGGAGCTGGTATTCGGGCAAACAGGCAGATAATATGCCGGGTAAAAAACATGTTCTCAAGCAGGCATACCCCGTGGGATTGCTATGGTACTATGATTTCGTATCGAATTTCTGACTCACTTTCGTTTTGTTCCGTGTTTGTTTTGAGTATGTTCAGTCGGTCGTAATCCGGAAATGGCGCGCATCAGCAAACCACTTCATCAACATTTTCAATCTGACCCGTGGAGGAGAATCACATGTATTCGAGGATTTTGAAGTCTGGTTGTATGGTTCTGGCTTTGGCGTGTTTGGCCTTTGCGTCAATTGGGTGCGAGAAGGCTCCGCCGATAACCCTTTCGGCCGTGGCCAGTCCGCCCGCCGTTTATGCCGGAGATCCGGTCACGGTGACCGCAACTGCGGGAGCGGTGGATCCCAACAAGAAGACTGTTGTTGTTTACAGCTGGTCGGGAACCGACGTGACGGGCACCGGAACGACGGCCACGGTGGCCACCGCGGCTCTTGCGCCGGGCAGCTATTCAGTGAAGGCGGAAGTGAAGGAAGGCAAGAAAGGCAAGGAAGGCCTGAAGCCCGGCCAGACGGCGGAAGCCACGGCCAGCTATATGGTGAAGCAGTTTGAGCCGCCGACCATCAGCTGCTCTGCCAGCCCCAGCACCCTCAAGCCGGGCGAGACCAGCAACATTACCGCAGTCGGCGTGAGCCCACAGAGCCGTCCGCTGACCTACAGCTATTCGACAACCAGTGGCAGCCTGAATAGCAGCGGCGCCGCGGCGGTCTTATCTTCGACCGGCGCGCCGACCGGTGTAGTAGCAATCACCTGCACCGTTACCGATGACAAGAGCCAAACGGCAAACGCGAGTACCAGCGTGACGATTCTGGCCCCGTATGTGGCTCCGATTCCGCACGTTCAGCAGCTTGGCTCGATCGACTTCAGCAAGGATAAGAAGAATCCTACACGCGCGAACAATGAAGCCAAGGCGTCTCTGGACGGAATTGCTCTGCAACTACAGCAGAATCCTGACGCGAAGCTGGTGGTAGTGGGCGAGGCCAATGCCAAGGAGCAGGCCAAGACCGCTAAGGAAGCACAGTTCGCACTGAAACACAAGCATGCCAAGGTGGTGGATCTGGCCGCCGAGCGCGCCGTCAACGTCAAGGACTATCTGGTAACGGAGAAGGGCATTGACGCCTCCCGCATCAGCGTGACGACAGACACGAAGGACGCGCAATCGGTGGAGACCTACCTGGTGCCTTCGGGCGCGACCTTTACAAACGATGTAACCGGAACCACCACGGTGGACGAGTCCGCGGTGAAGCCGCATCCGATCAAGGCCATCAAGAAGGCCGTGAAGAAGGTTGTCAAGAAGGTTACCTAGTAGTTGGTTTACTGCCACGCCCTTGGCGGCAGGCCTCCGGGCCTGCCGTCAAGGGCAGTGCATTTTCTCCTGCAATCTCTGGAGGGCTGGCCGGCTTGCCGGTCAGCCTTCTTTGCGTTGAGCGCACGCCGCGTAACGCGGTTGCGAGCCCGGCGGACTGCCTTTCTGCCTTGTTTGTATACTCTTGATAAGAACCATTTGGAGTTTCCTGCCTGCATGAATCGTTTGCGAACCCGCTTTAATATATTTTTTCGGCCCGGAGTTTTTGCGCGCGTCTCAATTCCAGTTTTGTTTTTGATTGCCGTTTCCAGATTGGCGGCGCAGACACCGTGGAGTTCGATTGGGCCCATGGGCGGCGACGCACGCGCCTTTGCGTCGGTCCCGGGCGAACCCCATCATCTATATCTGGGCACCACCAATAGCTGGCTCTACGAGTCTGTGGATGGGGGCAAAACCTGGCGCAGGCTCTCGAAGCTGGACCCTGCTGACGATCTTGTTGTGGACCACATCATCGTGGACGCGGTGAATCCCGCCATGGTTTTTGCAGCCGCGTGGAAGCTGGACCAACCTGGCGGCGGGCTGTGGGTGAGCCACGACGGCGGGCGGAGTTGGAGCGCGGTCGAGGGGCTGCGCGGGCAGTCGATTCGGGCGTTGGCGCAGGCGCCCTCGGAGCCAAAAATAATGGTGGCGGGAACTCTGGAGGGAGTCTTCCGCAGCACGGATTCGGGCACGACGTGGGCGCAGATCAGCCCGCCGGGCAGCCTGGAGATTCATGAGGTGGAATCGCTGGCCATCGATCCCGCGGACCCTGATGTGATCTACGCGGGGACCTGGCACCTGCCCTGGAAGACCACGGACGGGGGCGAGAACTGGCACAACATCAAGCGGGGCATCATCGATGACTCCGATGTGTTTTCCATCATCATCGACCCGGCCAAGCCGAAGATTGTTTTTGCCAGCGCGTGCAGCGGCATCTACAAGAGCGAGAACGCAGCTGAGCTGTTCAAGAAGATCGAGGGGATTCCCTCGACGGCGCGCAGGACGCGTGTGCTGAAGCAGGACCCGGGCAACCGGGAGGTGGTGTATGCGGGAACCACGGAGGGGCTGTACAAGACGGTGGATGGCGGCAGGCACTTCGAGCGCATGACCGGGCCGGATGTGATCGTGAACGATGTTTTTGTCGATCCGGGGGACTCGAATCATGTGCTATTGGCTACCGACCGCGGCGGCGTTCTGCTGAGCCAGGACGCGGCGGCCAGCTTTACGGCGGCGAATGAAGGCTTCAGCGGGCGCAAGGTGGAGGCGCTGCTGGTTGATAGAGACAACCCGGCGCGTCTTTTTGCCGGGGTGGTGAATGACAAGGCTTATGGCGGGGTTTTTGTTTCCAACGATAGCGGCGCGCACTGGGAACAGATCGCCGAGGGACTGGAGGGGCGCGATGTTTTTGTCCTGGCCGAGTCGCCGGAGGGAACGATCCTGGCGGGAACCAATCACGGCATCTTCGCGCTGGAAGCAGGCAAGGAGGAGCCTCCAATCCTCCGCTGGAGCCCGCGCAGTACGATTCAAAACACGGTGGTGAAGACGGTCACGGAGACGCACTATGGAAAGCGCGTCAACATCGAGAAACAGGTGAAGGATACGCGCCGCGAGATGGACGACCGCGTGAGGGCGTTGGACCTGTCTGGAGAGGCGTGGATGGCCGCGACCCCTGGAGGCGTGTATACCAGCAAAGATCAGGGGATGAGTTGGCAGGGCGGGCCGGTGATGGGCGCGGGAGATTATCTTGCGGTGGCCGCGCACGGATCGCAACTAACCGCCGCACGGAAGGAAGGAGTGGTTCTATCCACCGACGGCGGCGAGAGCTGGCAGCCGGTGGGGATTCCGGCGATGCTGACGCGGATTCATTCCATTGTTTTTTCGTCGGATGGGACGTTGTGGCTGGGCGCGCGCGAAGGCGTGTATTTTACGCACAACCTGGGCAAAACGTGGATGTGGGTGCAACGTTTTCCGTTGACCGACGTGGACGCGCTTTTCTATGACGCTCACCTGAACAGGATTCTGGTCAGTTCGCGTGCGAGCGATCAGGTTTACTCCATCGACCCGAAGACGCTGGAGTGGAAGTGGGCGCAGACTGGCTACAAGATTGCGCTGGTGAGGGCGGCGGGAGAGCGGCTGCTGGCGGCTTCGCTGTTTGATGGCGTACTGCTAGAGCCGCAGACGGCAGCAGCGGAAACCGGGCAGGCGCCAGCGAATAAGGAATAGTTCCTGATAGAGAATTTGTTTCTGTATCATTAGCTTATGCAGACCGAGAGGGCGGCTTCCCGCCAGCCAGCAGCTTTTCGTACCCATGACCCGCGGCTTGAGCCGATTGCCGCTAAAGTTCTGGCCGGCGAACGGCTGACGTTCAACGATGGCATTGCGCTTTATGGCTCGACGGACGTGCTGGCCGTGGGCTGGCTGGCTAACCATGTGCGCGAACGGATGCATGGGGACGTGACCTACTTCAACGTCAACCGGCACATCAACCCGACGAATGTGTGCGTGGCCAATTGCCGGCTGTGCGCATTCGGGCGCAAGAAGGGCGACGCTGCGGGTTACACCATGGCGCTGGAAGAGGCGTGGGAGACGGCGGCCACGGGCTACTCGGAGGCGGTGACGGAGTTTCACATTGTCGGGGGGCTGCACCCGGACCTTCCGTTCGAATATTTTCTCGACCTGGTGCGGGGCCTCAAAGAGCGCTTTCCCAAGGTACACATTAAGGCCTTCACCATGGTGGAGGTGGCGTACCTGGCGCGGCGGGCGAAGTTATCTATTGAAGACACGCTCGTCAAGATGCGCTCGGCGGGGTTGGATTCGATGCCTGGCGGCGGGGCGGAGATTTTTGCAGCGCGGGTGCGGTCGATTATCTGCGACCACAAGATCGACGGCGAGGAGTGGCTCCAGACGGCGCGGCTGGCCCACAAGCTGGGCTTCAAGTCCAATGCGACGATGCTGTATGGGCACATCGAGAACGACGAAGACCGCGTGGACCACCTGTTGAAGCTGCGCGCCTTGCAGGACGAGACCGGCGGCTTTCAGACATTTATTCCGCTTGCTTTCCATCCGGAGAACACGGCGCTGGATCACCTGCCAGTGACCACGGGGCTAACGGACATTCGCCAGGTAGCGGTGAGCCGTTTGCTGCTGGACAACTTCCCCCACATCAAGGCATACTGGCAAATGCTCACCGCGAAAATAGCGCAGATCGCGCTGCGCTTTGGGGCAGACGACCTGGACGGCACGGTGGTGGAGGAGAAGATTTACCACGATGCCGGGGCAACCACGCCGCAGGGTATGACGCGCAAGGAGCTTTGCCGGCTGATTACCGAGGCCGGCCGCATTCCAGTGGAGCGCGACACCCTTTACCATTCAGTGACGCGCACGGAAGACAGCTTTATCGTTACGGTTTAAGATGATTTTCGCGGTTTAAGATGAATCTGGAAGGGGACAATCTCGATGGATGAATTTGGCCGGAATGCTTTGATTGGACTCTGCTTCGGATTTCTGTGGGGAATAGTGTGCTCGATTGCGATTCTGTATTCCATTTACCTGGCTGCGTATCGCAAGGCGATCAAGGATTCACTCAAGCAGGTCCAGCCGTTGCGGTACACGCAGGTGTTTGACAAGATCATGGCGCAGAAGGCAGAAAAGCAAGAGGCCAAGAAGGCTAAGGCGGCAGCGAAGGCCGAGGAGCCTCCGGAGTAATTCGCTCTTTTACAACTGGTTATCAATCATCCCTTTTTGAATCCTGATTCAGTCTTGGATCTGGCAAACCTGCATTCTTATAAAAAGCCCGGGCAGGATACCCAGCATCTCGCCATCGCTCCGCGCGATCCTTGAGCATTTGTATCCACTCATTCTCTATATTCTCCAAACATTCTTCGGCGGACCAATGGGGCGCCGTCTCGATGAGATGTAGCAACGTCCAGCCCAACCCGAAGCAACCATCTACCCCAAAAATCCCTGTAAGTACTTTCGCTTCCTCGTCAGTCACTGGTTTTTCTATTGACAAAAGCAATTGCTCATATTTCTCGAGAAAGGGAGATGGATTACGAATCAACTCCTCCTCAGAGGGAGGCGGTCCCATTCTTTGCAGCTCTTTGACCTCATCCCGCACCATAATTCCTCCATAACTAGGGCCGTACGACGGCGCCGTTTTTCATCACAAAGCTGACGCGCTCGACGGCGGTGATGTCATCGAGGGGGTTGCCGGGGACGGCGACGATGTCGGCGAAGTAGCCGGGCTTGAGCTGGCCGATCTGGCCCTCCCAGCCGAGGAGCTTTGCGCCGTTGATCATGTCAGCCTGCAGAACGGCCAGAGGCTTCATGCCGTAGCGTACCATCAGCTCCATTTCGACAGCCTGGGTGCCATGCGGGAAGGGGCCCACGTCTGAGCCGACGGCGAATGGGATGCCAGCGGCGACCTGCTTCTTGAATTCCATGATCTTGTAATCGAGCAGAGCTTTTTCGCGTGCGGCGAGGGCGGGCGATTCCGCGTGGCGGGCGAAGTAGTCAAAGATGGCGAAGGTGGGGACGGCGGGGATGTGTTTCTCGCGCATGAGGCGCATGGTTTCGTCGCTGAGCTGGGTGGCGTGGTCGATGGAGGCTACGCCGGCCTGCGCGGCGTAGAGCGTTCCCGGCTCACCCTGGGCGTGGACGCCGACCGTGGTGCCCAGACGGCGGGCTTCTTCGACAGCGGCGGCCAGTTGCGCCTCGGTGTACTGGTACGGGGTGCGTAGATTGCCGTCCACAACCGTATCGTGCCCCGTTTCGTAGATCTTGACGAAGTCGGAGCCCTCTTTGTGCTGCTGGCGAATGACTTCGATTAGCTGATCGCTGGAGTTGGCGTAGTCGGCGTTGGAGAGCACGTGCTGGGCTGGGTTGTAGTGGATGGCGTCCTCATGTCCTCCCAAAATATCAATGGCGTTGCCGCTGATACGCAGGCGGGGGCCGGGGATGATGCCAGCGTTGATGGCGTCGCGGATGGCGGTGTCGGCCGAGCCGGCGCCTTCGGTGCCCATGTCGCGTTCGGCGGTGAATCCGGCCATGAGATCGGCTTTGGCGGCCTGTGCAGCGAGCAGGGTGCGCCATAGAACCGACTCCACGACGGTTTGCAGGTCTTCGGCTCCGGGGTGCAGAAAGAGATGCACATGAGCGTCGATGAGGCCGGGGAGCAGCGTGATGTCGCCGAGGTCAAGGACGCGGGCCCCTTGGGGATGCTCGACGGATGTGCCGACGGCAAGGATGCGCTCGCCCTGGACGAGAATCTCGCCGGGTTGGAGGAGGGTTCCGGTATCGACCTGGAGGAGGCGAGCTGCGTGGAGCACGATGGGCGAGGCGGGCGGCTGCTGGGCCTGAATAGAGCTGGCCAGGGCTAAAGCCAGGGTGTAGGTGAGCAGACACATTGGACGATGGCGTAGAGAAAAATATTGCATGACTCAAGGATATGCCGGATCGGCCTATTGTTGTCGAGGGGCGATGCGGACTAAGTGGAAATCTCGATGCGGGGATCAAGGTATCCCACCCTAACCGCAAAAACAAGAACGCGGCGAGGATGGGGCACCCATTCGCTTTCAAGTTCAGCCTAGTGTGATGATCGCATGAATTGGTAATTAGACATGGACAAGCGCGGGCGGGGACGCCCGCGCAACAGCCGGCCAGAAGGCCGGCGCTACATTAGGTCGGCGCTACATTCATGCAATTACTTAATCACGCGGTCACGATGCTAGTAGGCGGGAATGCCGGTGAGGTGCTGGCCGATGATCAGGGTGTGAATGTCGTGCGTGCCCTCGTAGGTGATAACCGATTCCAGGTTCATCATGTGGCGCATGATGGGGTAGTCGTCGGTGATGCCATTTGCGCCCAGGATGTCGCGCGCGATGCGGGCACATTCCAGGGCCATCCACACGTTGTTACGCTTGGCCAGGGAGATGTGCTGGTGTTCCGCCTTGCCGGCATCCTTGAGGCGTCCGACGTGTAGCGCGAGCAACTGCGCCTTGGAGATTTCATTGGCCATCCAGACCAGCTTTTCCTGGACGATTTGATGGCTGGCGATGGGCTGGTTGCGGAACTGCTTGCGGAATTTGGCGTACTGCAGGGCGGTGTCGTAACAGGACATGGCCGCGCCGATGGCTCCCCAACTGATGCCGTAGCGCGCCTGGTTGAGGCACATGAAGGCGCTCTTTATGCCGCTGGCTCCGGGCAGTAGTGCGGTGAGGGGCACATGCACGTCCT
>CZKF01000143.1_pt1 | contig 18952 bp, 16 predicted proteins | sample 1122351 | NCBI WGS metagenome assembly CZKF01 (sample SAMEA3539301, study PRJEB10725) | soil metagenome | biome: tundra; feature: field; material: soil | place: USA | collected 2010-05 | depth 0.15 m
GAAAGACGCTCACTCCGCCTTCAGCAGCCAGCTCTGCCGCCATCTCCTCATCTTCCGCGCCTTCAACTTCCACCCTTTGCCGGCTCAGCCGCCCATGCACCGCGGCCAAGAGGCGCTCGGTCACCGGCGTCTCGGTCAGCGGCAATAACAACGCCTCGTCCTGCGCCGACTGCGAGCGCTGCGTCTCCGGGTCAAATTTTCGTATCGTCTCAATCTCATCGCCAAAAAGCTCGATGCGCACCGGCCTGTCCGACTCCGGAGAATACACGTCCAGAATCCCGCCCCGCCGCGTGAACTGCCCCGGCATCTCCACCAGGTCCATCTGCGTGTAGCCCACCGAAGCCAGGTGCGTGGTCAGCACCTCCACGTCCACCTCTTCGCCGCGCTTCAGCGTCACCGCAAGGCCGGCGTAATATTCGCGGTCGAAGATTTTCAGCGCCGCAGCCTCCACCGGCGCAATCAGAATCGACACAGCCCCGGTGGCCAGCTTCCACAACGCCGCCGCTCTTTGTTCTTGAACGTCCGGATGAGGAGATAGATTTTCAAAAGGAAGCACATCGTGTGCCGGCAGCCGCACCACCGTAGCCGGGTCCATCGCGCCGGTCAGCTCGCACCCCGCGCGCAACATCGGCTCCAGCGCCTCGGCGGCCTTGTTGTCGGCCACCACCACAATCACCGGCTGCCGCGCGGCCCTCGCCATCAGCGGCAGATAGATTGACCGCGCTGTAGCCGTCAATCCAGACACACGTCTCCGCCCCGCGCCCAGGCCCAGACTCAGGCTCAGATGCCTGCGGACGCGCTCAAATCCCGAAGAGTGCTCCAGCTCCGCGAAGATCTCGCGGACGAACGGGAGGATCATGTGATGCTAGTTTAGCAGCGAGGGCGCGCACGGATTGGCAATGGATTGCGGCCGGCAAAACATACGCGCGGTTGGCGCATGCAACCCGTCGTGATGTTGGTTCGAAACGGATGCTGGCCGACGCCCTTACTCCGCCGCGCCCGCCCGATCGACGAACACCTTCTGCGGAGCCGTCACTTCAACCGTCAACCCGCCGACCTTCAGCTTCAGAGTTTCGATGGCGGCATTGCCGTCCAGGCGAGCGGAAAAACCCAGCTCGTACTGATTTCCCAAGCGGCGGGCGAGTTCCTCAAAAAACGGCTGAAAGGAAACCGGGGCGCCGATCCCTTGCCACAAGTTCTTGCCGCCGGTCGCGTCTGCCACTTCATTTAAGAGGCTCTGGCCGGTATTGTTCGCGTACATGGAATTATCGGCGAGGCCCTGATTTTGCCAGTAGATCGCGTAGACCACCAGGCCCGCGCGGACTGAGTCGTTGATGGCGTCCTGGACATAAGGATCATCGAGATCGAGCCGCCTCTCATAGTTATCCACGCCGTCGGTCACCATCACCACCTCGCGCCGCGCCCCGCGATCCCCGGAAGGCCAGTTCTTGGCCAGGTCAGAGAGGCAGAAGTACGGGCTGGCGCTGGAGCCCGGCGAGCCTCCGGGCAGATGAAGCGCGCGCAGCACCTGGGCATGATCCGCCGTCAATGGACCGGCAAAAACGGCACGCCCGTTCATCATGTACGCGATAGCGGCTTTGGTATTCGGCGGCAAGCCGTTGACGAAATGCTCGATGTCGTTGAATTGGGTTCCCAGACTGCTGCGTGCCGAGCTGTCAATCAGAAGCACCAGCTCCAGCCTGGAGTCCGGCCCGCGCAGCGCCGCCCAACTGGTGACGATGGCCGGTTTCCCGTTCACCTTGATGCTCACATCCTGCAGGGAGACATTTGCAGGTACCACGCCATGCTGTTTGGCGAGAACCGTCACCACGGCCCGTCCCTTACCCCCAGCATCCCGCCCCAGCGACGAAGACCTGTCGCCGGGGACCCCGGCCTTATCACTCTGCGAAAACGCCTGCGCCGCCAGCAACAACGCTCCGGCGGTCATCCAAATCGCCACTCTACTGTTCTTCATAAGACCCCCTTGGAGGCGCAATTGCTGCCCACGCCCATAGTCTAATACGGCTTGCCTCCGCTGGATTAGACGCTGTGGCATCGAGTTTGACTCTCGAAATATCCGCCCGTGCAGGGATTCGTTGCGGAGAGAATCTTCTGCTCCAACGCCGCATCGGCGACCGCCCGGTTCGATTTTTCAAACTACAATTGAGAAGAAATGGCAAATAAGCTGCGGGTCGGGATTTTGTTTGGCGGACGGAGCGGGGAGCACGAGGTTTCACTGCTCTCGGCGGCTTCGATTTTGCAGGCGATTGATCGCCGTAAATTTGATGTTGTGCCGATCGGCATCAACAAGGCCGGGCACTGGCTGACTTCGGGAGCGGCGCAGGGGTTGCTGGAGGGCGCCGGGACCGATGCCCCCGAACCAACGAAGGGGCCAACGAAGGAGCCAATTAATCTCCGGGCGGGCGATCCGGCAGCTACGCCGGGAGCGCGTGTGCTGGCGGAGGGGCAGCCTGCGCTGCTGGCGCCGAAACCGGCTGCGGCGCTGACTCTAGGCGGAGCTGCGGCTTTGGACAGACATGCGGCGCTGGGCGAGCAGTCCCTGGATGTGATCTTTCCGGTACTTCACGGAACCTTTGGCGAGGATGGCACAATCCAGGGTCTCTTCGAGCTGTCAGGGATCGCCTATGTCGGTTCGGGCGTGCTGGGCTCGGCGGCGGGCATGGACAAGGACGTGATGAAGCGGCTCTTCGCACAGGCCGGGCTGCCCATCGTCAAGCACGTCACCCTGCTCCGGGCAGAGTGGGAGCAGGCGCCGCTGAAGGCCATCGCGCAAATCGAGGCGGCGCTTGCGTACCCGGTCTTTGTAAAGCCGGCGAACCTGGGCTCGTCGGTTGGCATCTCCAAGGCGCACAACCGCAAGGAATTGAGTCCGGCACTGACGCTGGCCGCCAAATACGACCGCAAGCTGATCGTGGAACAGGGCGTAGGCGGCAAAAAGGCCAAGGCGTTGGAGTTCGAGGTCGCCGTGCTGGGCAACGACAACCCCCAGGCCAGCGTCGTCGGCGAGATCATCCCCTGCAAGGAGTTCTACGACTACGAGGCCAAGTACCTCTCCGAAGGTTCGACAGCGGTCGTACCCGCGCGGCTGACCAAGGCTGTGACGAAGCACATCCGGGAGCTGGCCGTCGCGGCCTTTCGGGCTTGTGATCTGACAGGCCTGGCGCGGGTGGACTACCTGATGGAGCCGGGGGGCAAACGGCGCATCTTTTTGAACGAAGTGAATACCATGCCCGGATTTACCAGCATCAGCATGTTCCCCAAGCTGTGGGAGGCCACGGGGCTCAGTTACAAGGAACTGATTACCCGGCTGATCGAGTTGGCTATGGAGCGGCAGGCGGAGAAGAACCGGACGATTTACAGCCTGTAAAGCAGCTTTCAGCTATCAGCAATCAGTTGTCAGCTAATAGTTCCCGTCATCCGGGAACTGAATGCCTTCCACCGGTGTCTAAAGAGAGAGTGCAGAGCGATAATAGTTTTAGACCCATCGGATACTGACCACTATTCACTGACCGCTGATTGCTGATTGCTGAATGCTGACCACTTTTCACTGTCCACTGAAAGGAATATCTCCATGACCCTGTTTGACGCTCCCGCGTATGACGAAGCTGGCGCGCGCCGCCGGCGTGTGATTCTGTATAACGCGGCGGGGCTGCTGTTTGTGCTGTTTGTGGGTTGGTGGCTGGTGGCCGGCCGGCCGGTGGACTGGCCCTGGCGGTGGAACAACCATCTGCTGGGAAGAATGACGGTAAACGCTTTCTTCAAGGATCTGGAAAAGAACGATCTGTCCGCGGCCTATGGCGTCTGGATCCACGACAAGAACTGGCAGCAGCATCCGGATCAGCACGCCAGCTACAAATTTGATCGCTTCGAGAAGGACTGGAGCGCGACCAGTCCGGATAACGATTACGGCCAGATCCACAGCCACAGGATTGCCGCCGCGCATATGGTTGGCAATGTATTGCAAACAGGAACCTTTGTCAACGGGCGAAAGAGCAAGGCGATCAATCTGGATTATGACCCGCGAGATCATACCTTGAGCTTTTCGCCGGAAGACGTGCAGTTCCTGGAGGGGCCTGATGGGATTTCGTAGGGACGCCACTTCGCTTTGATGCAGAAAGCAAGAAATTATATTTGGAGTGCTGGCTGCCACTTCGCCGCCGCCTGGCAATGAAGATGGAACCCACGCTCTTTATTTCCACATCGAAAAAACTTACCAGCGTCTTTGTATGCCGTTTTGCATCGAAACAGCAAGGAGAACGTCATGTCCCAGAGTACACACGATCGAGCCGCGGAACTTCACAACCTGGCAGCCCACGCCCACGCCGTCGCCGCTGAATCCCATGGCAAAGCGGATCATCCTACCGCTCACGAACTCAGCCGGCAGGCTCACGAACACTCGCAAAATGCTTATAAGTATTCCGCGCAACTCGCCGAAGAAAAGGAAAAGTCCGCCAAAAAATAGGCCGGAGGCTGGAGTATTTGCTATTTATCTACCGGATGCGTGCTTGTCCGCCAGCTCTGACAGCGTCTTCTCAAGGCTGGCGGCATTTTCCACATTCAGGGACTTTTGTTCCGGGTCGATCTGCTTGAGCAGGCCGCAGAGCACTGTGCCGGGGGCGAGTTCTATGAAGACTTGTGTCCCGGCCCCAATCAGCGTCTTCATGCAGTCCACCCAGCGCACTGTGCCGGTGACCTGGCGGATAAGGCAATCGCGGACCTCGTTGGCGGTCGTGACCAGTCCGCCGGTGACGTTGGCGGCCACGGGGATGCGGGGGTCAGCCAGCGTCAACTCGCCAAGCACACGCGCCACCTCTTCCTGAGCCGGCTGCATCAGGGCGCAGTGGAAGGGCGCGCTGACGGGCAGCATCAATGCGCGCCTTGCGCCTCTGGCCTTGGCCAGCTCGGAGGCCTTCTCCACCGCTGCCAGGGCGCCGGAGATGACCGTCTGGCCGGGTGAGTTGAAGTTGGCGGCGGAGACCGTCAAGCCGGTCTCCCGTGCGGCATCAGCACAGATCTCGGCCACCTGTTCCGGGCTGAGAGCGAGGATAGCCGCCATGGCGCCCTGCCCCACGGGAAACGCCAGTTGCATGGCCTTTCCGCGAGCCTTGACGAAGCGCACGGCGTCGGCAAAGGAGTATGTCCCGGCGGCTACGTGGGCGCTCCACTCGCCCAGCGAGTGACCTGCGGCCAGTGCCGGCTTAATCCCATGCAGGGCCAGCACGCGCAGCGTGGCAATGCTCGTCGTGAGAATGGCGGGCTGGGTGTTTTCCGTCAGCCTGAGGTCTGCCGCGGGCCCCTCAAAGATCAATTTCGAAATAGGAAAGCCCAAGGCCTCGTCGGCCTCGGCGAAGGTATCGCGGGCTACGGGAAAGCGATCGGCAAGCTCGCGGCCCATGCCAACCGACTGCGAACCCTGCCCCGGAAATAGAAAGGCTATTCTGATGGCCATGCAAGGATGATTTTACCGGATAGGGTGGCAAGTCCGCGAACTAGCAACTCAGCGCTGCACCGCGGCGCTGAACGAATTGCAGGATTCCTTGCAACTTCGCAGTCAACCAGCGTCTTCTCCGCACTGAAGAAGTGGTGGGCAACCGCTGCCGACTACTGAGGCCAGATGCGGAAATCGACCATTGGATGTGCGTTCTTACTCCGTGAGGTTGACCAGATAGCCGGTAAGAGTAACCTGACCGCTCATGAATTGAAAACCTCCCGCCTGGGCATTCATGACGAGGTACGGTTGTTGGCCGGCCTCCCAGTAATAGAGCATGGGCTGGCTGGCGACGTAGATCTTATTGCCCCCGGAATCATTCCCCTGCAAAGTGTGCAGGATGGGCATGAAGATCGTGCCGCCGACGTCGAATTCGGCGGAAATGAGGGCCGTCGGGGTATCGACGCTGGAATTGATATATTGCACGACCAGCCGCGTGTTGGCGGGCACTGCGGGAAATAGCGCCGAACATTGATTTTCAGATGCGTTGTAACAGGCTTCGGTCTGGTAATAGGGGCTGCGGCCGGGACTATCCACGTCTTGATTGATCACGGGATTAGTGGCGGTGTTGGTGACCAACACCATCGCAGTGACCGCTGCCCGTACTTTGTGAGAGGTGGCGAGGGTCAGAACGAAGCTGAGGCCGAGGATGCTCAGCGTCAAGAGCGCAATTTTACCGATTCGTTTCATTTTGTTCTCCTTGTGGGGTTAGATCTTGAACTTGAATGGGATGGTTGCGGCCAGACGCTGTCGAGCCGTCGCGCTGCAAAGGAAAAGCAGCAATCCGAAAGCCCAAAGCCCGCCCGGTTCAGGCACGGCGGAAGGCGCCTCCGTGGTGGTGATGTCGAGCGCCCAGTTGGCGGTGTCATTCGCGCAGGTGGTATTGTTGCCAACCGTGTTGCAGGTCTGTAAGGGAAAGGCGCCTCCGGTAAGGTCCACGAATCCGTCGCCCAGCGCGTTGATTCCATTGACGGCAGCGGGATAGTAGAGGGCGTCGGAGAGAAGGACCGTGTAGGTTCCAGCGGTCAGAGACTCGGCGAGCGTGATGTCGCCGCAGACTGCACCGCCGCCGATATTGAACGTCCCAGCTGGCGGGCAGCCGTCGCCGTAGCTGCCGAAGATATCTGAGGCGCCGTCGATGAACGTCGCCGAAGGGCCGGTGCCGGCAAATACCCCGACGAAGGAATCAAATCCTCCGTTGGGAATTATCTGGCTTGCGGCATTGGTGCCTCCGCCGAATCCCCAGGTCTGAAGGTCCATGGTTCCGTTCGTCGCCATGTTGACCGTGACCGAGAAATAGTCCTCGGGCGAGGCCAAGGTTCCAGTGTAAGAGTTGGTGTCGGCATAGGCTGCTGGAACGGCCAGAAGCGCGGCCAGGAAGATCGTGCTTGTGCGCATGTTTTTCTCCTCATGTCATCCGCTTTCCCAGAGAGCGGGCTTACACTCCACAGGCACGATCGGAGAAAAAGGCGCGGCGTCCATCGAGCGCGGGGTGTCCTTGTGGATAGAATTACTCCACATTCGGGATTCTTACCGAGTCTTCGGACGCCTGTCAAGTAAATATTTGTCGGGATTGGCTTGCGAGCAGCGCAGCGATTCTGTTTTCGAGCCCTCGGAACGAGGCCGTGGAAGTCCGCAAAACCCGGGATCTCAGTTCCAGTGTTTCTTGTCGTCGGGGTCGTCGTCGACCGGGCGGCCGTAGCCGTCAACATGGATGGTTCGGCCCTGGCGGCGCATATACACCTCGAACTTGCGGGCTGCGCGGCGGCGCTTCCAGCGATAGTAGCGGTTGCGAAGGGCAAACCATCTTTCGCTCAAACCGAGCGAAAGGCCCCGGCGCGGGGCCACGCGGACGTAGAGCAGGCCGGCCAGGGCGCCGCCCAACTGGGCAAAGGCGTATACGCGTTGCTGACCGAAAAGCATGGCGACGGCGACCAGCGCATAGATGGCCACCAGGTAACGGGCCTTGATGCCGATGGGCAGGGGAAAAAGCATAAACTGCGTGTCGCCATAAAGCGCGCCGATGGCCACCAGCAGGCCGAAGATGCCCCCGAAGCAGCCGTAGAGCGGATCCGCGCCCAGTGAATAACCCAGCGTATGGCTGCACGCATAAATTGCGGTTGCGGCGGCGGCTGTTCCCAACACGGCGATCGCGTAGAGGCCGGTGACCCAGTGTGCGCTGTGGGTGCTCTCCAGAAAGCCGGCCAAAAACCATAGCGACAAAAGCTCGAAGAGCGTACCCAGCAGCGTTGGATGGACGAGGCTGTAAGTCAGTGGCTGCCAGAACCAACCGTGCAGAAACGCACTGGGAATAAAGCCGAAACGGACATCGAAGGGAACTTCCGGGTGAGCGGCCAGCCCCGCCAGCACCAGGGCAAAGTAGGCGGCCAGGTTCCAGAGAACCAGGCGGCGGGTGGCGCCGTGGAACTCGGGGAAGGCAAACGGAGTGGAACCAAGCCTGGGCATGATGGTCATTTAATGGTAAACCGTAAGGAGGGCGAGTGTTCTGGAAAAGAGCAGGTGACTTGCGCGCTCCCCGCATTTCGACGCGATTCGGCCCGGAATACCCCCGCAGGTCAGGCACGCTCCCAAGTGTCCGTCCGCATGGCGTATTCTTCCTCTGGAGAGCTTCGGTGGCGGTCTGGTCTCGGCCACTTGACCGGAGGCCGGTCTTTCTCAAAGAATAAACGGAGTCGTACAACATAATTCCGTCATCTGGAATAAGAAATATCGTGAAGAGAGGAGGCTGCCATGCCCAGCTGCCCTGAATGCGAGAATGATCTAGACGTTGAATTGGACGAAGTGGAAGAAGGCGACGTGCTAACCTGCGATGAATGTGGGACCGAGTATGAGGTGGTGGGCGTTGAACCGCTGCAGTTGGCGCGGATGGGCGATAGCCTGGACGAGGACGAAGTTGATGTGCTCAACGAGGAAGAGGAGGAAGAGTGAGGTTGAATCGCATAAGTTTAGCGGCAGGGGCGGCGTTTGCCCTTCTCGCGGCAGGTTTGGTACCCCTGGGGTTGAGGGGTGGGTTAATAGGAATAGGGCCGTTTGCGGCCGATGCGCAGAACCTGGGCCAGCGCGTGGTCATCGGCGCTGTTGTGGACGCTAACTCCGCCCCGGTGATTGGCGCCACCGTCTTTCTAAAGGACCTGAAGTCGAAGGCCATTCGCACTTATACAACCACAGAAAAGGGCAGATTTCGGTTTGCCAGCGTGAATATGGCCGAGGAACACGAGCTTTGGGCAGCAAAGGACGGCAAGAAAACCGTCGTCAAGACCATCAGCTCCTGGGATACGCGCAAAGAGTTCGAGGTCGAGCTGAAGATGAAGTAGGATGACGGCTGCGGCATTCATGGAATGCCATGGCCTTCTCACCCCTCCAGTTTTTTCGTCACCAGTTCATTCAGCAGCGCCGGATTGGCTTGGCCCTTTGAGGCCTTCATCACTTGGCCCACAAAGAATCCAGCCATCGTCTTTTTGCCGCCGCGATACTGCTCCACCTGCTTGGGGTTGGCGGCGATGACCTCATCAATCAGGGTTTCAATGGCCCCGGTGTCGGTGATCTGCTGTGGCTTCTCGCGCTCGTAGACCGTCGCGAACTCCTCGCCTTTTTCAAAGCACACATCGAAGAGCTGTTTGAGCTGTTTGGAGCTGATCTTGCCCTCTTCGAGCAGATCGGCAGCCTGGACCACGCCCGCCATCGAAACCGGCGACTGCTCCTGCTCCAGTCCCAAGGCCTTCAAGCGTCCGCCCAACTCGCTGAGCAGCAAATTGGCCACGCGGCGCGGGTTGCGGGCGGTTTTGGCGGCAGCTTCAAAGCGGTCCGCAAACTCGCGCGTGGCGGTCAGAGTGAAAGCGTCCTGCGGCGCCAGTTCATACTCGGTGATCATGCGGGCACGGCGCGCTTCGGGAAGCTCGGGTAGTTTTTTCTTTGTCTCCGCCAGAAATTCGGCCGAAACGATCAGCGGCGGCAGGTCCGGCTCGGGAAAGTAGCGGTAGTCGTGGGCCTGCTCCTTCGACCTCATCGAATAGGTGCGTCCCTCGGCCGCGTTCCACAGCCGGGTTTCCTGAACATTGTGTCCGCCGGTTTCCAGAACCTCGATCTGGCGCTCGATCTCGTACTCCAACGCGGCACGGACAAAGCGGAAGCTGTTGACGTTTTTGACCTCTACCTTGGCGCCGAACTTTGGCGCGCCTTGGAGACGAACGCTTACGTTGGCGTCGCAGCGCAGCGAACCCTCCTCCATGTTGCAGTCGGAAACGCCGCAGTAAAGCAGGATTTCTTTCAAGCGGGTGAGGTACTCGAAGGCTTCGTCCGGTGTGCGGATGTCAGGATCGGAGACGATCTCGGCCAGCGGCGTGCCGCAGCGGTTCAAATCAAGATAAGTCCGCGTGGCGGAGTCGGCAAAGCCGTCGTGCAGGCTCTTGCCGGCGTCCTCTTCCATGTGCAGGCGGGTGATGCCGATGCGCTTTGTCTTGCCATCCGCGGCCGGCACGTCGATCCAACCATGCTCGGCCAGGGGCTTGTCGAACTGCGAAATTTGATAGCCCTTGGGAAGGTCGGGATAGAAGTAGTTCTTGCGCGCAAAGATGGAGCGCTCGCGCACCTGGCAATTGATGGCCACGGAGGCCAGCGTGGCGAACTCCACGGCCTTGGCGTTCAGCACCGGCAAAGCCCCCGGCAACCCCAGGCACACCGGGCAGATGTTGGTGTTGGGCTCCGATCCGAATTGATTCCGGCAACCGCAGAAGGCCTTGGTGGCCGTGAGCAGTTGCACGTGAACCTCGAGTCCGATGACGGGCTCGTACTTGGCCAGGACTTGGGGCGAAAGCGCAATGGCGGGCATATTGTCTTTGATTTTAGCGCGGAAAGCTACTGGGACATATGACTAATCGGCGGTCTTGTCCGTCACGGCTTTTTCATCCATAGTTTCCTGCGCCGGTTTCAGGAGGCTCACGCTTCGGATGCCGCTGCTCTTCGTCAACAAAATACCGGAGCCCGGAATCGCAATGGGGTTGCCAGCCGCGTCAACCCATGAAGCCTGAGTGAGATACATCGATGCATCTTCCGCAACATCCGAGTAGTAAAGCAAGTTGCCCAATACGCTCCTGCCGTCGGCCAATTCCACCTGGAGCGGTTGCCCCTTGATTGCTTCAGTCTCAAAAACGTCGTTCCAGATAGAATTGCGTGTCGTGCGTTCGGTAAGCCGAATCGCCTGAAACAATCGATTACCGTCGAAACGGATGTAGGCGACAGAAGCAAGAGTAAATACGAAAGTGACCGCGGCCAGCCACGCCAACTGCGTCGGCTCCCAAAGAACAGTGTCGTCTCCTTTTCCTGAGGGGTCGTGAAATATGTGAAAAGGGAGCTTGCCGCCATTTAAGGGCATATAGCAGACATAAATAATAAAGCTGAAAACCAGAGCTTCAATGACCCGTTCGAGATCCGACTGCGAACGGCGGGTAGCCAAAGCCTGTACGATGTATGCCGCCGAAAACCCGGGTAACAGAATGAGAATAATCTGTAGCGCAAGAAGCGTGGCCGGCATTGAGGACGGATCCTTTCGCTCCCTTTATGGCTTTGGCGAATTGGATTGCAAAAACGGAGGGGGAATCTTCACTGGGGGCGGGAGTTTCGGCAACGCCTTTGGAGCTGGTTTGACACCATCCCCAACTCCGCTTCGCTGATCCACATACTTGGAACTGCCTCTCGGCAATACATATCCCATATCGTCCTCCCTCTCTCATTATCGTCCGGTTTGCAGGCGAAGTCCACCGATTCATCGCGCTATCGAACAAAACACGCTCACAGTATCTTCTTCCCAAATGCCGAACAGGCCAGTTCCACTGCCAGATCCGCCGTGCGGTTGTGCTCGTCGATCACCGGATTGACCTCGACGATTTCAAAGCTCAGCAGCCGCCCGTGGTCGGCAATGATCTCCATGGCCAGGTGCGCCTCGCGGTAGGTCGCTCCGCCACGCACCGGCGTGCCCACACGGGCGCGTCCTCGGGGTCGATCCAATCCATGTCCATCGAGACATGGTATCCGGCAGTCCCTTGTCCGGTCGCGCGCAGGGCCTCCTCCATCACCGCCCTCATGCCACGCTCGTCGATGTCACGCATGGTATACACGGCTATTCCAGCGCGGCGGATGTTCTCCCGCTCGGCGGCATCAATCTCCCGCACTCCGATCAACAGTGTGTTTTCCGCCAATATCTTGGGCGCGTAACCGAAGATCTTTGTCAGCGCGTCTGGCCCCATCCCCAGCAGCGCGGCCAGCGGCATCCCATGCACATTGCCCGAGGGCGAGCTCTCCGGCGTATTGATGTCCGAGTGGGCATCGATCCACACCACCCCGATCTTCTCTTTCTTACGGCGATAGAACTCCGCTACGCCGGAGACTGATCCAACAGCCAGCGAATGGTCTCCGCCCAAAACCAGCGGCGTCATCCCCTCCTCCAGGGTCTTCACCACGGCCTCGGCGGTGCGTGTGCAGGTCTGGGCAATTTGCTTTAGATAATGCGCGTTTTCCTTGCCCGCAGTCTGCGTCTCGGCAATCTCCACGCGAATGTCGCCCCCGTCGGTCACCTCGTGGCCCAGCGCTTCCAGCCGCGCCTCCAGCCCGGCTACGCGCACCGCCGAGGGCCCCATGTCTACCCCACGGCGGCTGGCGCCCAGGTCAAGCGGTACGCCGATCACACGGATGCGCCGGGGAGGCTGAGCCTGCGCGCCGTAATGCGAAATTGACGAAGCGGGGTTGGAAATATCAGCGGAATTCGACATACAAACATCTCCCCCAAGAGTCATTAAACCAGATTTCAGTAAGAGTAGGATGAGAACACGTTAATATCCATGCCTTCGGTCACACCCAGGCTCCCGGCTGTTACTGGAGGCAGTAATTAGTTCGGTAGTCGCTGCCGATAAGAACTTTAAGGGGACAGGCATCACTACGCGGTGCATCCCTATTCTTTCCGATGAAGAGACTGCTTCCTACATTCGCCATCCTATTCGCCTGCGCAGCGTTGGCCTGGTCAGCGGAGCCCGCCTCACTGACCACCCTGCGCGCCATTCATGCCCTCAGCAATGCCGAAGCCGCCAAGGCGTTTCCCGTCTCCTTCGAGGCCACTGTTACCTACTTCCGCTCGTACACACGAGAACTGTTTGTGCAGGACGGCGACGCGGCCATTTACATTCTCTATCCCAAGGACATCACGCTGGTTCCCGGCGACCGCGTTCTGGTGCGGGGAAAAACGCAATCGAGCTTCCGCCCCCTCGTGGAAAGCAACGATATCACCGTCCTCCGCCACGGCGATCTGCCCAAATCCACGCCTGCCACCTACAATGAGTTGGTCCATAACCAGCACGATGCCATGCGGGTCACCGTGCATGCCGTGGTTCGCTCCGCCGATCTGATATTCAGACAAAATGTGCGCAGCACATACCTGCACATGCTTACCGAAGAGGGCGCAATCGATGCGTCCGTGGAGAGCAGCGACGCGAGCGTGCTCAAAAGTTTGCTGGATGCCGAAGTGGAAGTCACTGGGGTGACATCGGCACGCTTCGACAGCAAGATGCAGCAGACCGGAGTCCTGCTCCACGCCAACACCATGACCGACGTGAAGGTTCTCAAGCGAGCCGGCGCTAGCCTGTGGACCCTCCCGGTCACGCCCATGGACGACATTTTCCAGGGCCGAGTGGTCCGCGATCTCTCGGCCAGGGTGCGCGTTCACGGAATTATCACCTATTACCAGCCGGGCGTGGCCGTTGTGCTCGAGGACGGCGCCAGGAGCCTGTGGATCGCAACCGAGACAAGCGACCCCTTGCAGATCGGCGATGTTGCCGACGCATACGGCTTTCCTGAAGCTCATAACGGCTTTCTAACCCTGACCCACGGCGAAATCCAGGATAGCAATGTACAGGAGCCAATCGCGCCGCAGCTGGAAAGCTGGGAGAGTCTCTCGTTGAGCGACAACATCCATTTTGGGCACATCTACGATCTGGTCTCGCTTGAAGGGCAAGTCATGACAGAGGCCCGGGAAGCCGCGCGGGACGAGTATGTTTTGAACTCCAATGGACACCTCTTTACCGCAATTTACTACCACTCGGACAAGGCCAGCCAGATTCCCCTTTCGCCCATGAAACAAATTCCTGTAGGCTCGAAAGTCCGGGTCTCCGGAATTTGCGTCGAACTGAGTTCCAATTCATGGAACGGCCCGGTGCCCTTCGACATCCTGCTGCGCTCCTTCGACGATATTGAGGTCGTCGCCAAGCCCTCCTTGCTGAACATTAGCAACCTCATCCTCATGGTTGGCCTGCTTCTCGCGGTGGTGTTCGTCATAGGCATCCGGGGCTGGACCCTCGAGCGCAAGGTGCGCCGCCAAACCACCGTGCTGGCCGCTCTTGAACGCCGCCGCGGCCGCATCCTCGAAGACATTAACGGCTCCCGGCCCCTGGCTGAGATTCTCGAGGAAATTACGGAACTGGTCTCCTTCCGGCTCGAAGGCGCGCCCTGTTGGTGCGAAGTAACCGATGGCGCCCGGCTGGGAAATTGCCCGCCGCAGCTTGCAGCTCTGCGCATCGTCCGAAAGATGATTCCTGCCCGCTCCGGATTGCCGCTCGGCGCAATTTTTGCCGCATTCGACTTGGTCACCAAACCCTCCGCCACAGAGTCGGAAGCCCTGTCCCTGGCGGCCGGCCTCGCCACCCTGTCCATCGAAACCCGCCGACTTTACTCCGACCTGCTGCACCGCTCGGAGTACGATCTGTTGACCGACATCCACAACCGCTTCTCCCTGGAAAAGCTGCTGGACGCTCGGATCGACGAGGCGCGTCTCAAGGCAACTATCTTCGGATTGATCTACATCGATCTTGACAACTTCAAGCTAGTGAACGACTCTTACGGGCATCAGGCTGGCGACCAGTACCTGCAGTGGGTGGCGCTCCGCTTGAAGCGCCAGCTTCGCCCCCTCGATAAGCTGGCCCGGCTGGGCGGCGATGAGTTTGCCGCGCTGCTCCCCATGGTGCGCAACCGCGCCGAGGTCGAGGAGATCGCGCAACGCCTGGAGCGCAGCTTCGACGAGCCGTTTGCCATCGAGGGCCAGGTCCTGCATGGTTCGGCCAGCGTGGGCATCGCCCTCTACCCCGAAGACGGAGCAACCAGGGATGACCTTCTGAATGCCGCCGACGCCGCCATGTACGAGGTCAAAAACACCAAGCGTCAAATCGAGCAAATGCTGGACGGCCAGCAGAATCCCGAGCCCGCACCCAAAAACCGCTCATAAGAAACGGTCTAGCTGAGCGTTTTCTTACGCGAAGGTGATTGCTTTGGCCAATCCTGCCGATAGTAACCTATAGGAGTCAGGCAACGCCTTCGCAACTCGGATTATCTCAATGAAGAGATTGATTTTAGTGATTGCGATCATTCTCGGATGGGCCTCGGCTGCCTGGGCAGCCCCGACCGCCACGCTGACCTCCCTGCGCGCCATTCACGCCTTGAGCAACGCCGAAGCCAGTCATAATAGTCCCGTTGCCTTTGAGGCGACTGTTACCTACTTCCGCGGATATGAGAAGACGTTGTTTGTGCAGGATGGAGACATGGGGATCTTTGTTCTTTTCGCTACGGACGCCAAACTGGTTCCCGGCGATCGCGTCCTGGTGCGGGGAACGACGCAGAGCAGCTTCCGCCCCATCGTGGTCAGTCACGACGTAATCCTGCTCCACCATGGCGCCTTGCCCAAACCCCTGCCCGCCAGCTACAGCGAGTTGGCTCGCGTCCTACACGACAGCATATTGGTCACGGTGCATGGCGTGGTTCGCGCCGCCGGCTCTGAATCGAGTTCGGATGCGCACATCTCCTACCTGCAGATATCGGCCGACGGTGGCTATATCAACGCGGTTGTGGAGAGCAACGATGTGAGCGAACTCAAAGACCTGCTGGATGCCGAAGTGGAAGTCACCGGGGTTGCCGCGGGTGAATTCGACAACAAGATGCAACTGACCGGAGTCAGGCTCCATGTTGCCACCATGGAAGACGTGAAGATTCTCAAGCGCGCCCACACCAGTCCCTGGTCACTCCCGGTCACCTCCATGGGAAATATCCTCAATGGCCATCGCGTGAACGATCTCACCCAGAGAATCAGGGTTCATGGAACGATCACGTATTACCAGCCCGGCGCGGCCGTGGTGCTGCAGGACGGGGCCAAGAGCCTGTGGATCAACACCCTGACTCATAGCGACTTGCGCATCGGCGACATCGCGGACGCAAGCGGCTTTCCCGACACTCACGACGGCTTTCTGATTCTGGCGCACAGCGAAATCCAGGATAGCCGCATATACGCGCCCATCGAGCCGCTGGCTGCCACCTGGCAGAGCCTCACATTGAACGACGCTAACATTATTGCCCACGTCTACGATCTGGTCTCCATCGAAGGGCAAGTCGTAACGGAGGCCCGGGAAGCCTCGCAGGACGAGTATATTCTGATTTCCGAAGGTCGTCTGCTCTCCGCCATTTATCGGCACTCGGACAATGCCAGCGAGATTCCACTGCCGGAGATGAAGATGATTCCACTGGGCACCACAGTCCGTGTTTCCGGCATCTGCACCCTCGAGAATTCCGATCCGTTCAACGGTCCGGTTCCCTTCAATATTCTGCTGCGATCTTTCGATGATATTGAGGTCGTTTCCAGACCCTCCTGGCTGAGCATTGCCAACCTTACCCGCATCGTCATCGCGCTGCTGCTGGCGGTGATTGCCGCGGGCGCCTGGGGCGCTGTTCTGATGAGAAAAGTGCATCGGCAGACCACCGCGATGGCCGCTCGCACCGAGGCCGAAGCTGCACTGGAGCGGCGCCGCAGCCGCATTCTCGAAGACATCAACGGAAGTGAGCCCCTGGCCGGGATTCTCGAGCAGATCGCGGAGATGGTCTCCTCTATTCTGAACGGCGCGCCCTGCTGGTGCGAAATCACCGATGGAGCACGGCTGGGCAACTGTCCGCCGGATGCCGGGAAGCTGCGCATCGTCCGCGAGGAGATTCCCGCCCGCTCCGGGCCTCCGCTCGGCGCGCTCCTTGCCGGGTTCGATTCGATCACAGAAAGCTCCGCCAACGAGTCTGAGGCGCTTTCCACTGGCGCGCGCCTGGCCACTCTCGCTATCGAAAGCCGCCGCCTTTTCTCCGACCTGCTGCACCGCTCGGAGTTCGACCTGCTCACCGACATCCACAACCGCTTCTCCCTGGAGAAGCGCCTCGACGCCCTCATTGACGAGGCGCGCCAGAAGGCCGGCATCTTCGGGTTGATCTACATCGACCTTGACGATTTCAAGCAGGTCAACGATCTCCATGGCCACCACATCGGAGATCTTTATCTGCAGGAGGTGGCGCTGCGCATGAAAAGGCAGCTTCGCCCCCAAGACACCATGGCCCGGCTGGGCGGCGATGAATTCGCCGCGCTGGTTCCGGTAGTGCGAAACCGCGCCGAGGTTGAGGAGATCGCTCAACGCCTGGAGCGCAGTTTTGACGAGCCGTTTGCCTTGGAGGAGCTGGCCTTGACCGGTTCGGCCAGCGTGGGCATCGCACTATACCCCAAAGACGGCGCCACCAGTGACGGCCTTCTGAACGCCGCCGACGCCGCCATGTACGTCACAAAAAAAGCCAAAAAGCAAGCCAGAGAAGAACTGGCCGGGAACTGACGCATCAGCATGTGGCCGGCAGGTTGATACCCCATGAAAATTAGATCAGACTCATGGATTCCCGGCGGGTTCCGCTTGCGCGGGCTACCGGCCAGTTTTTTATGCCAGAGGTATTTGATTGGCCGAACTTCGACGATAATAGATTTAAGGAGACGAGCGAAGCCGGACCCGTGAGCCCTGAAGTGTCCCGATGAAAAAGTTGATTCCAGCGTTTGCGCTCATTCTCGGATGTGCCTCGGCTGGCTGGGCAGCCGCGCCCGCCGCTCTGACATCCCTGCGCTCCATTCGCCAGCTCAACAATGCCGAGGCTCGCCGCCAGCTGCCGGTCGCCTTCGAGGGCACGGTTACCTACTTTCGCAAGGGGCTAAAGAGTGTCTTTTTGCAGGAGGACGGCTTGGGCCTCTATGTGTTTGTTGAAACGGAGACTAAACTGGTTCCCGGCGATCGCGTCCTGGTGACGGGAACGACGCGAGACAGCTTCCGCCCCATCGTGATTGGCAGCGACGTAACCCTGCTCCACCACGGCGCCGTTCCCAAACCCCTGCCCACCAGCTACGGCGAGTTGGTCCGCGGCCAGTTCGACTGCATGTTGGTCACCGTTCACGGTGTGATTCGCGCCGCCGACCTGGTTCGGAGTCCACTGGATTCAGTTTCCAGCACGACCTTGCAGTTGCTCGCGGACGGGGGTTACATTGACGTCTCCGTATCCAACGAAGATGCGAGCGCGCTCAAGGATTTGCTCGACGCCGAGGTCGAGGTCACCGGCGTTGCCGGGGGAGCCTTCGACGACAAGATGCAGTTGACCGGAGTCAGGCTATTCGTCCCCTCAATGGCAAACGTCAGGATTCTGACTCGCGCCAGCTCCAATCCATGGGCGATTCCGGCCACGCCCATGGACCAGATCCTTAGCGGTTATCACGTAAACAATCTCACCCAGAGGATCCGGGTCCATGGAGCCATCACCTATTACCAGCCAGGCGCGACCGTAGTGCTGCAGGACGGCGCAAAGAGCCTGCGGATCCTGACCAAGACCCACATCCCATTGAAGATCGGAGACTTGACGGATGCCACCGGAATTCCCGGCTTGCATGATGGCTTTTTGACCCTGGACCATGGCGAATTCCAGGATAGTAACCTCCAGGCGCCCATCAAGCCCTTGGCGGTGACATGGCGGCAATTGGCTGTAACCGACAATATACCGACCGGGCACCTCTTCGATCTGGTCTCCACCGAGGGGCAGGTGGTAACCGAGGTCCGGGAGGCCGCGCAAGACAAGTATGTTCTGACCGCGGACGGCCATCTGTTTTCCGCCATTTACCGTCACCCGGATGCGGTCAGCGCGATTCCGCTTCCGAAGATGAAGATGATTCCACTAGGTTCCAAAGTCCGTGTCACCGGCATCTGCACGCCCCATAGCTCCGACCCGCTGAGCGGCCCGGTGGAATTCGATATACTGCTGCGATCCTTCAACGATATTGAGGTCGTCGTCAAGGCCTCCTGGCTGAACACCCGCAACCTCGCCCTTATGGTCATCCTGCTGCTACTGGCGGTGATTACAGTGGGCGCCTGGGGCGCGGTTCTGATGAGAAAAGTGCATCGGCAGACCACCGCGATGGCCGCTCGCACCGAGGTTGAGGCGGCCCTCGAACGGCGCCGCAGTCGCATCCTAGAAGAGATCAACGGAAGCGAGCCCCTGGCCGGGATTCTCGAGCAGATCGCGGAGATGGTCTCCTCCATTCTGAACGGCGCGCCCTGC
>CZKF01000005.1_pt1 | contig 18895 bp, 18 predicted proteins | sample 1122351 | NCBI WGS metagenome assembly CZKF01 (sample SAMEA3539301, study PRJEB10725) | soil metagenome | biome: tundra; feature: field; material: soil | place: USA | collected 2010-05 | depth 0.15 m
CACCATGCCGCCCCGTCCAGGAATGCAGCCATGAATAGAATGTTCGCTATCGTCGAGCGCGAGATGCGCAAGTTCTTCCGCTCGCCCACGCTGATGATCATGTCGCTGATGATGCCCATTTTGACATTGCTCATCATGGGCAACGCCTTCGGCGGAAAGATCGTGGGTGAAAAGGTCGCGGTCGTCGACTACGACCATGGCCCGCAGGCCGTCAAGCTGCGCGAGGCCTTCAACTCCATCGCCGTCAATATCAAGACCTTCACTATCGTCGAATACACCAACGAGGTGCAGGCGCGCGAAGACGTGCGCACCGGCAAGATCAACGCCGCCGTCATTATCCCCGCGCAATACTCGCGGCGTGTCTATGCGCAGGACGCGCCTGTCATCGGCTTGGTTGTCGATGATACGGATCAATTCAGTTCCGGTTCCATCGAATCCGAGATGCAACTGGTCGTCAACTCTCTGACCTCGCCGGTGATTCAGCCCCGCATGGCTAGCCAGATCGCTCTTGAAATCGTCGAGCTATATCCCTACGTCAATTACATGAAGTTTCTGTTGCCCCTCATGATTGCTCTCGCCATGTATATCTCCGTCATGATTGGCGGCGGGATGTTATATATCGACGACAAGGCTCGCGGCGTTCATGAAGGCTATCTTGTAACTCCCATCACGAGCCTGGAGTTAGTCTTCGGATTGAATCTGGCGGGCTCCATCAAAGCCATACTCGCCGGCATCAGCCTCACGGTGATAGGATCGCTGATGGCTGGTCTGGGCATCATCTTTCATCCCGTGGCCGATCTGGAGCTCCTTGCGCTGATCATCGCAGGCTCCATCGCATTCAATGGCATGATGTTTCTGCTGATGGTCCGCGTCGACGATCCGCTCGTTCCCCGCGCCATGTTCGGTGTCCTTAACACTCTCCTTCTCTACCCCTCCGGCGGTATGTATCCCGTCGCCGCCTTCCCCACATGGCTGCGAGTGATCTCCGTCATCGACCCATTTACCTATTGCGTGCACGGCTTCAAAGCTATTCTACTCAAGGACGGCGGCTTCACCGCTATCCGATTCGATCTTCTCTTTCTCTTTGTCTTCGGCATCGGCACGCTGCTGATTGCCACGCCGCTCTTCAAACGCACTCTCTGATGCTGTGATTCCGAGCCTTCCACAAATCTACAGCGAGCGATAGCGAGCAGTTGGCCCCACCGCAGGTGGTTGTACACTGAGCTAGTGATGCGACGATTGCCTGCTTCCTCTTTGCTTGTCCTTATTGTGCTGGCCGGTTGCCACTCCGGCCATATGCCGCCCGCGCAGCCAACCTCCAGTCAGAATCACCCGATCGGTGAATTTGAACAGAAGGTCTACCATCTGCGCGGTAAAGTGGTCTCCACCGATGCCACCAATGGCGAGGTGACGCTGAACCATGAGGCCATTCCCGGCTTCATGGAGGCCATGACCATGCCCTATAAGCTACAGGACGCAAGCATCCTGGGCGAGCTGCATCCGGGCGATGTGATTACCGCCGACCTGATTGTGCATGTGAATCCCGACGGAGAGACGCTGCTGGATCACATTGTCGTAATCGCGCAGGCCAAACCCGATTACCGGCCCGCAGTCTCCTACCATATTCCTACGCCGGGCGACGAAGTGCCGGATTTCAAGCTGCGCAACCAGGATGGCCGGTCGATACATCTTGACCAGTTCAGGGGCAAAGTACTGGTTGTAACCTTTATCTACACGCGCTGCCCGTCGCCCGAGTTCTGCCCGCATGTGACACGCAACTTTGCCGCGTTGGAAAAGCTGATGGCGACAAATCCAAGACTCTATGCTGAGTCGCATCTGCTCTCGGTCAGCTTTGATCCGGAGCACGATACGCCGGAGCGGCTACGAGCCTATGGAGCTACTTACTTGGGCAGCGATGCGAAGAATGCATTTGCGCATTGGGAGTTTGCCGTGCCGGAAAAACCGGTGCTTAAAGATATGGCCAGGTTCTTTGATCTGGGCATGACAGAGACTGCGGATACGATGATTACCCACACGCTCTCGACTACGCTGATTGGCCCGAACGGCAAGGTGGTACGCTTTTATCCCGGCAGCGAGTGGACGCCGGAGCAGTTGCTTGCCGATGTGAGGCTGTCGACCAAATCAGCCAACTGAATCAGCAGATTCACTCTAATAAATCAGAAAATAACACAAAGTTTCGCGAAGACATCCAGTTCGATCAACTGCTGGCCTTCAGGCGCTGGGTCAAGTGTAGCGTGCTCCAGCACCCAGGTGTCTTTATGGAAGAGGAAGACGGCGTTCAGGCCGGCGGCGAGAGCGGGATTGATGTCGCTTTTTGGGCTGTTGCCGATCATCCAGCTTGAGTGAGGCGATAACTCATGACGCTGGAGAACTTCGCGGTATGTTGCGTGGTCTTTTTCGGCGGCGATCTCAACGGCTGAGAAGTACGTGGCGAGGCCGGAGCGGCCCAGCTTGTCGGCCTGTTCGGCATGGTTGCCCTTAGTCATGAGGATGAGCCGGTGTCGCATGGCCAATTCGGCCAGGGTCTCGGCCACGCCGGGAAGCAGTTCGATCTCCTGCTCGGCGACAGACCGGGCGAAGCCTTCAATGCGTTGGCGCTTATCGTTGGTCATGGGCGCGGGACTGAGCCGCTCAAAGCAGGTGAGCAATGAGCGGGAAAAGCTAGATAAGCCGTAGCCGTGGGCCAGAATAGTCTCTCGCTCGGCGGTGTTCAGCGCCTGACGCACCTCTGCGGGCGTGTACTCGTGGTGATTCAGGTAACTGATGAAGGCAGCAATGGCGCGCTCGAAGTAGACGTTATTCTCCCAAAGCGTATCGTCTGCGTCGATGAGCAGCGTTTGGCCTGGTGGGAATTGCGGCATCAGTCTTATAGTAACGAATCGGAATGCTATGGCTTGGATTGCGCGGCCAGCCACTGCTTCAGATTCGGCTCCTGGAGCGTGCGCAACTCAATGCAGCCATCGATGCTCTCCAGGGCATGCGTGAGAGCTTTATCGGAAGAGGCCACCTTGTGAGTGGAAAAGAATCGTTCCACGCTTGCGCGGCCTTCTGCTGAACAGAAACTGCCGGAAGAGCGCACCAATATGGCGCCCATCTCGGTGGTGAACTGGGCTTGCACCTTCTCCCAGTTGTTCTGGATGTACTTCCATGCCTGTTCGCGGTTTTCGTCGATCTGCAGAGCGATGGCAAACTGAATAGCCGCGTCCTGATTGCGAACCTTGCCCGAGGCGGCGTAGTCCAGGGAGCGCTGCACCAGCGCGGAATCCTCGAACTGAGCCAGCAGGCGCAGCGCGCCCTCCTGAAACTCCGGATTGGTCGAGGTCTCATAGATTTTTTGCAGTTGGTCGAAGAGGGCAGCGTCGCCGTTGCGGGCAGCTATGGACAGGGCGGTCTGGCCGAAGGTGGCATCGACGGAGTCGGGATTGGCCAGGTACTTCGTTGCAATCTCCCGCGCCTGCGTCAGGACGGCCGGGTCTTTGCCGTAGTAGCCGAGGAGGGCGAAAAGTTGGGCGCGCAACTCGCGGGCATTGGCCGAATCATTCTCCGTAGGTGGACCTAGCTTGGCGTATTGGGGCGCAAAGGTTGAGCGAATCCATGCCGCGAGCGCAGTACGCTCTTCGGCAGTGGAGGCAATGCGCGTGTATGTAGCACGGACACCGCTCATAGCCTCTCCAACGACCTCTGCACCGGGGTCGGTTTTGACAGCCGCCGCCAGGTCGAGATAGGCGCCAATAGGAACTTTGTTGGAGCGCGCCTGCGCCCACTCATCGCCGATCAGGCTGATGCGCTCGGCGGGAGTAAAAGAAGTTTCAACCTGCGCCACCAGAGCCGCATAAACACTGGGCAGATAAGCGCTGCGATAGTAGCCCTTGCCGCCGGCATTGGCAAAAAAGAAGGCGCCTGCAGGAGCCTTGAGCTTGGCAGTCGAAGGAGTAAGAAGCTCGCAGTTATGGGCGGCGGTTTCGTTCTTGAAGCAAACAGGAAGCGTCCAACTCTGCGCCGGGCCCGGCTGAATGCCGGGGCTGAGGTAAAAGCGCTTCTGCTTGACCGCAACCTTGCCACTGGCCAGCTCGCCGAAGGTGAGGATGGGCGCGCCTGGCTGGGCCACCAGGCTCTCCATGATCTTGTCCACCGGCTTATGGCTGGTCGCGGTTTGCGCGCTCCAGAAATCTTCCGCAGTCGCGTTCCCGTATTGGTGGGAGGCCAGATAGTTGTGCACGCCCTGGCGGAAAGTCTCCTCGCCCAGGTAGTTCTCAACGGTAAGCAACACGTCGCTGGCCTTGCCGTAGGAGATGCCGTCGAACATCTGGTTGATCTCGTCGGGGGTATCGGCTTTAGCGCGTATAGCGCGAGTAGTAGGCTGCGCGTCGAGGTTGAGCACGCTGTCTATGCCCGAGACCACACTTTGGTCGATATTCCACTCCGGGTGCATGGCGGCAATAGGCTTGTTCTCCATCCATGTGGCAAAGCCCTCGTTGAGCCAGATGTTGTCCCACCACCGCATTGTCACCAGGTCGCCGAACCATTGGTGGGCCATCTCGTGGGCTATGACCAGTGCGACTTCCTTCTGTGCGCCGACGGAGGCCGTCCTGGGGTCGATCAAAAGCGCTGTCTCACGAAAGGTGATAGCGCCAAAATTCTCCATCGCTCCAGCCTCGAAGTCGGGCAGGGCGATCAGGTCGAGCTTTTTAAGCGGGTAGGGAATGCCGAAATAAGTGTTGTAGTAGTGCAGTACATACTTGGCAATATCGACACTGTAGGGCGTAAGAGCCACCTTGTCGGGCGTGGAGCAGGAGCGAATAGCCACGCCATCAGACTCGCCTGTCGTGCATTGAAAATCGCCAACCAGGAAGGCGACAAGGTATGTGGACATTTTAGGCGTGGTGGCGAATTTGATCGTGTGTTTGCCGGCTATGGGACCTGGGGTGTCAGCGACGATTTCACCGTTGGAGATGGCCGTGTCGCCATTATCGATTATCAGAGTAACGTCGAAGGTGGCCTTGAAGGCCGGCTCGTCGAAGCAGGGAAAGGCGCGGCGCGCGTCGGTGGCTTCAAACTGCGTCACGGCGTAGTTACGCTTGGCGGTCTTGGAGAGATAAAAGCCGCGCAATTCGTTGTTCAGTATGCCGGTGTAGCCGATGGCGAGACTGGCCTTACCAGCGGGCAGCTTTTCCGGGAAGGTGAATGTGGCTTGCTGTTTGTCTTTGTCGAGAGCGACTGTGGCGGGCAGCTTTATTCCACCGGCGGTTACAGACACGCTCTCAAAGGTGATCTCAGCGGCGTTGATCGTGATGCGATCCGTTGGCTCGGCAAGCATTACTTCGATCGACTCCTGGCCGGAAAAAGTCGCGGCTTTGAGGTCGGGCGTGAGCCTGAGCGTGTAGTGCTCCGGGCGGACGGTCTGAGGCAGCCGCTGCGAGCGGAGCGAACTTGACGAAAGAACGAAAAAACTAATGAGAGCCGTGGTGGCAATAACAGTACGCAACGATGAAGTAAAACAGGCGAGATTCATGCAGTCCTCTTGATTTTCACCAGGAACCAAGCGCGGGGCCTTTTTGCGGCTCGCCAGCAGGTTCGTACTCATATAGCTATTGTAGGCCAGAGCCAAGGCTCGCTATAGTACACGCCGGAAATATGATTGATCCTGCCGGATAGGAATATGATGATTGTGCGGAGGCACAGGAACGCAATGGTCGTAAGGTGGAAATTGTTGATTTACTCGCTGGCGAGCATGGTGATGGCGGCCATTGTTTGCATGGCAGGCGTTCTTATTCAGAGCGTCGCGATGAATCCCCGAGGGAGGCTTCACGTTGTTGATCTGATGTATATCGCGGGGTTTGCGTTCGTATTCGGCTTTGTTGGATGGGGCATTACCGCCCCAGCTGTCTTGATGCTCAAAAACATCAGAGGTTGGCGCTTTTGGTTGTACTTGGCGTTGGGGATCAGTTTCGGACCTTTGTCGATGTTTGCCGTTTTTGCATTCGTATATATTTTCTTGCCTGGAGATCCTGACGCGCACTGGATTCGTCCTGAACTTACGCCGCTGGTTTATATGGCGACTGCAATTTCCAGTCTCTCGGCTTTGTTCTATCTTTTGCTTCTGCGGCGGGTACAGGGTCAATCAAGATGAGGGATTTGTTTTGCCGCTGGTCCTTTTTGGCAGCATGGAGTCGAGCAGCAGAAGGCAGGCGCCGGTGACGACCGATGAGTCGGCGATGTTGAAGTCGGGCCAGTGGTAGGCGAAGATGTGGACTTCGATGAAGTCCACTACCGAACCGTAGGCGATGCGGTCATGTACGTTTCCCAGCGCGCCTGCAAAGATCAGCGCCAGCGCGATAGTGGTCATGGTGAAGCGGTCGCCGAGGCGGACCAGAAGGAAGAGAATGATCAGCGCCATCAGCGACGAGAAGCAGATCAGTCCCCAGCGGACCGCGTTGGGCGAGCCGGTGTTTGCAAAGAGCGAAAAGGCCGCGCCCTCGTTGGTCCAATGGGTAATGCGCAGAACGTGCGGTATGACCGGGATGGCACCGCCCATGGGGATGCGCAGCGCGACCCAGGTCTTGGTGAGCCGGTCAACAAAGATGATCGCTGCGGAGATAATGAGCAGCCAGTGCAGGCGGCGGGGCGCGGTGATTTTCATTGGCTCTCCTTTGATTCGTCCATAGGAGCCAGGGGCGGGGCAATCTTCATTTTCTTCAGCGCATCCTGGCAGCGCGTGCAGACGTTCTGCCAGATGCCGTAGTTCGAGACTTCAGGCATGAAGTTCCAGCAGCGGGCACACTTGGCGCCAGTTGCCGGCAGAGCCCTAACATTCAGTGCGGAGCCAGCAATCACCTTGACACAAGAGACGTTGACGATCTCCTTGAGGCCGGCTGCATGACGCTGCAATAGGGAGAGCTGCTCGCCCGACGCGGTGATTTCCAATTCCGCTTCCAGCCCCTTGCCGATACGTTTGGCTTTGCGATCCTCTTCGAGAACGCGCATCACCTCATCGCGCACCGCGAAAATCTGCTTCCACTCTTCCAGCAACGACGCCGGATCTTCAGAATAGATCTCAGCCGGGGCAGGGAATTGCGCCAGATGAACAGAAGCCTCGCGGCCTTCGATAGCGGGAAGATGCTCCCAGATCTCATCAGTAGTGAAGCTCAAAATCGGCGCGACCAGACGGACGAGGGCCTCAGTGATCTGCCAGAGCACGGTCTGCGCGGAGCGGCGCTCATGGCTAGTGGGCGCGAAAGTGTACATCCGGTCTTTTAGCACGTCAAGATAGAACGCGCTCAGGTCCACGATGGCGAACTCGTTGACCGCGTGGTAGACGCGATGGAACTCGAAGCGCTCATACCAGCAGAGGATATTCTCCGTCAGCTCGCGGGTGCGCGCCAGCATATAACGGTCCAGTGGAAGAAGCTCTGCCTCTGGAACGCGGCTTCGCACGGGATCAAAACCGTTCAGATTGCCCAGTAGAAAGCGAAAGGTGTTGCGCAGCTTTTTGTAGATCTCCGCGCAACGCTGCATCAGGTTTTCGCTGGCTGCCATATCTTCGCGGAAGTCAACAGAGGCTACCCATAGGCGTACAATTTCGCCGCCCATGCGGTTGGCAATATCCACCGGGTCCACGCCATTGCCCAGCGACTTGGACATTGCGCGGCCCTGCTCGTCCAGAGTCCAGCCGGCGGTGACAACGTGCGAGTAAGGCGCGCGCCCGCGCAGAGCCACCGAGGTCAGCAGTGAAGAGTGGAACCAGCCGCGATGCTGATCGCCGCCTTCAAGATACAGCACCTGCGTTCCTTCGTTTTTCTGGAACGAAGTGTAAGCAGGCTTCAACTCTGCGTCGCTTTCGCATACGGCATACCAGCTTGTGCCGGAGTCGAACCAGACATCGAGAATGTCAGTCTCCTTTCGGAAAGTCTTCCCGCCGCAGTGAGCACAAACCGTGCTGGCCGGAAGCAGCGTCGCGATATCCGTTGTGTGCCATGCCTCAGCGCCATGCTCCTCGAACAACTTCACTATCTTGCTGTTGAGCGCCGGGTCCAGGATGGGTTTCTGGCAGCCTTCGCACAGGAAGACAGCAATGGGCACGCCCCAGATGCGCTGGCGGCTGATGCACCAGTCGGGGCGCGAGGCGATCATGTTGGTGATGCGCTCCTTGCCCCATGCCGGGTCCCAGATAACCTTGTCGATCTCCTCGATGGCCTGCTGGCGGAAAGTTTTTTTCTCGCCCTTCTTGTCTTCAGTCGGAGTTTCAAGGCTGATAAACCACTGCTCGGTAGCGCGGTAGATGACCGGATGGTGACATCGCCAGCAGTGCGGGTAGGAGTGTTCCAGGTCGCTTGAGGCAAGCAGCGCACCGGATTCCTCCAGCATCGCGACGATGATCGGATTGGCGGCAAAGACCTTCTTGCCGTCGAAGGCGGGAGGCGCGGTGTGATTCCAGGCAGCGGGGTCAACCTGGATGCGGCCGGAGGCGTCGACACGACAGGTTTGGTCCAGGCCGTAGCTCTGGCCGGTATAAAAATCCTCCGCGCCGTGGGCGGGCGCCGTGTGCACTGCGCCGGTGCCTGTATCAGAGGTGACATAGGTGGCCAACACGCCCAGGACGCTGCGCTCCAGAAACGGATGCTGAAAGGTAGCGCGCTCCATCACGCTGCCTTTGAAGCGGGCCAGCTCAGTGGTTAAGCCTAATTCACACGCGGCGCTCACGGCGGCGGCTAGTTCTGCAGCCACGATGTAAACCTGGTCTCCCGCAGCCAAGGCTACATAGTCAAAATCAGGATGGAAGGCCACGGCCATTGACGCGGGCAGTGTCCAGGGAGTGGTGGTCCAGATGATGGTCGAGACCTGCTTGCCCTTGAGAGCCGGACTGATTGCGGCAGGCTCCGAAGTCAGCCGGTAGCGCACATAGACCGAGGGGCTGGTGTGCATCTCGTACTCCACCTCGGCCTCGGCCAGCGCCGTGCGGTCGTGGATGCACCAGTAGACCGGTTTGAGGCCGCGATAGACAAAGCCCTTTTCGAGGAAGCCGTAAAAGGCCTCCAGGGTGTGGGCCTCGTAGTCGCGAGACATGGTCTTGTAGGGTGTATCCCAGCGGCCAAGGCAGCCAATCCGTTCAAATTGCGAGGTTTGCAGGTCAATATACTTCTGCGCGTAAGCACGGCAGGCATCCAGGACGGCCGGCGCGGGCATTTCCAGCTTCTTGCGCCCCAACTGCTCGTCCACCTTGATTTCGATGGGCAACCCGTGGCAGTCATATCCGGGGACGTAGGGTGCGTCAAAGCCGGCCATGGTCTTCGACTTGACCACAAAATCCTTCAGCCCCTTGTTCAGCGCGTGGCCCAGGTGAATGGGGCCGTTGGCGTAGGGGGGGCCGTCGTGTAGAAGGTAGGCGGGGCGACCCTGGGCGGCTTTGCGCAGCTTGCCATACAGCCCGAGCGAGGCCCAGCGGGCCAGCCGAAGCGGTTCATTCTTCGGCAGGTTAGCCTTCATCGGGAAGGCGGTTTGTGGCAAGGTAAGGGTCGCCTTCAACTCCGGTGCTGGGGACATCTTCACTCCCTGGGTCTGTAGATCTGGCTCTTTCTTTAGTGTAAATGGCTGGGCGAGTTTTTATAGGTAACAACCGCGTGCCCAAAGCGTCTATTATTTATGGGAAATCAAACCGTGCCGGAATATGAGAGAATGGATGAAGAGACCCTTCCATTCGAGACACAATCGGGCGGCTTCAAGCATAATGGAAGCACGGATCTGGAATCGAGAATATCGCCGCGCGGCTGGCAGATAAGGCAGCAAGAGGCAATAGAAACAGACGCAACGATGGCCAATAACCTGCTCGACCAATTTGAAGAATCCCAGGCTGGCGCGGTTACTGCGGACGGTGTCGAACTCGACCTCGCCTTCGGCGTTCCTATCGAGGACAAACCCCTCTGGATTGATCTCTATGAGAGCATCCGCGACGTCTTCTTCCCGCCTAAGTTGCCCCCGCTGGAGCTGACCTCGACGCCGATTCCCGTGCCGGACCGGATGGCGGTCAAGCGCAATCCCTGGGCCTTCGGCATCTCCGCCACCTTCAATGTCAGTATTGCGCTACTCGCTCTCTTAATGGGAGTGAAGACCTACATCAACAACATTCAGCCGAAGCAGCAAGTGACGCCGATCGATCTACAGGATTGGAAAGCCCCCAAGGCGAGTATTGACGCGGGCGGCGGTGGCGGAAGCCCGGACAAAATGGAAGCCATCAAGGGCAGGATTCCCCCGCACGCAAAAGCGCCGGATGTAGCTCCCAAGGTGGAAACGCCGCCGGATCCCAGCATTGATGTGCAAAACAACATCATCATTCCCGACAATGCGAGGTTGCCGAATTTCGGACAAACTAACTCGCCCAATGTAAAGCTGGCCTCGCTGGGAAACGGTACGGGTACAGGCATCGGAAATGGACATGGAAGCGGATATCTGGATGGTAACGGCGGAAATATCGGCGGCGGATTTGAGCGCGTGGGCGGCCGTGTCTCTGCGCCCATCCCGATCAATAATGTCGAAGCGGAATTTTCCGACGAGGCGCGGCGCGCAAAATATCAAGGCGTTGTGCTGGTTGAGGTGCTCGTCGATACGCATGGTAACCCGCAGAATCCGCGAGTGGTGCGCGCACTCGGCATGGGGCTGGATGAAAAGGCTATCGAAGCAGTCCTTAAGTACAGGTTCAAACCGGCCATGAAGGACGGCAAGACGCCCGTCGCTGTGATGATCAATGTAGAGGTTAACTTCCACCTGTACTAAGGTTTAAGGCGGTTCAAGCAATAAGAGCGAAGCGCAAACGCGCTTCGCTCTTTTCATGAGGGATGGTAACAGGTGCTGTCGCCACTGCCGACGGTCTTTGCCGCTTTAGGTGAGGGTTAGTGGAAACTATAAATCGAGGAAAGAAATGGTGCGCCCGGAGAGATTCGAACTCCCGACCTACTGGTTCGTAGCCAGTCGCTCTATCCAACTGAGCTACGGGCGCGCACGTGAGGCTTCAAACGAAACCATAGACAGAATATCAGGGTTGCTGGTGCAGTGCAATTGCGAAATTCAGTGAGCTGATGCGGTCGCCTGACGCTGCTAAGCGGCAATCAAAGGTGGTTCAGCGACAATCTCCAGGCCCGCCTGGCGCACCAGTTTCGTCACGACTGCGGCATTGAGCCGGGTGGCATCGTACTCCACGCACAGCGTTCGGGCGGCACTGTCGAACGTGAGCCGTCGAATGCCATAGACCTCGCGGGTGTTAGCCAGCGCAAAGCTCACCGCCTCCGTAGGTGGTGTCGTATAGCGAAAGAGAATCTCAACCGTGGTCATAGGGGAATCATAGCAAGTATCTACAGGCTTTTCAGAAAGGCGCGGATTTCCGGGCTGCCCCAATCCTGCGGGCCGACTACCTTGCGTCGAATGAAGCCTTTACGGTCGATGATGTAAGTCTCCGGCCATCCCTCGGTGTGAAAGAGCTGGGCGGCTTTCTGATCGGGGTCGCGTACCGTGATCAGGTCCACCTTGTGGCGAACGAGAAAGCGGCTGTAAGCCTCCGGATTTTCATCGATACTGACGGCCAGGATGGCCAGATCAGGCCGGTCGTGGTGCAGTTGCAGCAGCGAGGGCATCTCCGCGACGCAGGGCGCGCACCAGGTAGCCCAAAAGTTGAGCAGCACCACGCTGCCCCTGTATCCGGCCAGATGAACCGTGGTCGAGCCGTCGGAGAGTTTGAAGTCCGGGGCTGGCTGGCCGGTCTGGGCCGGATGGGCGCCACGGTCGCAGCCGGGCGCGAGGGCCAGTGGCACAAGCAAAATAAAAGAGAGGAACCGAGGAAGCCGCACATCTCTATAATAACGAGCGAAAGGCTCCAATGGAAACGGTGGACAAATGGCCAGGAAACGGGAGAGCGCAGCGGATAGTCGAGGTGGTTTCAAGCCGGTGCTCGGGCTTTCCGAGGCTCCATCGGCGCTGCCGGTGCAGTTGGGAACGGTTCCCGGCGCCATTTTTACCCAGCCGGAGCCGGACAAGTTGCTTGAGCTGACCGTCATCGTTCCGGCACGCAACGAGGAAGACTGCCTTGCCGCTTGTCTTCAGTCGCTGGTGAGTCAGTTCGAGGAGATCTTCAAGCTGGGCCGCGACTGGGAATTGATCGTGGTGGATGACCACTCGAACGATCAGACCACTGAGATTGCCTACGGCTTTGCCGGGGTAATCGTGCTGGAAGCTGAAAAGCTGGAGGAGGGCCAAAAACCAGCATGGACCGGCAAGAACAACGCCATCTGGACCGCGGCCCGGCGGGCGCGAGGACATTGGCTGCTGTTTACCGACGCCGACACCGTTCACGAGCCGGGAAACTTGCTCCGAGCGCTGCATGAGGCTGCCCGGCACAAGGTCGGGATGTTGAGCTACTCCCCACGGCAGATTGTAAGCGGGCTTTGGCAACGGTCGCTGATGCCTCTCATCTTCTGCGAGTTGGCGCTGGCTTATCCTCCGGCCAAGATTTCCGACCCCGCCGAACGCATCGCCGCAGCCAACGGACAGTTTCTGCTGATCGAGCGAGAGGCCTATCGGCGTCTCGGCGGCCACGCGGCAGTCTCTGAAAAGGTTTTAGAAGACGTGGAACTGGCCCTCCTGGCCAAGCGCCGCAAGGTCGGCCTGCGCTTCCGTTATGCCGAGGACGCAGTCTCTACGCGGATGTACCGCTCGACAGCGGCGATGATTGAGGGCTGGACCAAGAACCTGTCGTTGCTCTTTCACAATTGCCTGGCGCTGGCCGTTTGGCGGGGGATCGATATTCTGCTGCTGGCGGCGCTGCCGGTGCTGGCGGTGGAGTTCTGGCACGCGCGCCTCTCCGCGCATTCGGCGCAATGGCTGATCGCGGGCTGGGTTCTGGCCCTGCTTTGGGTGCGTAATCTCTTCCGTTTTTACGGTCGGGTTGCCAGGAGCGGCTTTTCATTCTTTGATTGCGCCCTTGCACCACTGGGGCTGCCGCTCTTTGTGGCGCTGCTCTACCGCAGTTGGTTCCAACACCGTATCCAGAAGCGCGTAAGCTGGAAGGGGCGGGAGTACGCGGCGTAAACCAGCCTTTAGCTTCTAGCTTCTAGCTACTAGCGTCTAGCTATTTCTGCAAGCTTCGCGTCGTCAGTTTTACTACAATTGCATCTCAGGCGAGGAGGAGCTAGAGGCTAGTAGTTAGAAGCTAGCAGCTCGAACGTTGAAGCCTTGAGCGGGGTTCTCGCATCTTTTTTAGTGAGGGGTCAGAATGATCTACCTGACGCGTCGAGCCACCTTTTCAGCTTCGCATTATTATTGGAACGAAGCATGGACGCAACAGAAGAACGAACAGGTCTTTGGCCGATGCGCCAATCGCAACGGGCACGGGCACAACTACACGCTGGAGGTCACAGTAGCGGGCGAGCCGGACCCTGTCACTGGTTTTGTCGTCGATCTGAAGGGTCTTAAGGAGATTATGGAGCGCGAAGTGCTCGCCGCCTGGGATCATCGCCATCTTAACTTAGAGACGACTGAATTTGCCGCGACGATTCCGACTACGGAGAACATTGCCATCGCGGCTTGGAAGCGTCTGGAACCTTCTGTGACAGCCGCTGGCGGAGCACGATTGAGCCGGGTTCGGGTCTACGAGACGCTGGAGATTTATGCTGAGTACCGAGGCGAGGCATGAAAGCATACTTTGGCCGTCGTTATACGGTCAGCGCCAGCCACCGGCTGCATTCGGAAGCGCTTTCAGCGGAAGAGAATTGGGCGACCTACGGCAAATGCAACAATCCGCACGGCCACGGGCACAATTATGTTGTGGAAGTACTAGTTGCTGGAGCGGTGGACGCGGAGACCGGCATGGTAATCAACATGGCAGCTCTCGACGATGTGGTTCGCAGCCGCGTCGTAGATCGATTCGATCACGCCAACCTCAATCTGGACCCGTTGTTTGTGAATCGCGTACCGACGACGGAGAATCTCTGTAAAGCGGTCTTTGCGTTGCTAAAGAACGCGCTGCCGGCCGGCGAGCTGGAGCGAGTGCGAGTGGAAGAGACAGAAAACAATTTCTTTGAATGTGATGGCGAGTGAAATCAACGCCCAATTCCCCAGGGCGAAAGGATGTGAACCATGGCGCAGCCGATTGCAGTGGACAGAAAAATCCCCCAGGCAGAGATCGATCAGAGCCTCAGCGCCTACAGTACCGAGGAGATCGTCCGCGAGATTATCAGCCGCATGGGCGAGGACCCCAGCCGCGATGGCCTGCTGGCCACGCCGGGTCGGGTAGAAAAGTCCATGGCCTACCTGACCAAAGGCTACGGCGAGAACCCCACTGAAATCCTGCGCGGGGCGCTATTTGACGAGGACTACGACGAGATGGTCATCGTCAAGGACATCGAAATCTTCTCGCTCTGCGAGCATCATATGCTGCCCTTCTTCGGCAAGGTCCACGTGGCCTATATCCCAAAAGGCAAAGTCATTGGTCTCAGCAAGATACCGCGATTAGTTGAAGTCTTTGCTCGCCGTTTACAGATTCAAGAGCGGCTCACCCGGCAGGTAGCCGACGCCATTCAGGACGCTATCCAACCGCAGGGCGTGGGCGTGGTCATTGAGGCGCGCCACCTGTGCATGATGATGCGCGGCATAGAGAAGCAGCATTCCTCCACGGTGACCTCGGCCATGGTGGGCTGCTTCCACCAGAAAGAGACGCGCCTGGAATTTCTGTCGCTGCTGCGGCAGCCCAATTCAGGAGGGGTGTGAGTTGCTGGCCGGGTCAGCTACAGTGAAGAAGTGAACGGGCTTCTCGTTATCGACAAACCGGCCGGCATGACCAGCCACGACGTGGTGGGAATTCTGCGCAGAATTACCGGCGAGCGCTCCATCGGCCACCTGGGCACTCTGGACCCCATGGCCACCGGCGTTCTGCCCATGCTGCTGGGCAAGTTTACCCGCCTGGCGCAGTACTTCTCATCAGCTGAAAAGAGCTACACCGGGACCATTCGCTTCGGCTTCGCCACCGACACTTACGACGCCGAGGGTCAGCCTGCCGGGCCGGACTGCTGGCCGCAGGGGCCTTTGATTTTGGAAGAGATTTGCGCAGCCGCCGCCCGCTTCCACGGCGAGATGCAGCAGATGCCGCCCAACTTCTCCGCAAAGAAGATCGCCGGTACGCCCGCCTACAAGCTCGCCCGCGAAGGCAAGCCGGTGGAACTCAAGGCGGCCATAGTCCGTATTAGCTCGTTTGAAATCACCGCAATTGAGGGATCTGAAGCCAGCTTCACAATGACCATCAGCGCCGGCGGTTACGTGCGTTCAGTGGCCCACGAATTGGGTCAGAACCTGGGCTGCGGAGCGCACCTCAGCAGCCTGCGCCGCACCCACGCCGGGGTCTTCTCGCTGGCCGAAGCGCACACGCTTGATGAGCTCTCTCCTTTGGTCGGAAATCTAGATGCGTTAGAGAGGCTGTGCCTCCATCCGCGTAGCTTGTTGCCGGAGATGCCCTCGGTCACTGGCGATGCTCTGGCTCTCGGACGCCTGCGCAACGGCGCGCAGGCAAACCTACCTGAGTTTTCCAGCGCGCCGCTGGTGAAGGTCTTTGCAGGTCAGTATGAACTGGTCGGGATTGCGAAGAGGGTTGCCGGAACGCTCTTTCAGCCGGTGGTGGGAATGGGGTAAAACAGTTGTCAGTTTCATCTGTGCTGATACGAGCTTTTGCTTTCAAAGGAAGATCGATGCAATGAGCGGCATTTCGTAATAACTGAAAACTGATAACTGACTACTGACAACTAGTTTTTTCGCAGCAAAGGCTCCAGCACCGACAGCAGCGTCCGCGCAATGATCTCGGAGCCTTTGGCAGTAGGGTGGATGCCGTCGGGCTGGATGGTGCCGGGAACATTGACCAGGTCTTTGTAGATCATAGGAACGAAGGCGGCGTGGTGTTTTTTCGCCAGGTCGAGAAAGAGCAGTTCGAATTGCTGGATGTACTCCTGGCCGTAGTTGGGCGGGAGCGTGATGCCGGCTAGCAGGATTTTAATGTGGGCATTTTCTAACGCCGTTAGCACCGCGTCGAGGTTGCGGCGGGTCTCGGCCAGGGGCAGGCCGCGCAGGCCGTCGTTGCCGCCGAACTCGACGATGACTACCGCCGGGTGTAGAAGCAGGATGGAGCGCAGATCGGCGACCGCGTCCTTGGTGGTGGCGCCGCTGGTGCCCTGGTTGTTTATCTTATAGTGGTAGCCGCGGCGGTCAAGGTCGCGTTGCAGGGCGTCAGGGAACGATTGGCCTGTCTCCAGGCCGTGGCCGGCGGTGATGCTGTCGCCGAAGCAGACCAAAATCGGCCGAACGGCGGCCAGCAGCGGATGGGTGAGAAGAATCAGCCAAATCGAAACGATAATCCGTCGGCGAACGTCCACAGGAACAGTGTAGCGAAGATCAGCGTATAGAGAATAGAAAAACAGAGTTACCGGGAGGCGGGCAGAGTGATTGAAGTTCGGGACGCGAAGAAATGGATTCAGAACGGCACGCGGCGTGTGGAGATTCTAAAGGGGATCACCCTAACCATTCCGGCAGGTCAGTTTGTGGCCATTGTCGGCGCCAGCGGCAGCGGCAAGAGCACTCTGCTCGGACTACTGGCGGGCCTCGACACACCCAGCAGCGGCGAAATCTGGCTGGACGGAGTGCCGATTCATAATCTTGCCGAGACAGAGCTGGCAGCGGTACGCGGTGAGAAAATTGGCTTCGTCTTCCAGTCGTATCAGTTGATCGAGACATTGACGGCATTGGAAAACGTGCTGCTGCCCTATGAGTTGAACAAATTGAACAAGGAAGGCAGCGGCATCACGCAGGCGCGGCGGCTTCTGGGCGAGGTTGGCCTCACAGAGCGCGTGGATCACTACCCGGTGCAGCTCTCGGGCGGCGAACAGCAGCGCGTGGCGCTGGCGCGAGCCTTTGTCGTCGAGCCGCCGATTGTGATGGCCGACGAACCGACGGGTAACCTGGACTCTACCAACGGGCGGATGGTTCTGGACCTATTGCTGGAGCGCAATCGCAAATCGGGGACGACGCTGGTGCTGGTGACGCACGATCCGGAGGTAGCCAGCCGCGCCGACCGCAAGATTGTCCTCAAGGACGGAATGATCGTAGAAGATACGTTGCCCTATGACGGGCCGAGTATGGTTACAGTTCAAGACCGGGTGAAGAATGGCTAAGCGCGCGTTGAGTTGGAAGCGGGCAGGAGCCATCGGCTGGCGGGATCTGCGCTCCGCTCCCGGCAAGTTTGGCTTTGTTGTGCTGTCAGTGGCCGTAGGCGTGGCGGCACTGGTTGGCGTGCGCGGCTTCAGTGAGAGCTTCCGGCGTACGCTGAGTACGGAAGCGCGGTCGCTGATGGCCGGCGATCTGACTGCGCGTCTCTTCCATCTGCCGACAGCCGATGAAAAGGACAGGATTGCTGCCATAGCGCAACCAGGCAGGATTCGTACGACCTGGGTTACGGAGACGGTTTCAATGGCTTCCGCGCCGCCTGACCCGGTGCCTCTTCTGGTTTCGCTCAAAGCTGTGGACCCGGCCGAGTATCCGTACTACGGTAATGCGGAACTAGAACCGGCGATGAGCCTACAGCAGGCTCTCGAAAGCGACTCAGCGGTGGTGGCCGAAGAGTTTCTCATTCGCCTCAATGCGCGGGTTGGTCAGACTCTGCGGCTGGGAGGCAGAAGCTTTCGGATTGCCGCTGTACTGAAACAAGAGCCGGACCGTCTAAGCGCCGGTGCTGGACTGGGACCGCGGGTGATGATCTCACAGGCGGCGCTCGAACGGACCGGCCTGCTGGCTCCGGGCAGCCGGGCCAGTCAAAAGCTGCTGATGAAGCTTCCGCCGCAAGCCGACCCTATTGCATTGCGCAAGCAGGTGGAGGCAGCACTGCCCGACGCACATGTGATGGACTTCCGAGAGGGCAATCCGGGCCTGAATCGGGGCTTGGACAACGCGACCGCAATTTTGAGCCTGATCTGTTTGGTCGCCATGGTGCTGGGAGCGATTGGCGTGGCCATGGCCATGCACGCGCATCTTGAGCAGCGCATGGACATGCTGGCCATTCTGAAGGCTGTGGGCGCAAGCTCCGGCGATCTGCTACGGATTTTCCTGCTACAAACATTAGGCCTGGGATTGGCCGGAGGCTTCGTGGGCGTAGCTGCGGGAGTTGGTGTTATGGCCGCTCTGCCTGCGGTCTTCGGCAAGCTGCTGCCGGTTCACGCGACGCTGGAATTTCCCTGGCGTTCGGTTGCCGCCGGGCTCGGAACGGGATTGTTGACGACCCTGCTATTCTGTTTGCCACCGCTGCTGGACGTGCGAAATGTCAGGCCGGTGCTGGTGTTGCGCCGGTTGGTCGAACAGGGTCCTGAGGGCATCGGCGGCTGGTTTGCCCGCTGGTGGGCGCGTCGTTTGCAGCTGGGAATATCGGCGGTGGTGATTGCCGCGCTGAGCGGAATCGCCTGGGCGCTGTCGGACTCGGCCAAAGTGGGCGGCTGGTTTGCGCTGATCTTCACGATCGCGCTGGTGGTGTTGCTGGTGCTGGCGGCTGTGGCGTTGCGCACGCTGCGCTTTCTGCTCAATCGCGTCCGGCTGAGGCTGCCTTCATTCCTGCGGCATGGGCTTGCGAATCTTTACCGGCCGGGAAACCAGTCAGCTGCGGTTCTGGCTGCGCTGGGCACGGGCGTAATGCTGATACTGTCGGTCTACCTGATGCAGGCCATGCTCCTGCGCGACATTCGCGAGACTGAATCGCCCAAACTGCCCAATGTGTTTTTGATCGATGTAACAACTGATGAAGTTGCCGGCGTGAAGGAGTTCTTCGCGCATCAGCCGGGCGTAAGCCAGGCTCTGGACTTGATGCCGG
>CZKF01000107.1_pt1 | contig 18401 bp, 16 predicted proteins | sample 1122351 | NCBI WGS metagenome assembly CZKF01 (sample SAMEA3539301, study PRJEB10725) | soil metagenome | biome: tundra; feature: field; material: soil | place: USA | collected 2010-05 | depth 0.15 m
TGCGCTTGATTTTGGCGGCGCGGCTGGCCAGCAGCTCCAGCTCCGCCTCGCTCTCGGCGTGGAATTCGAGAATGTCAGCCTCGAGCGCCAGGTCGATCTCGGCAGCCGTCTTGCCCACGCCGGAGAAGACGACCCGGCCCGCAGCCTCGGGCGCGGCCGCCAGCACCCTCTCCAACTCACCGCCAGAAACGATGTCGAAGCCTGCGCCATGCTCCGCTAACAACTTCAGAATAGCCAGCGCGGAGTTAGCCTTGACCGCGTAGCAAACCAGATGCTCTCGGCCGGCCAGCGCCTGTTGAAAGAGCCCCAGACGTTCCAGAATTTGGTCTGCTGAGTAAACATAGAGCGGCGTCCCGTGGCGCTTGGCCAGCGATTCCAGCGAGACCTTGCCGCAATGCAGAGCGCTGCCCTGTTGCGGATGGAGGAACGGTCGCGGCGATGGGTGCGAGGTCTGGGTCAAGATGAGCTTTCCGAGAAGAATCTCTCTATTGAGCCTACAGCATATCCGAGATGCATTCGAGCCTTGAGAAGAATCGCCTATTACAATTACAGCATGACGGTGCCGCCGAAGGTAGACCTGGTAGGCGTTGGATTGAACGCCACCGACACGCTGATTCCCCTTTCCGATTACCCGGCGCGCGGCTCCAAGGTTGAGTTTTACGGCGCAACCATGATGCCCGGCGGACAGACGGCGACCACTGTAATTGCCTGCCAGTGCTGGGGAATGAGCACCCGCTATGTAGGCAAGCTGGGAGACGACGACGCGGCACGGCTGCACCGCGAGGCATTTGCCAAAGCTGGGGTGGATGCTCGGCTGATTACAGTTGCGGCAGCCGTCAGCCCACAGTCGCTGATCATTGTGGACAGCGGCGGCGAACGGACGGTGCTGTGCAGAAAAGACGAGCGGCTGGTGTTGCAGCCCGAAGACCTGGAGCGCGCATGGGTTGAGAATGCGCGCGCGCTGCACGTGGATGGTTATGATACGGCCGCAGCCACGCTGGCGGCTGGATGGGCGCACGCTGCCGGTATCCCCGTCATCGCTGATCTGGATGAACTGTATCCGGGCGTGGAACAGCTGATTGAAAACGTGAACTATCTGATCGTGAGCAGGAACTTCCCTTCCCGGCTGATGAAGGAAAAGAATCTGGCGAAGGCGCTGCGCGGGATGCAGTTGCGCTATGGCTGTGCGCTGACTGCTGCGACTCTTGGAGAGGACGGCGTGCTGGCCTGGGATGGCAACCGGCTCCTCCACCGCTCCGCTTACCGGGTGCCGGTGGTGGATACAACTGGCGCCGGAGACATCTTCCATGCAGGATTCATTTATGGTCTGCACCAGGGCTGGCCTCTGGAGCGGCAGCTAGACTTTGCCTGCGCCGCAGCGGCGCTGAATTGCATGGCAGCCGGGGCCAGGGGCGGCATCCACACGGTAGATACGATAGAGGAACTGATGATGACAGCCTCGCGCTACGACGTTGACGTATCCTCGCTCCTCCGGGTTGATTGAAAAGCCAGCCTCTTAACAGATAACTTCCCTGCCCTCAGGCGTTGAACTGGCGCAGCCACTCGCCCAGCAGCGCGGCAACCTTCCTCGGCTGTTCATAGGCGGCAAAGTGGCCTGCATCAGCCAGCAGGTGGAACTCGCATCCGCCGGGCGCTGCGTGAAAGGCCTCCATCTCGGCCGGCGAACTCGTTGGATCCTCCCCTCCGGCAATCGCCAGAACTGGAACCGTGATCGTAGTCACGGTGGGCACCGAATCTGGCCGCGTGGCCAGGCCGGCCTGCACTGCTACCAAGGCCTCTGGAGTGAGCGTCATGAGTTCGCGTGATTGAGTCACAATCTCGGGGTGACGCTCACGGGCGGTCGCCCCGATCAGAGTTTGGGCCATGCCATCAAAGAGCGCTGCGCTGCCGCCGGCTCGCGCCTGAGTGATGGTAGCGGCACGCTTGGACAGGTTGGCCTCCACGTCCGGCTGCGGCTTGGAGCAGACGAAGGCCAGTCCGCGCACCCGCTCGGGAGCCTGACGCCAAAGTTCCATCAGCACATAGCCGCCTATGGAGCAGCCGGCAAAGACTGCCGTGGGAATTTCTAAATGATCCAGGAGAGCAAGAATGTCGGTAGCCAGCCGCGCCATGGTCAGCACCGGTGCATCGGGAACCAGCGCAAAGCCGCCCACAGGCAGGGTTCCCAGTTCGGAGCCGCCGTGCCCTCGCAGGTCGGGAACGATCGCGCGAACTCCGGCCAGATTTTCTTTGAGCGGGCGCCAGTACTCCCCATCGAGCGGCGTGGGATGAAGAAAAACTACGGGCATGCCAGCCCCGGTGTCACGAAAGGCCAGCGTTGCCCCGTCTGATAGGTACGTACCTTCCATAACAAGATAATACGCTCAGGGCAGCGGAACCCGTTCCTCGGGAATGCCGATCCAGCAGGCCAAATAAACCACACCTACCGTCCCGCCGGAGAACAATAGCCCGACGACCGCAAGGATGCGAACCAGCGCGACATCCCAGCCATAGGCCTGCGACAGGCCGATGCAGACCCCGGCAAGCTGGCGGCCCACAATCGGGCGGTACAGCGGCCTGCCGGGAATATAGGTTGCAGCGGAAACGACCGCGCCACAGTTGGAACAGAACCGCGCGCCCACAGGTAATCCGGACCCACAGTGTTGACAAAAAAAGGCCATTGCCGATCCCTCCTACAGTATTTCTTATCCAAGTGATGATACGGCGGAAGAGCGGCGCGAGTTCCATCGTCAACAACAAAGCCAGACTGGGCCCTACGATTCGTGATATGGATTGCGCAGGCGTTTTCGCGCGGTGTCGGCGCGCGATGTATTCGGGCCGGCGTCGATGGCGGCCTGGTAATCCTTTACCGCCAACTCGCGTTCGCCATCCATGTCGTGGCACTCACCCGCAGCCAGCAGCGACCGGATTTTGAGTTCCGGGCCAACATTTTTGGTCCCGGCGGCCTGCTCGTAGGCCTGCGCCGCCTCTCCAAAGTGGCGCTGGCCGCGCAGTGCGTCGCCCAGCCCAAAGTAGGCCAGCTCCAGTTGCGCCTGGGCAAAATAGCCGTGCTTGGCGCTGTCCTTGATGATCTCACTGTAAGCCTCCACCGCGACCATACCCTCGCCGGCATCCTTGCGCAGGTTGGCCTCTTCCAGGCAGAAGAGGAAGTCGCGGGGATACTGCTTTTTAAGCTTGAGCACTACCTCAATCGCCTCGTTGTACTTCGACTCGCGGCGCAGGAAGAGGGCAATCACGGTGCGCGCTTCGATGCTGGTGATTACGCCGCGCTTTCCGGCGTCGTTGAGCATCTTCATGCCCTCGCTCTTCGAGCCGGTAATCCCGGCAAAGCCGATCAGCAGCTTAAAGGGCCAGGGCAGCGCGCCAACCACGTACTCATACACCCCCGTCACCAGCTTGGCGTCTACATAATCCGGGTCGAGTTCGAGCACGCGCTCTTCGTCCTCTTTGGCCTTTGTGGCCAGCCGGAAGCCAGCGCGATACGCCCTCTCCACCATGGCGACGTAGGTGCACTTGAGGCTGCGAACCCAGCCACGTGCAAAGAGTGCATCAATGTCGTTGGGGTTGCGCTGGATGCGCAAGTCGGCCTCGTGGATGGCCTCGTCCGCCAACCCCAGAATACGGTCGCGTGTCTTGGGGTCTTCCTCGGTCGCGTGCCGCCCGGTAAGAAAGCCGTCGTTGGCGTAGAAGGTGGTGTCCAGCAGGTCGAGCCGGTAAAGCTCCTGAAAAATCAGGGCGTTCAGCAACAGCGCAGTGGCCTGGGGATCGCCCGGATGCGCCTCATGAATGCGCTCGAACCGCTTTACGGCGCCCGGATAGTCCAGGTTGTAGAAGTGCTCATACGCCTCGCGCACCTGCGGCTCTAGGTTCAGCGGATTGGTATGCGCATCAGTGGCCCAGCCCAGACTGGCCGCCAACAACAGCGCCAATCCGCATCCGCAGGCACGCATCCAGCTCGATACTGGTTTCAATCCCACTTCCCCTCCCTGCTCACAGAATACGCTCCATTATGCCGATTCTGAACGCGAAAAAGCCCGGCAATCGCCGGGCTCTTCTCTAACGACAAACTTGAAGAGTCGCTTACAGCTTCTCGTGGAAGTCGCACACAGAGCATGAGATGTAGACGCCGCCGGGGACGCCACGCTCGCGGTCCTTCACGCGCTTGACGATGCGCGTCGGCTTGCTGCACTTGGGACAGTCGGTCGACTTCGTCGTGTCCATTTCCTTCTTGCGATCACCTGTTTTTGCAATCTTCGCCATGGTTCGGGTGTATCTCCTTCTTGGGGTGTCTCTGCTCACACGTTTTCACGCGGCTTCAACGGCGCGGCCTGCTGCTGGCCTGAAAAAGTCAGCCTGACTCGCTTTATCCAGTTTACATCAGGGCCGTCCGAGCTGCTTCCGGGAGAGCGGATAGACTGGAATCAGTGGAGGCTTACTCAGAATGCCCATTCTCTGGATGAGTGAAAACGATGCCTGTGAGTTTCTTGCCACGCAGGCCGAAGGCCGCTTGGCCACTTGCGACGCTGCCGGGCAACCGTACATCACGCCGCTCAATTATCTCTATCGAGAAGGAATAATCTATTTTCACAGCAAGCTGATCGGGCGCAAGCTGGAAAATATTGCCGAAAACAATAGGGTCTGCTTTGAAGTGAGCAAAGTTGAGAAGCTGACGGTCACCAATGATCGTCCATGCGCCTGTTCCACTCGGTATTCATCGGTGCTGGCCTTTGGCGTTGCGCGGGAAATCTCCGACGACGCCGAAAAGGCCGCTTTGCTGAATCTACTGGTGGAGAGATACGCCGCCGGCAAACCGTTTCAGCCTGTGGAGGAGAGTCACGCCGCCAATTGCGCGGTGGTGGAGATTCGCATCGACGAAATCAGCGGCAAGAGGAATGTAGATCCGGAGTAGTTGCTATTCCACCTTTGGTGGCCCTGAGCTTACCGGCGGCGGCGTAGTAACCGGCAGAATCTGCACCAAGCCAGGTGTGGCAGGCGCGGCAGTGCCCATCGCGGCCTCGTGTTGTCCTTTTGCCGCAGTGCTCAGGTCCACGGGAATACCAGCGGGCACAATCACCGGCGCGTTCCATCGGTAGTCAAGTTCGCGCGTGAGGCGATAAACCACCGGTAAGGCAACGAGCAGGAGTACGAACGCCATCCAACTGCCGTCCAGGCCATAACCTCCGCCGGTGAGCCAGAATCGGCCCATCGGATTGCCCTGCACCACCGGCGAGTGGCTGCTATCACCGCTGATGGCCAGCCCGAAGAGGAGCGCACGGCTGGCCTTCCAGCCGAAGTTGATTCCCCAGCTCATCCAGAGGGCGCGTGTTCGCAGGTATGCTGTTGAAAGAACAAGACTTAGTATTACGGAGACGGCCACGCTGGCGTGGTTTGACCCCGGCAAAAGCGCCTGCACGATTGCATAGAAGGCCGCATAGCCGAGAGCCGCTCCCAGCTGGCCCACGGATTGCTCGAAGCGCTGAAATCCGTAGCCGCGAAAGGCAACCTCTTCGGCCAGCGCAAGCAACGCAAAGAATACGGCGTCGGCCGCGAGCCAACCCCAGGCCGAAGGCCCCAGGACAAGCACAATGGCGATGCCGCCACCCACGACCAGTGGAAGGACGCAGGCCACAGCCAGTGCCCAGCCTACGGTCAGGCCCAAACACGCCTCACCCGCCCAGCCATCCCGCCTCGGCAACCCCTGCTCTTTCAACGGATGAAGCTGGCCGTCTAGCGTGAATCCCATGCCCGCATAGCCCGCGAGCAGCAGAAAGAGGAAGATGGCCTGCTCGACCAGCGGCCGCCACTGCTCCTGAAACGAATGCATTTGGGCCAGCCCCAGCGACTCGTGACGGGCCAACGCCCGCGCCAGGAAGAACCACAACACGGCGAGGATAAAACGCAGGTAAGCGCGAAAGCGGCTGGATGCTGGCTGGATTACGCTCATTGGCACTTAACCTTCCGAATAGAACTGCGCGATGTTGCGAAATTTTGCTTGGCGCGCGGTCACCAGAGCGTCGACCGGCTGCGCCTGGAGTTCGGCCAGGTGTTTTTTGAGCACGGCGCCCAGCAGTCCCGTACCTGCCTCGCGGTCGGTGTGAATACCCTGCGGCGGCTCGGCAACAATCTCGTCCACGCAGCCCAGCTCGGCAACTTCGGGTGCGGAGATGCGCATTGCTTCGGCGGCCAGCACCTTGTGAGCCGCATCGCGCCACATGATGGCCGCGCAGGACTCGGGAGTAATCACGAAATAAAGGGCATTTTCCAGGATCAGAACGCGGTCGCTGACAGCCAGGGCAAGCGCGCCGCCCGATCCACCCTCGCCGCTGATGATCGAGATGGTGGGCACGCGCAGCCGCGACATCTCCAGCAGGTTGCGGGCAATGGCCTCAGCCTGGCCTCGTTCTTCGGCGCCCAGGCCTGGAAAAGCTCCGGGGAGATCGATGAAACTGATAACCGGCCGGCCAAATTTTTCGGCAATCTTCATGCAGCGCAATGCCTTGCGATAGCCCTCCGGATGGGGCATGCCGAAGTTGTGCCGCACGCGCTCTTTGGTCGAGCCGCCCTTGCGATTGCCGATGACCAGCACCTCATCCGCACCCAGCCGGGCCATGCCACAGGCCACGGCCTCGTCGTCGCCATAGGCGCGATCACCGTGTATCTCGCTGAAATCGGTAAAAATCTTCTCGATGAAATCCATAGGGTAGGGTCGTTGGGGATGCCGCGCCCGCTCAATTCTGATCCACGCCTGCGACGCCGCCTGCGCCTGTAGGAAAATCCCTGCTTCCTGTTCGCTCATCGGTTCCTTGTCGCTCAAGGTTGGGGGTGGGTCAAGACTGGCGCTAGCGACCGCCTATGCTGATTCTACGGGAGCGGGCGGGTAGGACAAATGCCAAGTGTCAGGGGTCAGGGCATCGGAAAGAGCTCTTGTGTTGACCGCACCGGTTTACCAGCGGATAGCCTGAAACTCCGAGATAAACACACGCACCGATGCCGGACAGCCTGGAGTTCAGCAAGGGCCAGCCAGGCCCTGGTGAAACAGCTTAGCAAAACAATAAAGCTACTTGATCGACAACAGGAATACCGCCTGGCCTTTCACCGAGCCAGCTTCCACGATGATCTGGCCAAGGTAGTCGCCTGTAATCCATTTGCATCCACCTGCGGGCGGCTTCGTCGAATGGGTGGCCACTGTAATCTGGTAGGCCCCAGTTCCGACGTTATTGAAGCTGGTAATGTTATTGCTGAAACCGCATGGTTGGCCGGGCAAACCGAACTGGTCCACCACTGTGAAATCCGCTTGCTTCAGGTTCGTGATCCCTGCGCCGGTATTCGTGTCCGTAACTAATACCAGGATGTCTGCGTTCGCTTTGTTGCCTGGAGATGCCGCTCCATTGGAAGCTACAGCTTGGACGGTAGCTGCTTCCGCTCGTCCCGGGGAACACAAAACGCAGCCGACGCCAACAATGGTCAACAAGCCAAGTGCAAAGAGTGATCTACGCATGACGACTATCCTCCTGTGTGATGGAATGTTGCCTTTCAGGCCCAGCAATTCACGCCGTCAAAAGGGCGTCTAAAGTGGATTATATCAATGGATTCTAAAAGTACCGCAAAAGGTAGATCCCGTGCTGCCGCTCCTGATAGGGCAACCCGCTCTCCATTCGCTCTTCAAACATTCCCGGTCTCTCACCCCAGCTACGAGGTGTTAGTGACTATTCCAGGCACCTCTACTCTGGATAATCTGCAACCTTTAATCCTTCTGTGTGCGGCTCTTCCGGTTCAATGGGCGGCTGCTCCGGTTAACAGCCTGGGATTCGATCCGTGGCGAAGATGTCACGCCGGAATCCGTTATGTCGTGCGGGTCAGCCAGCAGATCCACGCGATAGCCAACAGCCTCTGCGGCCTCCAGTGCCTCGTCAATGGTTCTGCTCATCGTCTGAACCGCAGCGCGATTAGCCGCCACTCGGCTGGGAACAGTCTCGCCCGCCAGGCGCAGCAGAGACGGCATGAGCAGCCACCAGAGCAGTTCCTCGTAGCGCTCACGCACAAGATACTCACGACCCTCCGCCTCATGCACACCGGTCAGCCAGCGCACATCCGGGTCAAGCCACAAAGCCGGCGAAAGCGCAATCCGTTCGGCCGTGATCACTGCAGGTTCAATCGCCTCTATTGCATTTTCAGGCTTGCCTACCCCGGCCCAGGTAAGCAGCCCTACCTTTACGCGTGCGGCAACGCGCCAGCCCTCCTCGCCCTCAAATCCGAGCGCGGCGAATGCCTGGGCAAAGGGCTCGCGCAAGCGGAGGCGGTCAAAAAGGTCCAGCGCGATGCGTTCAGAGTCCTCCGCATCAATGGATTCGGCCAGCAACTCCAGCGCACACCAGCCGAGCACCGGCCCCCACATGGCGGTAGCCGTGAGCTGCGGACTGGGACTGGGTAGCATGCGGCGAGCAGCCACGGTCCACGGAGCCGGGAAAAACGCTTCGATAGCTGGAACGCGCATAGCGGCGCGCAGGCGTGCACGGTAGGTAGCGCGCAGCAGGCTGGGATTGGCGGGTTGGACGGACTGGACAGACTGGACAAGGCCGGCGTCCTTACTAGCGCGCGCCAGATAAGCCTGTTGCGCTAAGCGAAGAAAGTTCTCGCAACGCATCCAGGCGTCCTCAAAGAACTCCGTGCGCTCCGTTTCGATTTTCTTGTTAACGCCGACATCCAATGTGCGTGGATGTTCGGCCAGATCGGCAAAGAGCCGCACGAACCCTGGGTCCAGCAGCGCGCTCAAAGCGTCATGCACCGGCCGCAGCTCCAGATTTACCAGCGCTTCTTCCAAACTAGCCACGCCCCGGCCATTGAGCTGGTCGCAGAGCCGGTCCCAGGGCTGCTCCGCCGTCGAGTAAAGCTCGCGCCAATCAAGAAAGACGTGGCACTGATAGGCGTGCAGATTAAGGTTCAATCCGCGCTCTGTGATATTACTCGCCCGGCGCAGGTATTCAAGACCCGTGAGCGAATCGCGCCAGGCCAAAACGGCCGAGGAGTTGTCGCTGAGACCTAGTCCTTCCCGGAGACGCTGCTGACGCAGTTGATTAGCGCCCTTGTCGGCATAAGCAGCAGACCAATCAAGAAACCCGCGCGTCTCACCGTAGCGGTTGTTATATACAACCAGGGCGCGCTCATCCCCTCTGCGGTTCGAGTAGGCAAAGACGTTCTCGTCCACGTTTCCCGAATCGTGGAAAAAGTCGTAAAGCCTGAAGTTGCCGCTCTCGGCAAAGAGCCGCCGGCGCTTCAATAGGGGAGCGATCTCCCGTTCATGGCGTTCGACCATCCAGGGATTCGGGCTCTCGTCGTAGCGAGGCCGCTGGTACTCCATACCGTATTTCTCGGTGAATCCCTCTATCTGGCCGTGGCCGAACATGGGCAAACCGGGCAGGGTGGCCATCATCGCCGCCACGCCGAAGCACTTGTCGCCCTTGCCAAATTGATCGATTGCGGTGCGTTCGTCCGGATTGCTCATGAAGTTGACGTAGCGCTTCATGATGTCTGGATCAAACTCCAGCGTGTTCTTGATGACCGATCGATACTTGGCGTTCTCCTCGTCGCGCAGCATCACCATGAAGGCGCTGTTATAGACGCGGTGCATGCCCAGCGTGCGGACGAAGTAGCCCTCCATCAGCCAGAATGCCTCGGCCAGCAGCAGTGTGCCGGGAACCTCGGCGGCTACACGATCCACAACCTCGCGCCAGAACTCGTGCGGCATACAGCGATTGAACTCCGCCTGGCTCATGCCGAATTCGGCGCGCGACGGAATCGCTCCGCTCGTTCCCGGCCCCGGAAACCACAGCCGGTGGAAATGGCGCTTGGCCAAAGTCATGGCTGCGTCGAAGCGAATCACCGGAAACAAACGCGCCACATGCAGGATGGTCTGGATCACCTGCTCGCGGACGGCCGGATTCAGGTAGTCAAGCTGCGCCGTGTCGTTCCAGGGAAAGCTGGTGCCATCGTTGCCGTGATAGATGTAGCGGGTCTCGCCGCTCTGGCGGTCGCGACGGCGAAAGACCACCGCGGCATCCGATTGCTCATAGTAATGGTCTTCAATCTTGATCTCCACGCGCCCATCGTGGGAGAGATCGGGACCGTTGAAACCATAAGCAGGATAGGGCGAATCCTGCCGGCTCATAAACCAATCCGGATGCTCAACGACCCATGGCGAATCGATCCCCATGTGGTTGGGCACCATGTCGCTGGCCAGCCGAATGCCGTGCTGGTAAGCGCGGTCTCTCAGGTTTGTGTAGGCCGCCTCGCCGCCCAGGTCCTCGGCAATCGCATAGTCATAGAGCGAATAGGCCGAAGCTACGGCATCCGTGTTGCCGCAGAGCTGTTTGATAGTCTTCGATGCGCGGCTGCGCTCCCAAATGCCAATCAGCCACAGCGAATTAAGCCCGCGATGCGCCAGGGCGGCAAGCTCTTCGTCGGGAATCTCATCGAGGCGCGCGATTCTGCGGCTGTATTGCCTGCTCATCTGCGCCAGCCAAACGTAAGTGCTTTTCGCGATCAGCACTACGGTGGGCATCCAGTCTTTGTCCGGCGAGAACTTTTCGTACTCATGAGCGGGATCGCCGAAGACAGGCACTTCTGCGCTGGCGACAACCGAAGCCTCCTGCTTGCGGCGTTGCCCCTCGTCACCATGAGGATGGAACTGCATCCAGATAGCCAGCTCTTCCTCATGTAGAATCTCGGCGGCAATCTGAAGTAATTGCTCCAGGCTTTCGCCCAGCAGAGGCTTCCACAGCTTGCGGATAAGGGCCAGCTGATCGGCCAGTGAGCGAGGCGCGGCAACAGCCGGCGCGCGCAACAGCTCGAGCAGGTTCATCGACTTGGCGCCTGGCAGCGGAATCAGAGGGCGCGAAGCAAAGTAATCGGAGAACTGCCCTGTGACCTGGCGGTAAACGGTCTTTTGGGCCAGTGTCTTATCCTCGAATAGCTCCTCGAAGGGCTGAAAGGCTTCGTTGCGGTTGGCGGTCCAGAGCAACACCATCTCTTCCAGCGCCGCGGCCCTGTGAGGCGTGCCATCGCTTTGCCCGGCAAGCCATTGCCTCGGTGTCTCGGTGCCGCGAATCACCGTAATGCCGGGAAACTGCTCGACGAATGTAAGCAGCATCTTGTCCAACGCATCTGCGCCCACCCTGGTGGAAAAATAATCCAGGGCGCTGGTCATCACAGCGGGATCGAACTGCCCGCGATAGCGCGCTATCAGGATGTGGCTGGCCTCGTCGATAATGCCCATGGCGAAAAGTTGGCCGGCATGAACCGCCAGTTCAGGATGCTTCTCCACGTCGCGAACCGTGTTCATACGGTACGCAAACTCCCGGCAGGCTGCCACATTGGCAAAAACCACGTTCCCTGTATAGGAAAACAGCGACTCAGCGAACTGGTAGCGTTCGCGCGCCTTTCGGGATATATGGAACTCCATCATTAAATGCCAAACTCCAAGGGACCCTTTGATTCTATCGCGCCAACCTCTCAATCCAACGCCTTATGGAAACGAAGTATCGCAGCCGTCAGCAGCGCCGCTCCCAGGCCGGCCATGGCCGCCATCTGCGGCCACAGAATATCCATTCCCACGCCTTTCAGATAAGTACTGCGAATCACGATCAGAAAATAGCGCAGCGGGATCAGATAGCTGAAATCCTGCATCCAGTGCGGCATGGTGCTGATGGGAAATCCAAAGCCTGAAAACGTGATGGTGGGCATGATAAAGAAGAACGCCGTCACCATCGCCTGTTGTTGTGTCGCCGAAACCGTCGAGATCAGCAGCCCAACGCCCAGCATGCAGAACAGAAACAGCACAGCGCCCAGCGCCAGCACAGAAACATGGCCGCGAAACGGCACCTGAAACCACAGTGAACCTACCACGGCAATCAACGTGACATCGAAAAGGCCAATCAGAAAAAACGGCAGCGTTTTGCCCAGAATGAATTCAACCGGCCGGATGGGCGTGACCATGATCTGTTCCAGCGTGCCGATCTCTCGCTCGCGCACCACGGCAAAGGCGGTCAGTGTCACCACCAGCACAACCGTCAGGCTTCCGATAATTCCCGGTACAAAAAACCATCGGCTTCTCAGGTCTGGGTTGTACCACGGTCGCGGCGCCAGTTCCACCGATGGCATCACCTCTCTTAACTGTGGGGCAATCCGATCGATTCGGTCCCTTTGGTACTCATGCGCAAAGCCCCGCGCAATCTGTGCAATGTAGCCCGAGGCTATCAGTGCGGTGTTGGAGTTTGTCGCGTCCACAATCACCTGCAACGGCGCGGTTTGACCGCTGCGCAACTTCGCGGCAAATCCCGCATCGATTTCCAGGCCAACCGTAGCTTTGCCCTGTTCGATCTGATCGCCTAACTCGCGTGAGTTAGTGAGTTGCCGTTGCACCTCGAAGTAAGGACTCGAAGTAAATCGTGATACCAGCTCGCGACTCTCCTGACTGTGATCCAGATCAAGCACCACCGTCGGCACGTGGCGGATTTCGTAATTCGCCGCATAACCAAAGACCATCATCTGAATGATCGGCGGGCCAATGAGGATGAAGCGCGTCCGCTTGTCGCGGAAGACCTGGATGAACTCCTTGATCAACATCTGCTTCAGCCGCCCGAACATCGCTTCTCTCCTCTACATGTCGTAAAAACTCAATTCCGATCCCGCATATAGACCGCAAACTTGCTAACTCGCTAACTCGCGATCACCGCGAAGCGGTGGCTAACTTGCTGTTTTCATTATTCCAGCCTCTTGTGGAAGCTACGCGTGGCCACCAGCGCCAGCACAAACGCAAAGACAACCAATGGAATCAAATCCGCATAGAGCATAGCCGCGGGCGTTCCCTTGAGAAAGATTTTCTTCAACACTGAAACGTAGTACCGCGCCGGCAAGATGCGCGTGATCCATTGCAGTACGATCGGCATCTGCTCGATTGAAAACAGAAATCCCGACAGCAGAAATGCGGGAAGAAACGTAATCAGCAGCGCAATCTGGCTGGCCGCAAACTGATTCTTTGCCAGCACGGAGATAAAGAATCCCAGCGAAAGCACTACCACCATGAACAGCGCCGACGCAAATAGCAGCGTAACCCATGAGCCGCGAAAGGGCACGTTAAACCAATAGATCGCAATGAGAGCGCTGATGATCGTGTCGAACATTCCCAGCACAAAATAGGGAGCCAGCTTGCCCAGCATGATCTCCATCGCCGTCACAGGCGTTGAGATAAGCTGCTCCATTGTGCCCCGCTCCCATTCGCGCGCAATGGTCAGTGAGGTGAGAAACGCGCCGATAACCGACATCACCAGCGCCAGCACGCCGGGAATGATGAAGGCGCTGCTTTCCAGGTCTTCGTTGTACCAGGTGCGGGTCTCTACGCTTAGCGTAGCCGGCTGGATTGACAGCCCACGCTCGCGCAGCCAATTGATCTGCATCTGCGCCGAGTAGCCCTGAACCACCGCTTCGGAATAGCCGATCAGCACATTTGCCGTGTTGTCGTCGGATCCATCGACAATCGCCTGCACCTCAACTGGACGCTCATCGCTGAGGCGCTGCGAGAAGTCCCACGGAATCACAATACCCATCTTGGCGTGACCGTCGTCGAGCGCGCGGGTTAATTCCGGATATCCGCCGACCACGCGCTCAATGTGAAAGTACTCGCTCGACTGAAAGTGTTTGAGCAGGTCCTGGCTCTGCTGGCTGCCGTCTTGATCCAGCACATAAACAGGCAACCCCTTCAGGTCTAGATTCACGCCGTAACCAAAGAGCAGCACCAGCACCACGGGCATGAGAACGACAATAATCAGGCTGCGCGCATCGCGTAAAATCTGCACGACCTCTTTCCGGGCGATGGCCAGCAAGCGAGTCAGGCTCATGGTTTGCTCTCCTCTGCCGCTTCCCGCCCCGTCGTCAGCGAAACAAATACATCTTCCAGGCTGGGGTGAATCTTCTCCATGCGAGTTACCGTGATGCCGTGCTCGGCAAGATAACTCTGAAGCTGTGGAACGGTCCGCGCAGCATCTGCGACCACAAGATGCAGCGCGTTGCCGAAGACCGCGGCATCCATTACGTCCGGCGCGGATTGCAGCGCTTCCACTGCATCTCCCAGTGGCTCGCATTCTACGAGTAGAAGCTCGCCCTTCATTGAATCCCGTTTAAGTTCCGATGGTGTTCCCAGAGCGACGATCCTGCCGCGAAAGATTAGCGCCAAACGGTTACAGTACTCAGCCTCCTCCATGTAATGAGTAGTTACAAAAACAGTAACTCCCTCCTCAGCCATCTGATGAATCAGCTCCCAAAACTGGCGCCGCGTGATGGGATCTACTCCTGAGGTCGGCTCATCGAGAAAGATGACAGGCGGTTTGTGTAAGACAGCGCAACCCAGCGCAAGCCGCTGCTTCCATCCTCCCGGCAGCGTTCCTGTGATGAGATTTTCCTGGCCCTTGAGGTTGGCCATCTTAAGCGCCCATTCAATCCGCTGTTGAAGAACGCTGGCGGACACGCTATAAAGTCCGGCAAACAATCGAATGTTTTCGATGACCTTCAAATCGTTATAGAGAGAAAACTTCTGCGACATGTAACCAATGTTCTGGCGTACTGATTCCGGCTCGCGGCTCACGTCAAATCCCGCAACCTCAGCGTGTCCCGATGTGGGTTTAAGCAGCCCGCAGAGCATGCGAATCGTAGTGGACTTGCCCGCGCCATTCGGACCCAGGAAGCCGAAAACCTCGCCCTTGCGCACTGCGAGATTGATCCGGTCCACGGCAACAAAATTCCCGAACCGCTTGACCAGGCTCTCGACCACAACCGAGTTGTTGTTCTCAGTCATGAGTAGCGGCCCCCGTACCAACGGCATCAACAAACAGATCCTCGATGGATGGCGCCACCTGCTGAATCGCATCGAAGGGAATGTTGGCGCGTCTGAGCCGGGCATCATACTCGGGAATGCGGCGCGCAGCATTGTCCACCACCACGTGCAATCCATCGCCGGTCAGCAATAGGCTCGATATTCCCTCCGCGCCACCGAGTTCGTCGCGCAATCGCCTCGGCTCGGCTGCCGGAATCGACAAAACTCCTTTGCCGAACTTTGCTTTAAGGTTCGCAGGAGTGTCGCAGAAGAGCAGCTTGCCCTGATGCATCAGCGCTACGCGATGGCAGCGCTCGGCCTCGTCCAGGTACGCTGTCGAGGTAAGAATCGCTACTCCCTCCGCGACCAGCTCATAAAGGATGCGCCAGAAGTCGCGCCTCGAAACAGGATCGACGCCGGTGGTCGGTTCATCGAGCAAAATCACTTTAGGCCGGTGAATCAGCGCGCACACCAGGCCGAGCTTCTGCTTCATGCCGCCGGAGAGCTTGCCGGCTAGCCGCTTGCGAAACTCGCTCATGCCCGCTGCTTGCAGCAACTGCACGGCACGTGTCTCTCGCTCGGATTTGTTGACGCCGAAAAGGTCCGCATAGAAGCAAATGTTTTCATCCACAGTCAGGTCTTCGTAAAGCCCGAAGCGCTGCGGCATATAACTGAGAGAGTGTTTGGCGCCCTCCGGATCGCGCGCCACATCGAAGCCCGCGACCGTAGCCTTGCCCGCATCCGGCGGCATGATTCCCGCCAACATACGCAACGTAGTTGTCTTCCCTGCCCCGTCTGGACCGACCAGTCCGAAGATTTCTCCGGCGCGCACGTCAAAGCTCAACGCATCGACGGCCCGCACGCCGGGAAAGTTCTTGGTCAATCCTTCAACCACAATCGCGGATTGGAGAGGCGCTGTCATTGTTTGTTTGGCGTCTTGCTCACGGCCAATTCAACGCGCGCATCGGCAGGCATGCCCGGTTTCAATTCATGAATTGGATTATCGATGTCGATTTTTATGCGGTAAACAAGCGTTACTCGCTCCTTAGTTGTCTGCACGCTCTTGGGAGTAAACTCAGCGTCAGATGAGATAAACGAGATGCGACCGTGATACTGCTTTCCGGGATATGTGTCAGTGGTAATAATTACGTTCTGGCCCCAGGTTATGCGGCCTAGATCTGTCTCCGCGACGTAGGCACGCAGCCATATGTGATCCAGGTCCGCGAGTGTTACCACCGGAGAACCAGGCGCAACCACCTCTCCTAACTCCGCCTGGCGAACGGTAACCACTCCAGTCGATGGGGCGAGTAACTCGGTATAACTCAGATTTACCTGCGACAGGCCGAGGCTGGCATTGGCTTGATTGAGATTGGCGCGCGCAATAGTGATGTCTTCCTTGCGGCTGCCTTCAACGGCTTCGTTGTAGCGCTGCTGCGCGGCCTTGAAGATCGCCTCTGCGCGCTTCTGCGCGGTCGCTGCCTGGTCGCGCTCTTGCGCTGATACTTCATCCTTGGCATAGAGCGTCTGCGCGCGTTCGTTGTCCAGTTTCTTCTGTTCCAGGTCGGCCTCTGCATCAATCATCGTTTGCTGCGAGGCCTTCACTTCCTGATGGCGTGTTCCGGCCAGAGTAAGCGCGAGGTCCGATTCGCGCACGCGCACCGTGGCTTGGTCGATGCGCACTCGCTGCTTGGAGTCGGCGTCGTCTAGCCTCGCTAGCAGCGCGCCTTGCGACACTTGCTGGCCCTCCTCGACCGGCAGCTCAACAATGCGTCCTGGCACCTTGAAGCCTACCAGGCTCTCATGCGCTTCAATGTTGCCGGAAAGCATGAGCTGGTTTACCGGCGCAGACTTTGTTGTCAGGCGCTGGTAATAATACACACTCGCGGCAACTGCCACCGCCAGTAGAATCACAACCGGAATAATTCGTTTCATCGATTAAATCCTCGCAATTGCTGCCCTCGATTACCGCCCAGCCGTCAATGATTACCCATGAACTCAAGAATGTTCTTTTCCGTATCGCCCATGGCGCGGGCCAAGGCGCATTTTGCGTCCACATGGCTGCTTACGGCAAGAATGTAGTTCTCCTCGGCGCGCGCCAACTCGTCTTGCGCGGTGATCACCTCGACATTGTTGGCTGTGCCCGATTGAAATCGATCCTGCGCCATTTCCAGCTCGCGCCGCGCCAGCTCCTGCCCTTCCCTGGCCACGGCCACCTGCTCTGTCGCGGAGTCCAGATTCAGCAGCGCCTCGCGAATCTCCTCCTCAATGCCCCGACGCATATCTGCAATCTGATCGTCAATGCGCTTCACGCGGCTGGCTAGCTCCTGTGACTCTCCATTGCGATCGCGGTCAAATAGAGTGAAATCGATCTGGCCTTGCAGCAATCCCGTGCTCTTCGCGCTGCCGATGCTGCGCCCTATCTCGCCAAAGTTTCCGTTGACGCTCAGTTTCGGATAGTAACGTGCGTGGCTGGCGCGTTGCTGTTCGACCAGCCCCTGTCGCTGGCTGGCGAGCGAGAGATAATCAGCGCGAGCCTGCATTGCCACGGGCGCAAGCGTTTCGATCACCGGCGGATTCAATGCCCGATAGTTAAGCGGTTCCGCAAGTTCCAGCGGCGTAGCCGGACTCAAGCCCAGGTTACGCGCCAACTCGAGCAGCGACTGCTTCATCTGGTTCCTTGCCACCAGCAGCGCCAGCCGGTCGTTAGCCAGTTGGACCTGAGCGCGGAGTACGTCCACGCCGGTTGCGGTCCCGGCATCGTGCTTGTCTTTGGCCAGCTTATACAACGCGCTTGAATCGTTCACTCGCGATTGGGCGGATTCGGCGCGTGCCGCCGCTGACTGAGCGTTCAGATAAAATGCGGCAATGGCGCGCACAATCAGGTCACGCGCATCGCGATAGTCCATCTTGCCGGCATCGAGTGCGCGTTCGCTGGCTTTGAATCCTCGATAGCTTGCTAAGTCGATTACGTTCTGCTGCGCATAGACGCGGAAATCGTAATTCGAGAGCGGCCCAACCACCTTCGGCAGACCGGGAAAGGAGAGTCCTTGGGCCTGCAAATCGTGGTTCTGATAATTTGCATATGTTTGGACGTTTAAGCGCGGAAGCAGCGCGGCAGACAGGCGGCGCATCCGCGTGCCTTCAGCCTCTTCAACCCGTGTGCCAGCGATCAGCACGCTCAAGTTGGCCTGAAGTGCCATTTGAATCGCATCCTGCAACGTAAGCCGATAAGACGCCGGCTGCTGCGCTGTGGCCGTTATGTTTGCGGCCAGGCCGGCCAGACAAAGAAGAGTGGCAATGTTAAGTTTTGATTTCATAGTTTCTGCTCTTGACCGGAGAGAGCGATAGCTCTCCAGAAGTGTTGAAAGCTGTTCTCTATTCGCGTTTTGAGCGCGGGCGTTTCATCCAGCGACCAAAGCAGGACAGTTCCCATGCAGGTTTGCATTAGTTGCATCGCAACCTTATCCTTTTTCAGATTGGGGTCGAGCTCCCCGCGCTCCTGCCCCGCCGCCACAAT
>CZKF01000016.1_pt1 | contig 18395 bp, 15 predicted proteins | sample 1122351 | NCBI WGS metagenome assembly CZKF01 (sample SAMEA3539301, study PRJEB10725) | soil metagenome | biome: tundra; feature: field; material: soil | place: USA | collected 2010-05 | depth 0.15 m
ATCCACGGCCATGGTGCCGGCATCCTCCGCCGCGGCGTCCGCGAATTCCTCAAAAGCCATCCACACGTAGCCACCATCGCTGAAGCTCCGCAAAACGAAGGCGGCCAGGGCGCAACGCTCGTCGAGCTGCGTCAGTAGATTGCGAGCGATTAGCGAGCGTTTGGCCCCACCGCAGGTGGTTGCAGATAATTAGCTTCCTCCGGTTCACAATAGAGGAATGAAAGAAAAGTGGATACAGTGCCGGTTCAATCTTTCAGGGATGTGCCCGGTCCGGACCACCAGGGGTACCCCCCTCCCCCCCTACGATATTTTTTTTGGCCCCAATTCCTTGCCGATTAATTCAGCAATCTATGAATCGTTGCTTTTTTCGTTGCAGGGATGATGCGGTAAAGTATATTTATCCTCAATAAGATACAAGGATTTCGATCAACCGGCGGAACTCGCAACACCTCGTCTCCGCGTATCAGGATGTAAGATTCGTGATTTGGCTGTTGAAAACACCTTGCAGATAATTACGATGTTGTATTGATCGCTTCTCGCCGTGCGCTCCAGGGTTGCTTTTGCCAACCCGCCAACAGAAACGGCCCCGCAACGCGGAGCCGTTTCGCTAACTTGCGAATGTGCGCGAAGCGCACGCTAACACCGCTAACACCGCTAACTCCGCTAACCGCGCTAACTCCGCTGCTCTCAAGCCATCGCTTCCTTGCTCATCGGCTCAAACTTCAACTGGTTCGTCTTTCGATCCACGTCGATGCGCACGTGCGCGCCGTGCAGCACTTCGCCGTTGAGAATCTTGATCGCCAGCGGATCCTGGATCATGCGCTGCAAGGCGCGCTTCAGCGGACGCGCTCCGTAAGCCGCATCGGAACCCGATGCCAGAATTAGTTGCCGCGCCGGCTCGGTGAGCTCCAGCGAAATCTGCCGCTCTTCCAGCAGCTTGCTGACTTCGGCAAGCCGCAGGTCGAGAATCTTGCTCATCTGCGCCGTTCCCAGTGGACGGAAAATCACAATGTCATCCACGCGATTCAAAAACTCCGGCCGGAAGTGCTCGCGCAGAACGCGCATCACGGACTCGCGCACCATATCCTGATTGACATTGCTGTCGCGGTCCTGCTCGCTCTTGAGTGCATCGGTAATCAGCATCGACGCGCCCAGGTTGGAAGTCATAATCAGCACGGTGTTCTTGAAGTCAACAGTCCGGCCCTTGGCGTCAGTCAGGCGCCCATCGTCCATCACCTGCAACAGAATGTTGAAGACATCCGGATGAGCCTTCTCGATCTCGTCGAAGAGAACGACCGCATACGGCCTGCGCCGGATCGCTTCTGTGAGCTGTCCGCCCTCGTCGTAGCCCACATAGCCCGGAGGAGCGCCGATCAGCCGCGCCACGGCATGCTTCTCCATGTACTCGCTCATGTCGATGCGCACCATGGCCTGCTCATCGTCAAAAAGAAATTCGGCCAGCGCGCGTGCGGTTTCTGTTTTGCCCACGCCCGTTGGCCCCAGAAAAATGAACGACCCAATCGGCCGGCGTGGATCGCTCAAGCCAGCGCGCGAACGTCGAATCGCATTCGCCACCACAGTCAAAGCCGCGTCTTGTCCGATAAGTCGTTCACGCAGTCGCGTCTCCATCTCGACGAGCTTCTTCACTTCGCCTTCGAGCATCCGCGACACAGGAATCCCTGTCCACTTGCTCACGATGCCGGCGATGTCTTCTTCATCGACCTCGTCCTTCAACATACGCGTCCCGCTCACGCTGCCGTCCTGCGCGTCGCTCAACTTCTTCAGTTCGGTTTCGAGCTTGGGCAGCTCACCATACTGAATCTGCGCGGCGCGGTCCAGTTGCCCCTTGCGCGTCTGCTCCTCGGCCTCGAAGCGCAGCGCATCGATCTTCTTCTTGACCTCGCTGATGTGGCTGCTCGCTTCGCGCTCCTTGTTCCATCGTGCCCGCAGCGCCGTAATCTGCTCGCGCAGCGTGGCAATTTCGCGCTCGACCTCAGTGCGGCGCTCGACGCTGTTCACATCGGTCTCGCGCTTCAGAGCTTCGCGCTCAATCTCCAGCGATGTCTTAGCGCGTTCCCGTTGATCGATCTCCGTCGGCACCGACCCTTTCTGAATAGCCAGCGAAGCCGCGGCCTCATCCACCAGATCGATGGCCTTGTCGGGCAAAAAGCGGTCGCTGATGTAGCGATGCGAGAGTACGGCAGCGGCCACAATCGCTGCATCCTTGATACGCACGTTATGGTGCGCCTCGTAGCGTTCCTTCAGGCCGCGCAAAATCGCAATGGTGTCTTCGACGTTGGGTTCGCCAACATAGACAATCTGGAAGCGCCGCTCCAGCGCCGCATCCTTCTCGATATATTTGCGGTACTCATTTAAAGTAGTTGCGCCGATAGCCCTCAGTTCGCCGCGCGCTAAGGCGGGCTTGAGCATATTGCTGGCGTCGATGGCGCCCTCGGCCGCGCCCGCTCCCACAATCGTGTGCAGCTCGTCGATGAAGAGCACGATCTCGCCATTTGATTCCTCAATCTCTTTGAGTACCGCCTTGAGCCGGTCCTCAAACTCGCCGCGATACTTTGCCCCGGCCAGCATTGAACCCAGATCGAGCGAGATCACCCGCTTGTCACGCAGGCTCTCCGGCACATCGCCTGAGACGATGCGCCGCGCCAGACCCTCGACGATGGCCGTCTTGCCCACGCCGGGTTCGCCGATCAGCACAGGGTTATTTTTGGTGCGCCGGCTCAGCACCTGAATCACGCGGCGAATCTCCTCATCGCGGCCGATGACCGGGTCCAGCTTGCCGCGCCGCGCGAGTTCGGTCAGGTCCTTGGCGTATTTTTCCAGAGCCTGAAATTTACCTTCGGGATTTTGGTCGGTGACACGCTGCGAACCGCGCACGGCGGTGAGCGCCTTCAGGATTGCATCGTGCGTGGCGCCCAGAGCGACCAATGCCTCGCGTGCTGCGTCGTTCTTCTGGTGAGCCGCGCCGAGGAGCAGGTGCTCGGTGGAGACGTACTCATCCTTGAAGTTTGCGGCCTCGCGAAAAGCCTGGTCGAGTACTTTATTGAGAGCCTGGCTCACGCTGGGTTGTGCGGCTGCACCGGCCACGCGCGGCAGTTTCTCCTCAATTTGATGAAGGTCGTGCTCCAGCCGTTCTACAGGGACGCCGATCTTGCCCAGCACGGAAGGAATCACGCCCTCGCGGTCCTCGATGAGCGCCAGCAACAGATGCACCGGCTGCACTTCGGGGTTGCCGAGTTCAGCAGCCCGCGCCTGCGCCTGCTCCATCGCCTGCTGCGACTTGACGGTCAGCTTTTCCCAACGAATAGCCATTGTCTCTTTAGCTCCTAGCTGCTAGCTTCCAGCCCGTAGTTTGGTTCCACAAACTGTCAGCATTCAGCCTCATGCAATTCAACAAATCAGATAAAATAATAGCACAGCTAAGTAAGATAATATGCGTCTATTATGCTCATATTTATGGCAAGCGATTATGTAATTTAATTTCAATGATTTATAGAAAAAATAGGGGGCGGAATCGAGCCAGTTCATCCCAACTCTAGCCCTCTACTGTCGTTTTCCGCTCCATTCCAGGTAGCTTGTAAAATCCGTCTGGCCCGGCATTTTCATCTCAAATTGACCGCTCATCACGCCGTCCAGGAAGGAATAGTTCAAGCGGTATTGTGGCCCAGGCTGCGCGGGATCGGAGAGGAAAACCACAGTTCCAGGCTTGGGTGTGGAGACGGCATAGTGAATGATGTGTCCCTCATTGTCGAAATAAATGCCTTCGAGGGTTTGCCCATTCGCCGCGGGATAGATGTAGAGAAGATCGCTGTGCTGGCAGTTGAAGTCGTCCGGGGCAGAGCAGGCGCCGCTTCTGGAGTGCCGCGCCATAACATGGTCTCGCAGCTCCAGCAGGAAGGAGTATCTGGCTGAGGCGTGTGCCTGAGCTACTCCGCCGGTAGTCTTCGCCTCCCACGTCCCGAGCAGAAAGCGAATCCCAAACCACGGATCTACCTTCGCCGAGGCCGTCAAGGGAGCCGGCGCGGAGGCCGGTGCGGGAGTTTGTGCTGCGGGCGACATTGGAGTTTGCGAAGCGGGTTTCGCTGGGGTTTGCGCGAACAAACCGCAGGCCGTCAGTAAGGCCAATGCGGCAGACAATGCAATGCGTCTCTTCATGAGCACCTCAGATTCAAGAGTCTACTCTAGCGCATTACATCGCGGGCGCTCAATCTTTCTATCTGCATCTACTTATCGATCTCCGGGTACTTCCGTTTGACCGCAGCCACAACCGCGGCGTTTTCAGGCTTGCCGCTGGAGCGGGCCAGCGCATCGCGGGCATGAGTGGCGTCTTCGATTGGATAGCGCCGGGTTTTCGGAAACACAAAATCGTTCTTGGGCAGGTCTTTCCGTTCCGCGTACGTGAGCTTCGCCATGCGTATACCTCCGAGCCTTCAACTTCATCTAAAGGCATTTTCTGTCCTGAGGGATGGTGTGGGTCTGTCTAAAGTTGCACTACGGGGCAAAACAGTCAGCGGTACGGCATCACCTCTGGCGTTTCTGTTCCTTTTCCATTCCCGTCAAGCCTTCCTGTCGCCCTCTACAATAAGGACTGATGCTGTCTCACTATGGCCTCCCCTCATTCATCGATTGGCACTGGCTTTGGCTCGCCGTTGCGGCCTTTCTGGCTGGAATCCTGAACGCCGTTGCGGGTGGCGGCTCATTTCTCTCCTTCCCGGCGATGCTGAGCATGGGGATTCTGCCCATTCAGGCTAACGCCACCAACTCGGTGGCTGTCTGGCCCGGCCAACTCACCTCGGTTGCTGGCTACAATCACGACATTCGCCGCAACCCGCGCATGGCTCTGCTGATGGCGCTTGCCGGCTTGCTCGGCGGCTCTGCCGGCGCTTTGGTTCTGCTTCACACGCCTCAGCGGACCTTCATGCATCTGGTGCCCTGGCTGCTGCTCTCGGCAGCCATCATCTTCGCCATCAGCGGCCCCGTCTCCCGCAAACTGGAAGCGCGCAAGACTGCCGGCGAAGCTCAGAGCAAGCCATCGCCTCGGCTGCCGGTCTTCCTGGCGATCACGGCGATCTGTTTTTACATTGGCTACTTCGGCGCCGGCGCGGGCTTTCTGCTCATCACGGCGCTCTCGCTCTTCGGCTGGCAAGATCTCCACGAGATCAATGCACTCAAAGTCTCCGCCACCACCCCGGCCAACGGCATCGCCTGTATCTTGTTCATCGCCGGTAATCAGGTTGTTTGGCGTTACTGCCTGTTGGCCATGGTTACCTGCGCCATCGGCGGCTACCTCTCTGCCCGCACGGCGCGACATGTTCCGCAAGCGCTTCTCCGCGCGATCATCGTCGTGATCGGCCTCTCCATGGCAGCATGGTTTTTCTGGCGGCAGTAGGACAGGGGTCAGGGATCAGAGATCAGGGTGTCAGTAATTAGTGCCTGCAATAAAGGGCGGGCGCTATTTCTTTGACTTTGAAGATCGACATCATCAAGTGAGACCACTGTTGCCCGAATACTGATCACTGTTCACTGTCCACTGTCCACTGTAAACTGTACTTATGAGCCACGAAGGCATCCGCATTGCTCCCAGGGAACCCGAAGGCCGCGAGAGTGAGGCCGAGCGTCCTTTGCCCCGCATCAGCGTCACCCCGCAGAAGGTCCGCGTGCTCATCACCGAGGGCACTTGTATGGAGATCGATTGGGTCGACGGGCACAAGAGCGCATGGAGCTTTGCCTGGCTACGCGATGCCTGCCCTTGCGCCACCTGCGTCGAGGAGCGCAAGCAGCAAGGCCGCAAAATCGGACAGCCAAAGCCCAGGCCAACTGCCGTCCTGCCCATGTACACCCCGCCCGCCAAACCTGCCAGCGTCCACGCCGTCGGCCGTTATGCCATCCAGTTCAACTGGCAAGACGGCCACTCCAGCGGCATCTACTCCTGGGATTATCTGCGCCGCTCGTGCCAGTGCCGCGAATGTACTTTTACTGCTGAGGAAACAACCGGCACGCCGAACTAGTACCGTGACCGTATGTTTATGTAATGGCCGGAATGTAGCGCCGGCCTCCTGGCCGGCTGTAGCGCGGGCGTCCACGCCCGCGCTTGTCCAGGCACAATAACCATATCACGCAGTCTAGGCACTAGCCGCATTTCTGCTTGATCGGTTACACTGGCTTTCACGTTTCAGATCAGGAGGCTCACGTGCGCAAGAATGCCGCCCTGCTTTTCGCGTTATTTCTTTCTCCCCTGACTCCGCAGGCTTTTGCGGATGTGGATGCCATCCACGCAGACAAGCTTCCGCAGGAGACAGCCGTGCTCGCGGCGCTCGACGACGCGAAGCAGCTTGAGCCTTACAGCCACGTCTTTACTATCAATTGGAAATTCCCGAATGCCAAAGATGAGGTGGCCACGCGTCTCGGCAAAGACCTGGGCTATCTTACTTTGGCATTGAAGAATCACCCGGACAACGCTGAACTGCTTCTACTGACTGGTCTGGTGGCGCGCTATGCATATAATCTCGACGTAGAAGGAAGCTATGACATCACGCTGAATGTGCTGAGTCAGGCGCAGAAGCTGGCCCCTTCTGACGTACGCGTGCCGTGGTTTCGCGCCACGCTGATTTGTCAGACCATGAAGCCCAAAGCCGGAGCCGATGAATTCCTTTCTATAGAAAACAGCCATGACTGGAAACAACTTCCCATTGCATTCTGGGACGATTACATGGAATGTGCTTCGGTCACAAATATGCCCGTACATATGCTACGCGCTGCCGATCATCTGGAGAAGCTGCATACGCCCGATTCGGAGATGCGCACATTTCTCGCCAACGGTGCTCGCAAACGCTTCGATGCCTTTGACCCAAAGAAGAAGTATGAACCTAAGGAGGTCTGGGAAGGGGCAAACCCCGGCGAATCTCCAGATTTCACCAGCACGATGTGTGGTGTACGCCTTCGTGCGCACGGCAATTGGGAAGTCAATCAAATCGGACTGGGCAAAGGCGGCTGTATTGCCAACTTCAGTACAGGACCCTACAAGGCCACGACCCGCAACCTGTACCCGAGCGTTCTCCTACTTGTCCAACAGCCTGAGGGGAATGAAACGCTGCAAGAATATGCCGCAAAATTTACAAAGAAAGGAACCTTCGAACCCTTCACGCCTGCTCATTGCCCCGCCACCATCTGCATCGCGCTGAAAGGTGTGCAGCCGGGAATGTATAAACAGGACGGGGACGGGCATGGCAAGATCGTTGTCTTCGAGAGGAATCAACCTGAGTTTCCGGGACTGATCTTTGAGACTCCTCGGGAAATACCCAAGTCGGATGGTGGAGAAGGGGTGAAGTATTACCGCCCCAACCAAATCCAGCAGCGCATTCCCGGCAAACTCTACTACCTTGTGGTGCTGGACACTGCGGCCTCCATTGAAGAGCCATCCATGAAAGATCTCGACTTCTTTCTCGCAAATCTGACGGTGGAGTAACCTCGCACGTACTACAGCGGATACCGTTCTGCCTGAATGCAATGCCGGGCCACGGCGCGACTCAATCCCACCACATCGGCGGGCGTGGATCGTGCAAGCCGGCGCAGGATAGCGAGTTGAGTCCGCAACAGGTCGCCCTCACTGCAGGCCGCCAGCACACGGCGCGCCGCCTGCTCGGCCAGGGCGATGGTCTCGTCGGCCAGTAATCCCGTCATACTCGCAGCGACTTGAGCCGCAGCGGATTCTGATCCCTGATCCCTGTTCCCTGTTCCCTGTCCTGCAAGTTTCCGCGCCCGCAGCAGCGCCGACTCCAGCGCATAGACCTGCATGATGATCGCGGCCAGGTCAGCCATCACCTCCTGTTGCTCTTGCAACGCCGTCATAAAACGTTGGCTGGCCACGCCAGCGGCAAAGAGCGCAATCTTCTTTGTGGACGCCAGAGCTTCCGCCTCCCGCGCCAGAAGCTCACCCGCATCGGAGCTGGAATCAAAGCTGGGCGGTTGCATCACCTCGTCCATGAGTTTTTTGATCGCCGGAAGCAGCGGAAGTTGCCCGCTCAAAGCGCGCTTCATCAGCCAGCCAGTAATGATCAGCAGATTGATTTCGTTGGTGCCCTCAAAAATGCGATAAATCCGCGCGTCGCGGTAGGTGCGCTCCGCCGGGTACTCCTCGACGTAGCCGTAGCCGCCCATGGTGGCGACCAGCTCGTCGGCTACCAGCGTCAGCATCTCCGAGCCGTAGACCTTGAGGATGGAGCACTCGACGGCGTACTCCTCAATGCGGCGTTGGGTCTCGCGCGGGGAGTGTGCTTGCTCCGGTCCAAGCTGCGCTAGCCCCGCGTCGATCATCCCCATCGTGCGGTAGGCCATGCTCTCGGAGGCGTAGAGCCGCGTGGCGCTCGATGAAATCTTTCGCTGGATCAGCCCGAACTCCGCGATCGCCTTGCCGAAGGCCTTGCGTTCCTTGGCCCATCGGATCATGTGGCCCAGCGCGTGCCGCGCCCCGCCGATGCAGGCTACGCCCAACTTGAAGCGGCCTACATTTAATACATTGAAGGCGATATGGTGGCCCTTGCCCGCCTCTCCCAGAAGATTGGCCGCGGGAATCCTGCAGCCGTCCATCACCAGCGAACAGGTGGAGGATCCTCGAATGCCCAGCTTGTGTTCTTCGGCGCCCACGGTCACGCCGGGAGTTTCTCGCTCGACGAGAAATGCGGAAAACTTTTCGCTGCCCGACGCTGGGTCCACGATCTTGGCAAAAACAGTGTAGAGACCGGCGATGCCGCCGTTGGTGATCCACATTTTTTCGCCGTTGAGCGTGTAGTGCGCGCCATCAGGCGAAAGCGTTGCGTGCGTGCGGATGTTCATGGCGTCGGAGCCGGAGCTGGCCTCTGAGAGCCCATAGCCTCCGATCCACTCACACGTGGCTAGCCGGGGCAGGTAGCGCTGCTTTTGCTCCTCAGTGCCGTACCAGACCAGCGGCAGCGTGGCGATGCCGACGTGCGCGCCAAAGGCCGTCGAGAAGCTGCCCAGTACCGACAGGTGGTCTGTGATCAGCGTGGAGGTGATCTTGTCCATGCCCATGCCGCCGTACTCCTCGGGGATATCGACCGATGCAAAGCCCAGCTCGCCTGCCTTGCGCATCAGCCCCGCCAGTACGCCCGGCTGCTTGGCCTCGATAGCCGCAATGTTGGGCAGAATCTCGTCGCGGGCAAACTGCGCGGCGGTTGAGGCAACCTGCCGCTGCTCCTCGTTCAGATCTTCAGGGGTAAAGACTTCGTCGGGCGTGCGGGATTCGAGTAGAAAGCTGCCGCCCGCGGCGGCAACGATGGGAGAATGGCTTAAAGCGGACATTGGCAGATATCTCCAACTGCCACAACACATTACCTCAAGAGGGTGGCATAGAGCAACTTAGACGGGCCAAGCCGCAGCGGCACTGGATGCACGGGCTTCATAAAACACGCGTTCTACCTCTTGTGGTCCCTGCGCCTGCTGGCCCATATCGTCTACAATTGCCGGTATCCCGACCGTGGAGGCTTGCCCTGTTTGCTGTATTCCAGACTTCACTGAATTCTGCTGCCGGCCTGCTGCATGGGCTGCCTATTCGGCTCTCCGCGCTGTTGCTTTTTGCTCCGCAATTCAGCGTTCGCCACCAGATTCAGATGTTGTTTTACGATCCGTTCTCCAAGGTGACCCACCACTGGAACTGGTTTGATCTGACAATGCTCATCCCCTACTTTGCGGTGATGATCATCCTGTCGTTCTATGGCATTCACCGCTACACCATGTGCTACCTCTATTTCAAATACAAGAAGAACTACAATCCCGACCCGCCCCGCCACTTCAAAGAACTGCCGCAGGTAACCGTGCAACTGCCCATCTTCAACGAGCAGTTCGTCATCGACCGGCTGATTGATGCGGTCTGCGCCATGAATTATCCCAAAGACAAGCTGGAGATTCAGGTCTTGGACGACTCGACCGACGAGACCCAGCAGGTGGCGTCCGAGATCGTGGCGCGCTATGCGGCGCTGGGTCACCCCATCGCTTACATTCACCGGACAAATCGCTACGGCTACAAGGCCGGGGCGCTGGATGCGGGCCTGAAGGTGGCCAAGGGCGAGTTTGTGGCCATCTTTGACGCCGATTTTGTGCCTCCTGCGGACTGGCTGATGAAGGTCATCCACCACTTTGCCGAGCCGGAGATCGGCATGGTGCAGACTCGCTGGTCCCACATGAATCGCAACTACAGCATGTTGACCCGGATTGAGGCCATCCTGCTCGACGGCCACTTCATCATCGAGCACGGCGCGCGTGAGCGTAGCGGCGACTACTTCAACTTCAATGGCACGGCCGGCATGTGGCGCATCAAGGCCATCTCCGACGGCGGCGGCTGGCAGCACGACACCCTCACCGAAGACACCGACCTCAGTTACCGTTCACAGCTAGCCGGATGGAAGTTCAAGTACCTGCCCGATGTCGAGTGCCCCTCCGAGCTACCGATCGAGATGACCGCCTTCAAGACGCAACAGGCGCGCTGGGCCAAGGGACTCATCCAGACCAGCATCAAGGTGCTGCCCCTGATGTTCAAGTCCAACGTCCCGCGGAAGATCAAGGTTGAGGCCGTCTATCATCTGACAGCTAACTTGAGTTATCCGCTGATGGTCATCATGACGGCGTTCCTGATGCCGGCCATGATCGTGCGCTTCTACCAGGGCTGGTTTCAGATGCTACTCTTCGACGTGCCGCTGTTTACCGCCTCCACCTTGTCCATCGCCGTCTTTTACCTGATGGCGGAGCGCGAACTCTATCCCAAAACCTGGTTGAGAACCTTCCTCTATCTGCCTTTCCTGATGGCGCTGGGTATCGGCCTCACGGTCACGAACACCAAGGCGGTAATGGAGGCTCTGGTCGGCATCAAGAGTCCCTTTGTGCGCACTCCCAAGTACCGCGTGGCCAAGAAGGGCGAAAAGTCCCAGGCCGCCAAGTACCGCAAACGGCTGAAACTGACTCCGTGGATCGAGCTACTGGTTGGCTGCTACTTCTTCATTGCGATTCTATATACGTTTACCAACCATAACTACTTCACGGCTCCGTTCCTGATTCTGTTTGTCATCGGCTACTGGTACACCGGCCTGATGAGTTTGCTGCAAGGGCGCTTTGAGCGCTGGCGCACCGGCACCGTAGCCAACACCGACGAGTCCAGTCCCAAGCCATTCCCGGTGGGGGTGTGAGGGAAAGGAATTCATTTCACGAAGTTTCTGCTGATCCAGAAGTGGAACGATGATGCGCAGAGGTGAAGCTTGCATGACAGCATGAATCAATTCATCAACACACTGTACTGATATGCGATTTATTTCGTGGCGCTGTGGTGCTTTATTAGCTTCGTCGTCGGCATTCTATGCGTTTGGCATTCCTTGTCCAGGCGTTTTCGCCGGCAATCAGAGCCCGTCGGAGAGACGAAAAGCGCTGGGCCGTTTCTCTATGGTATACGGATGCGGTTCACAGGGACCTACAGCAGAGGCATCCGCATTACTTCCGGAGTAGGTGCTCTTTATCTTTAGGTGCTTTTCCTTTTCCGCGTTGGCCATCCTCTACTTTGTATTCCCTGGACAGAAATCAAGATTGCCGAAACGAAGTTTCTGTGGTGGCGGTTCACGCACCTCACGCTGGGCAACGAGGAAAAGATATCCATGGGCATCTCCACACGCATGGCGCGCAAGCTGGGAATCCAGGAGCGCCTGCCCAGCTAATAAATCTGCTGAAAAAATCAACCTTTGGAGAAAATCGAAGATGGCGATTTCTGTTATTTCGCCTAAATCCGGTCTACACTATTCATATGGCAGCCGTGCTAACCGCCGAAAAAGTTCGCGCTGCTCTCGAGACTCTCAGTCCTACGCAGGAGAAGATTGATCTGGCCGTGAAGACGGCTGTGGAGATCGCGCAGCCCTCGCGCGTCATCATCTTCGGATCGTGGCCGCGCGGTGAAGCGAAGTGGGACAGCGACCTTGACCTGGCCGTGCTGATGCCTGATTCCGCCGAGGGCGAACTGGGCGCAATTCGCCGCGCTTTGCGGCGCAAGCTGGACGAGGTGCCGATGAGCATCGATCTGGTTATGGCGACCGAGGGCTTTGCCAACCGCTTTCGCAGCGAAATCAATTCGATCTATTACCGCATTTTCCAGGATGGACAAGTAGCCTATGAGCAGCGGCCCTTACACGCAGGCACAAGTTCTTCTAATCAAAGCATCTGAAGACGATTCCGCTCTCCAGGCGACCGGGAATCTGGACGCGGTTCTTGGCTTTCACGCCCAGCAGGCAGTGGAGAAGCTGATGAAAGCCCTGATCTCTGCCCGATCGGCCCAGTTTGAGTAGACCCACAATCTTCCGCGCCTCGCCACGGCGCTTCAGAACCTGGGAGAGGTTCTCCCGGTCACGCCTGTTTCGCTTTCCGACCTGAATGATTTTGCCGTTGAGTACCGGTACGATCTGCTGTTTCAGCACGCGACTCCGAGCGTAACCGAGCTGATCGAAACCGTGCGCCTGATTCGGGAGCACGTTGTCACCCGCATTGCCGCGCTCTCCGGCGCGTCCTTGCCCCCTCCGCTACAATAGTCTTCAAGCATCTGCAGCGCTGGGATTTGTATCCCGGCCGTCAGGCGCATTGGAGCATTATGCTTGCCAGGAACTTGATCGAAGCCCTCACCTTTGACGACGTGCTGCTGGTGCCCGCATACAGCGACGTGGTGCCCGTGCAGGTCAGCACGCAAACCCAGTTGACCCGCGAGATTACGCTGAACACGCCGCTGCTCTCCTCGGCCATGGACACGGTGACCGAGTCGCGCATGGCCATCGCCATGGCGCAGCAGGGCGGAATCGGCATTGTGCACCGCAATCTTTCCATTCTTGACCAGGCCGGCGAGATCGACAAGGTGAAGCGCTCGGAGAGCGGCATGATCGTGGACCCGGTGACCATCGGTCCGGAGCAGATGATCGGCGACGCGCTGGAGGTGATGCGGCGTTACAAAATTTCAGGCGTGCCGGTGACGCAGGGCAAGCGGCTGGTGGGCATTCTTACCAACCGTGACCTGCGCTTTGAGACGCGCACCGACATTCCCGTCGGCGAGGTGATGACCAAGGAGAACCTGATTACGGTTCCGGTGGGTACCACGCTGGAAGAGGCCGAGAAGATACTGCATGTGCATCGCGTGGAAAAGCTGCTGGTGGTCGACGATCAGTACAACCTGAAGGGCCTGATCACGGTTAAGGACATCCAGAAGAAGCTGAAGTATCCCAACGCCAGCAAGGACGAAAAGGGCCGGCTGAGGGTGGGCGGCGCCATCGGAGCGACGGGCGACTTTCTGGAGCGGGCGGCGGAGCTGGTGAAGGCGCGCGTGGATGTGCTGGCCATCGACTCGGCGCATGGCCACTCGTCGCGGGTGCTGGAAGCGGTGCGCGAGGTGAAGAAAGCCTTCCCGCATGTGAACCTTCTGGCCGGCAACGTGGCTACCTACGAGGGCGCGCTGGCGCTGATCGATGCCGGCGCCGACGCGATTAAGGTCGGTATCGGGCCGGGTTCGATTTGCACCACGCGCATGGTCACCGGTGCGGGAATGCCGCAGATTACGGCTATTGCCGAGGCCGCCCGCGCCGCCGTCGAGCGTGGAATTCCGGTGATCGCCGATGGCGGAATCAAATACTCAGGCGAGGTCACCAAGGCTATTGCCGCGGGGGCCAGCTCGGTGATGATCGGGTCGCTCTTTGCCGGCGTGGACGAGAGCCCCGGCGAAACCATCCTCTACCAGGGCCGCAGCTTCAAGAGCTATCGCGGCATGGGCTCGCTGACCGCCATGGGCCAAGGCTCGGGCGAGCGCTACTTCCAGAGCACTGACGATCTGGCCAGCGCCGAGTTGGGCAGCGAGGGCGTGGTGCAGCGTGAGCGAGCCAGTCAGAACCGCCTTGCCAAGTTTGTCCCCGAGGGCATTGAGGGGCGTGTGCCCTACCGTGGGCCGCTCGAATCCATGGTCTTCCAACTGGTCGGCGGATTGCGCTCCGGCATGGGTTACCTGGGCTGCGCAACCATACGCGATCTTCAAGAAAAGGCGCAGTTTGTGCGCATCAGCGGCGCCGGCCTACGCGAGAGCCATGTGCATGACGTGATCATCACGCGAGAAGCGCCCAACTATCACGTTGAATGAGGCGGGAAGCGGACACAACAAAACCCCGCCCGGGTGGGACGGGGTTGGGGTCAATACTGAATCTATCTCATTGATTTTACTGCCTGATTCGGCCCTGAACGGGGCCTTAGGCCTTGGCGACTTTGCCGTCCTTGATACAACTGGCGCATACCCTGATCCGCTTGGCGTGGCCGTTTACCAGCGCCTTGACTGCCTGCAGATTCACGCTCCAGCGCCGCCTTGTGATGTTGTGGGCGTGGGAGATATTGTTGCCGAATTGCGGGCCTTTCCCGCATAAATCGCATACTTGTGCCATGACTTAGCTCCAAACTCAGGTGTATCGCGCCGGCGGGTTTATAAGAAGACACACAACTCCGACGGCTTGCTGAATCTTCATTATACGCGGAACCGGCGGCTGGGCCAAACGGAACCGAAGCCCGGCATTGCAGCCAGACCAAAGATATCCGCTGAAGCTATAAGGCCACGGAGCGCATTTTTCACACCGAAAAACGTGCGCATATAAGGACATGTAATTCTGCTATGCGGGCCTATTTTCACTCAATTTTCGGCCTTTTTGCGAAAAACGCACTAACTTATTATTTATGAACAGGTTAAGAAAAATAATCTAACAGTTTTGCAGATAATTACGAGGAGTTGACCTAGTCTTGACCTAGTCGAGTAGAGGGGGATTTATGAAGACAGTGAACATCTACGAGGCCAGGACCAAGCTCTCCGAGCTGGTCAATCTGGCCGCAAGCGGGACCGATGTGGTGATTGCGCGCCGGGGATACGCAGTGGCGCGGCTCACCGGCCTCAAGACGGATAAGCGGCCGATTCATTATGGGCTGCTGGAAGGTTATGGATGGATGGCGGAGGACTTTGATGGTCCCCTGCCGTATGAGATTCAGGCGGGATTCGAGGGGCGGCGATGAAGATACTTCTGGATACGCGGATTATGTATTGGTGTTTTTACTCCATCAGTCGCGTGCCGCCGTTAGCCAAGGAACAAATTCTTGCGGCGGAGACGGTGTATGTTTCGTCGGCATCGATTTTGGAGATTGCGGTGAAAGGCCGGCTGAGAAAGGTCGCATCTGATCCCGTGCGCCTGGCACAAAGCATTGAGGCCAGCGGATTTCAAGAGCTGCCGGTTACAGCGCGACATGCGGCGACGGTGGCTAGCCTGCCGCCGCTTCTTAGCGATCCGTTTGATCGATTGCTGATCGCGCAGGCGATGAGCGAGCCGCTGCATTTTGTGACGACGGATGAGCGGTTGAGGGAATATAGCGAGTTGGTGGTGCTGGTGTGAGGGGGGCGTGGGGGGACGAAGCTTGCTGATAATTAGCTAATGCAATTGAATACCCGTTAGTGCTCTGGAGATGCTACAGTAATCACATCCCAATATGTCGAGGTGTCGCATGGCTCTCGGAATGGCGTATTTGGCTCATTCAAGTACAGATAAGCAATTTGTTGAGGCCGTCGCAAAACGTTTAGGTCGGCAGCAGGTCCGGTTTGACAAATGGGTCTTCAACGTCGGGCAAGATTTCGTGCGAGCCATAACGGAATCCCTTGGTTCGTCATCCACCTTCGTACTTTTTGCAAGCAAAGCAAGCATCGCGTCCTTCTGGGTAAAGTTCGAAATGAATCTCGCACACGAACTTCTTAAAAGCGATGCAATTAAAGCGTCGCTTATCTTTATTATCGATCCAGATATTGAGCCGTCCGATCTTCCCGATTGGATGCAGAAAAGCCTGATTATGAAAATGATTTCCGCGAATGCTGTCTCACGCGCAATTCAATACCACTTGAACAGCATTCGCGGACTTGAGAAAACGGAACTTTTCTTTGGCCGTAATATACTTATGGACCAATTTGCCGAAAAGCTATTCCCTTCTTCCGGCGAAAAGCCTCCGCATATTCTGGTTGTAAGCGGCTTAGAAGGTGTTGGCCGACGGACCTTTATATCTCATGCTCTCAGAAATTCACTATCCATTCAATTGGGCCCAGTATTACATCTTCGTCGAACGGACGGGATCGACGCACTACATGTCGCGCTGATTAGCGAATTAGGCGAGGTTGATAGTATCGAGGGGTTGGCGGCAGAAATAGATGGCTTTCGCGGGAAGACCCCTACAGATCAGGCTGACACCATAGCTGATTTATTACACAAGATTGGCGAAGGCAACGTCGCTCCTTGTATTGTAGATGACGGAGCTTTACTTGAGTCGAGCTCTTATTACAAGCCGGAGGCGCTCGCTCTCCTTCAGAGTCTTAAGAGATTTCCTGAAACGGTGGTTGCGCTCATTCACACGCACAGACCCCGAATGTCTGATACAGAGTTCTCTGTAAATGAAGCTTGCTACGAGCGTATTCCTGCACTCGACAATACTGCGAGCAAACAACTTCTTACGAAACGTTTACAGCTTGCGAAGGTTACGTTTGATGCGGACCAACTTGACTTTATTGTCCCATATTTAGGAGGGTACCCACCTGCAATCTCTCTTGCGGTTGGCTTGATTCGGGATTACAGCCTCCCTGTAGTCCTTGCCGATAAGTCTACTCTTGTCAATTTTCAAATTCAGACATTTGCTGAGGTTCTTGATAAGCTTAACCTCACGCCAGAGCAATGGTCAGTTCTTCGCCTACTTGCGGCAGGCATAGAATTACCATTAGAATCCCTAGCTTCAGCAACTAGAACCAAAATAGATGATTTAGCTCCTACAGTGCGTCTTTTAATTGATTTAAATCTAGTTCTCGTCTCCAATTCCGTCTTTTCAATCGCATATCCGATTCGTTTCGCAGTTCAAGCAAGTAAGGGGACACTTTCTGTTGAAGAGTTTAATGTTATTGGCAAGAGTTTGAAGGAAGCCTTTTGGGACGGCCATGATAAGCTTCCAAACTATCAGGTTATTGAATCAACGATTTCTGCCGTTTTACGTTCTGATGACCCTGATCTTAAGCCATTTGCTGGGCTTGTCCTCCCATCACTACTATTCAGAGCAGCGAAGGACTCGTACGAACAATGGGGATATACAAATTGGGAAAAAGCACTTGGCTTACTGAATACATTGCTTAAACTTGAACCAAAACATAGAGGTGGGTTAGTACTACTAATGAAGATTCAGGTCAAGATGGGACAATGGCCTGAAGCTAATGAGACACTAAAGCAAATTCAAGAACAGAGGATACCCGAGCGGTTCGCTTTAGAGGGGTATCTGTTCTGGAAACAGCGAAAATACCAGCGGGCGGTGAATCTCTATAAGGTGGCACTTACCAATGGAGAACGTGCTGTGGAGATATACCATGGTCTTGCAAGTTGTCTTTTCCAAATGGGCGACGTTAAAGAGGCTTCTCGATATATAGATGAAGGCTTGAAGAACAGAGCTCGACATAATGGCCTTCTTCTTGATTTGGCTGCAAAGATGGCAATAGTTGCACAAGACTTTGATAGTGCTCGCGATTATGTTGAGCAACTCAGACGCTTAAATGCTATGACGGATTACCACCATCGGGCAGCAACTATGTTCGCGGCCATGAATAGGCCGGCAGAGGCCCTCCCGCATGCCAGAGAAGCTCTACACGATTCTCGTGGTCGATATGAAATTGATTGCGTATTAATCAGCATCTTGATCGACCTCAGACACTTCCAGGAAGCAGAAGACCGGCTGCGAGAATTAGAGCGGAAGGATAGAACGAGTGGTACCCGTATGGATGTACGACTTGGCCTGAGGCTAAAGCTTGTTTTGAGGCAGGGAGACTGGCGCGCGGCTGAGGCGTTTTGGGAGCCACTTAGCGACAAGAACTCGCCGGTTCAGAAGGCACTGCGCATAGAACTGCTTGAGCGCAAAATCGCTGACAAATCGTTATCCCCAACATTGAGGCAATCGAGTGTCGAAGAGCTGAGAATACTTATGGGTGAACACACGAAAGGGCTTGCGGCGTTTCCATTACTGGACGACTATGAGCCAGATATAAATTCCATTCTGGAAAGTGAACTCCAGGAGGGCAGCACAAAATAGATTGCAGATCAGTCCTCAACAACGCCGATGTTGCGAGAAACGATTCCCGGTTGATGCGAAAGCGCCTGCGTATTCGTCCTGGCTCTACGGGGCGGGGTGAATGGGGGTGGGGCGACAAAAACAGCAAGTTAGCTCCCGCTGCGCGGGAATCGCGAGTTGGCGAGTTGGCGGTTTATAGCATTTTTCCTATTTATATAGAATGCGGCGTGGACCAGGAGGTCCAC
>CZKF01000151.1_pt1 | contig 18188 bp, 19 predicted proteins | sample 1122351 | NCBI WGS metagenome assembly CZKF01 (sample SAMEA3539301, study PRJEB10725) | soil metagenome | biome: tundra; feature: field; material: soil | place: USA | collected 2010-05 | depth 0.15 m
CGGCTCGCGCAGATTGCCCGCCGGCAAGAGCCAGTCCTGCCAGTCCCGCTGGTTCAACAGCAAAATGTTGACGTCGCGGGCGAGTTGGCGGTGCTGGAAGCCATCGTCAAGTAGATGAACGTGGCGTAGCGGTGTTGCCTTGTCGTGCTCCTTTGCCGAGGAAGGGGTCTCGGCAGGAGATATTTCCGCGGGAGACACCTCCGGGGCTAACTCCCCAGATGATTCTGCCGGCTGCACGCCATCGCTGAGGGCTGGCCCATCCGGCTTTACCGGGGCGAGTGTTGGCTCAGTCTTGGCTGATGGCTCCGTCTGGGAGGACGGCTCCGTCTTGGCTGACGGCTTTTCGCCGTTCCTTTCAGTTTCTTTCGATTGCGGCGTTGACGGCTCGGGGGCGTTCGGCTCCAGTTGCGAGGCCAACTGCCGGGCATCCGCCTCGGCCTTTGCATCCGCCTCAGCGAGCAGCCCGGCGTCGTAACGTTGCGGGGAGACGTAGACCGGAACGCCGGTCACGCGCGCAATCAGCAGCGGCTCGTCGCCGAAGTCCTCGGCGATCCCGTACTCGTCAACGCGGTCAACCCATTGACTCTGGCGACCGTAGCCTCGGCTGAGCACATCCACGCGAATACCGCGTCGTAGGAGTGCCCTGGCCAGCGCGATGGTCAGTGGCGTCTTGCCCGAGCCACCGGTGGAGAGATTGCCGATGCTGACGACGGGATAGCGAAGCCGCCGCGTCGGCGCCAAAAGGAGCTTGAGTTCACGAAAGGCGAGCGCCAGCCGGTAGAGAGGAATCAGCGGAAAGAGCAGGCGGCGAGCGAAGTGGGGTTGACTCATGCGGGCCGCTCCCTTCTATCCTGCGAGGAAAGTAACTCCTTGAGCGCCTCAACCGAGCGGCCGGTTGCTCCAGCCTGCTGTTCAAATACCTGTTGAGCCCTTTTGCCCATCGCCGCGGCAGCGGGCCGGTTCTCTATCAAATCGATCAGTGCGGCTGGCATATCATTTTTATCGGCGGCAATCTTCACCGCCTGATGGTCCAGCAAATCAGCAGTAATTGCGCGGAAGTTATCAAAGTGCGGGCCCATCAAAATGGGAACGCCGAACTGAGCCGGTTCCAGCGGGTTGTGTCCTCCGGCGGGAACCAGGCTGCCGCCGACGAAGGCGACGAGGGCGAGCGAGTAGACCGAGGCCAGTTCGCCGATGGTGTCGAGAAGGACGATTTGGCCTGGAATCAGCGGCTTAAGCGAATCTTCAGGGGCGGAGCGCCAGTCGGAGCGCCGCACCCACGGTATGCCGGATCTCTCCAGCAGCGCGGCTACCGCGGCGAATCGCTCCGGATGGCGGGGCGCAAGGACCATTGCCAGTTGCTGATCGGTCTGGAGCAGACGCGGCCATGCTTCAAGCAGCGCGGTTTCCTCGCCTTCGAGCGTGCTTCCGGCGACAATGAGGTGCAGATTGCGGGTTAAAACCTTGAGCAGGCGGGTGGCGTCGGTTTCTTCGGCGGCGCGCACGTCGAATTTCAGATTGCCGGCGACCGTGACGCGCTCCGGCAGGCAGCCGAGGGCTTTGAGGCGCTCGGCGTCGGTCTGGCTCTGCGCCAGCACCCGTCTGAGCCGGCTGAGGAATGGCCGCCACAGCCAACGCAATTGCCGGTAGCGTGGCCAGGAGCGGTCGGAGATGCGGGCATTGACGACGGCCACGGGGATTTTTCGCCGGAAGCAGCCGCTGAGCATGTTGGGCCAAAACTCGGTCTCTGCCAGGATGAAGAGACGCGGTCTGAGGGCGTTGAGCCAGGCACGCACCGCCCAGGGCAAATCGAGCGGGCAATAGAAAACGCGGCTGGCACCGAAGCGTTCGCGGGCGAGCGTCTGGCCGGTGCGGGTGGTGGTGGAGACAGCGATCACGTATTCGGGCAGTGCGGCGTCGAGGGTTTTAACCAGGCGGCTGACGGCCAGAACCTCTCCGACGGAGACGGCATGGACCCAGATGAGGGGGCGCTCAGGGTCTAATCCGTCATGCTGCTTGCGGAGCCGGGATGGAACGAGTCCCAGGCGTTCCAGCAGCCCCTGGCGGTACTTCTGCGTGGTGGCCATACGGAAGAGCCACCAGGGCGCGCCCACGACCAGGACCACGATCAAGGCCAAATTGTAGAATAGAAGAATCATGCGGTTGGTAGTATCATGTTACCCGGTTCAATTCTCACATGATACAGGCGGGCCTCCAATGATAAAGTCGAGTACGATGAGGTCTCTGCGTGCAATTCCGCTGTTACTGCTAGGGCTGTCGCTGCCAGCTTGGGGCATCAGCCATACTCCGCCTCCGGTGCAGCCGGCCACGTCGTTTGCGGCGGTGGAGGTGCATGAGAATGAGAAGGTGGCCATCGCCGCCGAACCCTACGACACGCGCGAGAAGGCGGCCATCTTCCGTGTCGATTATCTCAGCCACGGCGTGATGCCCATCCGGCTGATTGTCACCAACAACGGCAACCGTCCGATCAGCATGACGGAGGCGCGGATTCTTTTCATTACGGCCGCCGGCGACAGGATCCAGACAGCCGAGCCGGAGGACGTGGAGCGGCTGATGACGCGCAAGGAGCGCGAGGGCGGCAAGATTCCGCTACCCGGCCCACTGCCCGACATCAAGCTCAAGCCCACGGCCAGCATCGGGGATATCGATAGTGACTTCGACACCTTCGAGTACAAAGCTATAACGGTTGAGCCGCACACTACGCGCGCGGGGTTCCTGTTCTACGACGTCTCCGGGCTGGACCATCCGCTGGAAGGCGCCAAACTGCACCTGCGCAAGCTGCGCGACGTCGACGGAAACGAGCTGTATTATTTTGAAATTCCCTTCGATAAGTACCTCAAGTCGAAGTCCAGCCAGATGAATTAATGATATTGCATGTGATATGATCTGGTCGTGCGAATCGTACTCGACACGTCAGTTTTGGTTGCCGCTGTTCGCAGTCCCACAGGTGCATCGATGGCGCTTCTCAATGAAGCGCTCAGTGGCCGTATTGAGATCTTGATCTCGACCGCATTGGTGCTTGAATACGAGGCGGTTCTTACTCGCGCAGAACATTTGCGTGCTTCAGAATTAACATTTGAGGAAGTCGAGAGTTTGCTGGATGCGATCTGTCGAATGGCTACAGAGGTCACTATTCACTGGCAGTGGCGGCCACAGTTGCTCGATCCGGACGATGAAATGGTGCTGGAAACCGCAATCAATGGTTACGCGGACGCCATCGTTACATTCAATCGAGCCGATTTTATCCACGCGACGAGTCAGTTTAATTTGAAAGTGTTCTCGCCAAGAGAGGCGCTTGAAAAGGTGAAACATCCATGAAGCAAAGCAACTTTGCGCTGCGTCTACAACCGTCCCTGATGGAAGCATCCCGCAAACTGGCGGAATCGGAGGGGGTGGCGCTTAATCAACTGTTCAACGTCGCCGTGGCTCAGATGATCGCATCTCACGGCACATTGGATTACATCGCACAGAGGGCCAAGCGTGCGGATGTAGCCGAGGCGCTGGCCTTGCTTCGCCGCCCCCGTGTAGGCGAGCCGCCCCGTGCAGGTGATGAGTTGCCGGAGTCGTGGAAGCACAGCCGTGCCGCCGGCAGGCAGAAACCGCGAACAAAGGCGGCTACTCGTAGTAAGTAGCCGTGCAGGTGTCCGTCTCCCAGATGGTAACGTGCTTCACGCGGACACGGCCCTGGGTCAGGTCGGCGAGTTGCTGGCTAGTCAGGTCGTAGAAGTATTTGGCCAGGTTCTCGGCTGAGGGGTTTAGCTCGGTGAAGGGCTCCAGGTCGTTGAGCATCTGGTGGTCGATGCGATCGATGACCGGGCGCAGCAGATTCTTGAGCAGCTTGAAATCGAGCAGCAGACCGGCGGAGTCCAACTCCGCTCCGGCCAGGGTGACCTGGACCTTGTAGTTGTGGCCGTGCGGGTTCTCGCACTTGCCCTTGTAGTTGCGGAGGTAGTGTCCGGAGGAGAAACCTGCCTCCACGGTAACTTCAAACATTGCGTCTGCTCGATTCTGTGCGGGGAAGCGCCCCAGAGACTATTTTAGTGCTTTTCGCCTATGTGCTTAATTTGAGCCGTCCGACGGGCCTCTTCGCTGCGCCGGTTCACCTGCTCGAAGAGGTGGCTGAGGACGCCGACGAGCGCCGCCGCGAGGCTTGCCAGCAGCAGAAAGAGCGACCCCGTCCGCCAGAGTGAGGCGTTGGTTGGCAGACCGGAGTGATGGCTCGACGGCATGAACGAGATTGCGGCTGAGAGCAGCGCGAAGACGAGCAGCGTGGCGGCCAGGATGTAGAGGTTGCGGGACATGGGATTTGTGTCCAGATCAATCGTGCGATATGCCGTACTTGGCTTCAAACTCGGCGAAGAACTCTCTGATTGGCTGGAGCCTTCCATTCTTTTCGTCTTCCAGGCCTTGACGGATTCCTTCCTCGGCATCGGCTTGCGCGGCGATATCGAGCAAGCGCTGATTTTTCTCTGACGGCATTAGATGCATCATATTCGTACGATCTTCTTCCTGAGTGATTTCAGTAGTATTCATCATAATGATCTCATTTACCTTGGCTAGTCAATTTTCTCTTTCTGCCTAGAAATCTCTTTATTTTTATGCCCAGTGTGCGACTATCCCTTAATTCACACTGCCAAATTACCAAGAAACTCCAGCCTAACTTGGAAAGTGCTTTGAGGCTTTTTCTGTCACGTATTTTATTTTGATTGAGCTTCGGCAACCAGAAATCTTGATTTGTGTTGGGTATAAGTCCGGACTTGCACCCATGAGAATGCCAAAAGCAGCCATGAACAAATATCACTTTATGCAACGCGGGAAATACAAGGTCCGGCTTACCCGGAAGGTCCGACCTGTGCAGACGATAGCGATAGCCGAATCCATGTACGAGGCTCCGCACCGCCATCTCCGGCTTTGTATCCTTACTGCGGATTGCTCGCATATTCTCGCTGCGATTCATACATCTTTATTCCTTAAATTTCTTCAAGAGCCAATCCAGTACTGCGCGTTGTTCTTCCTGCCCTGCCCTTCGGATTTGCGAGAGCAGCCATATCGCAGGCGGCTTTACTGTTGTAATGTTTTTCGCGCCCTGATTACAGGTTGAGCAAAGAGTACGGAGGTTTGATAACTCTTCCTTGCCTCCAATGCTTTTATCGACGATGTGTCCAATATGAAGCCGTACTTTGCGTCCGGTTGAAGGATCAATTTCACCTGGCGTCATTCCGCACATCTGACACGTAAACCCATTTCTGTCTAAGACTTCAGCGCGAAGCTTAGCAGAAATAGTTCTGGAAAAAACAATTGGTGACTTTTTCGGTGGGGCTTCTTTCAGTAAGTATTGTCCAGGCTTCAGTCCAGCATTATCATTGTGCGTTAAGATCGGCCACCCTTCATCTTCTCGCAGTTCTCGAACACGACGAGCCCATTCACTGACATCTGCACCCGCAGCATCACGTATCTCGATTGATGTGATTGTTCGTCCAATGTTTTCTAAGAGAAATTTCCGAATTCGTTCCTTAGACCCTGGCTTACGCATTTCGCTGCATCTCCGGTTCCAACTGTGCCATTGTAACCAAGTATGCCAATAGTTGTTTGCCGATGAACCGCGTATAGGCAGGTGGAATTGCCTCGTTTAGCTCATTCTTAGTCATCCAATCGATGCCCATTGCATCGCGAGCAGCAGCAATGGTGCAGTTTCCACCGCCTGTTACCTGAACAAAATCAATCATATCGTTGGTCTTGCCATAGTGAGATTTACGCTTATCGAAAGTATGAACTTTGGGATGTGAACCATGTTTGGGGGTCAATATCGGGAAGTTTGCCTCGAACAAACGATGGCGAAGAACCCTCAAGCCCTTGAACATTGTTCCGCAAAGGATAACCGGGTTGAGCAAAGGCGCACCGTCCACGTTTTCAATTATGTATGGTAGACCAGAGCGAATCAGTATTTCCCTGATGGGTTCAATGAGGCGTGGCCATGCATCGGCATTACCATTTCGTTTTGCGAGGTCAGAGTAAGACTGACATGGCGGTGATGCGTGAATTGCGTCGAATGTTGAGATAAACTTAGGGTCAAGATTCATTGCATCGGTTTGTACAAAGGCGAAAGGATAGTTCGGCTGCGGGTTAATATCAACACCGACAATGTCAAATCCGGCCCTGAAATATCCAGTGCCTGCACCACCAGCGCAGCAGAATAGATCCAATAACCGAGGTCTCCTGCCAAACGCAGCAAAAACATCTGTATCCACATTTCTTCTAGGCAACGGTCGGTTCTCGTTACGCGAGACAACTCTCAGATTTGCCCTACCTTCTTCCATATTCAATGTGTCCAACCTTCCATTCCCTTTATATTCGCTTTTTGTCTCTAAATAACATAATTATTTTCTCTCATTCAGCAGGTGAGCAGAATGAGGAAATGTCTCCTTTTGAAATTAAAAGGCCCCTTTGTACAACTAAATAGATTATTCTCCCTCAAAAAACTTCTCCACATCCGTAATCGACGCGGTCATTCGATAGGGCGGGAGGCTAGCCAGGAAGGTTTGGCCGTATCTTTGCCGGGTGACGCGGGGGTCGAGGAGGACTAACACGCCGCGATCTTCCAGCGAGCGGATGAGGCGGCCGAAGCCTTGCTTGAGGGTGAGGACAGCGGAGGGGACCTGGTAGTCGAAGAAGGGTTTGCCGCCGGCCTCTTCAATCGCCTTCATGCGGGCCTGGATGACCGGGTCGCTGGGCACGGCGAAGGGTAAGCGGTCGATGATGACGCAACTGAGCGCTTCGCCCTGCACGTCCACTCCCTGCCAAAAACTTGACGTGCCGAAGAGGACGGCGTTGGGCGTCGAGCGGAACTGTTCCAGCAGCGCTTTGCGCGGAGCCGTGCCGTGCAGCAGGATGGGAAAGTCGAGCACCGGCAGGAGGCGCTCGTAGAGGACACGCATCTGGGCGTAACTGGTGAAGAGGCAGAAGGCGCGGCCCTTGGTGATTTCCAGCACGCGCTGGATGCAGCGGGCGGCGGCCTCGGGAAATTCCGGGTCGCGGGGGTCGGGCATCTCCGGCGGAAGATAGAGGAGAGCCTGCTCGCCGTACTGAAAATGAGAGGGCACGACTAACTCGCGCGCCTCGCTGAGGCCGAGGCGCTTGCGGATGTGCTCGAAGCCGCCCTGCACGGTGAGCGTGGCCGAGGTGAGAATGACGGTGGGAATCTGCTCGAAAACCAACTCGTGGAGAAGCTCGGAGACATCGATTGGCGTGGCTTGCAGGAAGGTGGTGCGCGGCCCTCCGCGGGCGGCGAAGGTTTTTGTGTTCGTGCCTCCAAACGCGCGGCGTTCCATCCAATAAACCATGTTGCTGGCGTTCGATTCGAGGAGGAATTCAAACTCGGAACGGAGGCGGGTGACACGCTTCCTGAGCCCTGGCGCTTCGTCGATGCCGGTCAGCGCATCCATCTCCGCTTCAATCCGCCGCAAGGTAACGCGCACGGCGGTGTAGAGGTCGCCGGAGTTCTCCAGGAACTGTTCTCGTTCGTTGAAGGGCTGGCGTCCATCGCCGGTCATCGGCAGGCCGGCAAAGAACATGCGCGCGCGGTCGCGGAGTTGCTGGGTGAGGGCGGGCATGCTAGTCGCGCGTTGCTTGCCGCGCAGCAGAGCATCGGTGTCGCGGGCCAGCTCTTCAAAACGAATGTTGCTGACCGAGAGGCCGAAGTAGCTCGAAGCGACATCCTCCAGCTCGTGTGCCTCGTCGAAGATGACGGCAGCGGCCTCGGGAAGAATGCCGGCGTCGGGCGCGCCGGCGGCCTCACGTTTGACGGAGAGGTCGGCGAAAAACAAATGGTGGTTGACGATGATGATGTCGGATTCGAGGGCCTTGCGGCGCATCTCGGTGATGAAGCAACGGCGGTAATCCGGGCAAGTAGACCCGAGGCAGGCTTCGGAGCGAGCGTCAAGTTTCTGCCAGAGCGCGCTGGACTCGGGCATCCCGGAGAGCTCGGCGCGATCGCCGGTTTCGGTGGTCTGCTCCCACTCGGAGATCTGGCGGTACTGGTCGATCTCCTCCAGACCGGAAAGAATCGGCTGGTTGCGCAAAGTGACCAGCTTGTGGCGGCAGAGGTAGTTGGCGCGGCCCTTCATGTAGCAGACGCGCAGCTCGCCGATGAGAGTTTCAAGGAAGGGAACGTCGCGGAAGTAGAGCTGGTCCTGCAAGGCCTTGGTGCCGGTGGAGACGATGATGCGCTGGCCAGTGCGCAGCGCGGGGAGCAGGTAAGCAAGGGTTTTGCCGGTGCCGGTGCCGGCCTCGACGATCAGATGGCGGCGCTCTGCGAGAGCCTGCTCGACTGCCCGGGCCATCTGAAGTTGGCCGGTGCGGTATTCATAGGGCAGCGAGGAGCGCGCCAGGATGCCGCCGGGCGCGAAGAACTCGTGCAGCGAGGGAAGGGCGCGTGTTGGGTTTTCGCTGGTGGGCATCGGGAGCAGGCGCACTTCCCATCATAGTGATGCGGGCCTGTCGGGTTGACAGGCTGTGGTGATGGGGCCAAGCCTTTGGGATGCATTAGGGTCAAGGCGCATCTTAACCGAGGCGGCTGATGCTGGTGAAGTTGAAGTTTGTTGGTGCTGGGAGGGAGCGGATTGCCTACATATATTGATTCTAATCAAGTTATTGAAAATACTAAACGCTCAAAACGTTCAAAACGCAGGAAGCGCGGTTCTTGAGTATGCTACAAGTACACGAGAGTTGTGGTGTGGGATTTCCATTCGGTTCTCTTGAACGGCTTCCTCCAAGATTGCTTGGTGATATAAATCACCGAAGATGCCGGCTGTCGTGGTAACCTGTGTCCATGTTGCGAGGTGTCTTCCAACGCGCTGCGGTGGCCATTCTATTGATGGGTTCATTGCTTGCGCCGTCTGGAATATGTCTGCAACCAGCACACAAAGCCGCGCACAGTTGCTGCTTGCACGCTTCCAAGTCCCACCAATCCGTTCGGACAAATTGCTGCACCGCCAGCGCACCGTTACCAGCCATCGTCGTTGCACCGAACCTTCCCGGTTCGGCTCCAATGACTGTTGTGCGGGCGTTCGTCTCGCTGAATGAATCTGCTTCATCAAGCGAATTTTCGGTATTATCGGTCATTCCTCCGCATTCTCCGCCTAGGGGCGCATTCAACTTAAGAATCTAAATCTTCACTTCCGCATTGGCTCTCCGGGGTGCGTGTCTCTGCGCCCTGGCGTTTCTCCTTTTGCCGATTCTCGCGGAGTTGAAGAGTGAAACCTATCTACGTTTTGGCGCCGTTTATGCTGGCGCTGTCAATTGCCTGTTTGGGGCAGACGGAGCCACGTGCCGAATCTGTTCCTGATAATTCTGTTTCAGGCGCGGCTGCCGTGCGTCTGTCTGTCGACGAGGCCGTTGCCGCGGCCCTTGAAAGCAACCCTGAGATTCGCGCGGCAGTGCGACGCTTGTCGCTGGCACAGATGAAAACCGCGACCGCTCGCAGCCTGGACGATCCCATGCTTATGGTGCGCGATTGGGACACACCCGTGCGCAGGCCATGGGATTTGAATCAGGCGCAGCTCATGGTCTCGCTGCAGCAGACGTTTCCCAGCCGGCAGAAGCGGGATCAACGCGCGAAGCTGGCGGAAGACGACGCAGGCATAGCGGCCATTGATCTGGAAACTTTGCGCCAGGAGGTTTCCGCGGAGGCACGAAAATTTTGCGCGGACCTTATGCGCAATGCGGACGAGATGCGGTTGTTAGAGCGCCAGAGATCTTTACTGAAAGAGGCTTTGGCGGTGGCGCTGGCGCAGTACACCACCGGGAAGGTTCCGCAAGCTGACGTGCTGCGCGCGCAGATGGCGCTGACTCGTCTGAGCGAACAGCTCATTGAACTAGAAGAGGAGCGGGACAACGCACGCGCGCAGTTGAATGCTCTGATGGGCCGGACACCAAACGAAGCAATCGAAATCTCCGGCAGCTATGCAGTTCCTGCGACATTGCCGGAGATTGAGGAGCTCGAGCGCGTGGCCATTGAGCATCGTCCTGAGTTAGCTGCTCTGCGCACGCGGATTGCGAAGTCGCGGGATGAAGGCAAGCTGACGCGACTGGCCATGAAGCCCGACTTCACCGCCGGTCTGGGATACATGCTGATGCCGGCCGGATCATCATCGCGCAATGCCTACATGGCCGAGTTGTCGATGAATCTTCCTTGGTTGAATCGCGAGCGCCACGAGGGCGAAGCGAAGCAGGCCGATGCTGCGACTGATGTGTCTCATGCGGAGCTCGATGCGCGCGCGTCCAAGGTCTTTCTCGAAATCCGGCAGGCGCAGATTGAAGTGCTGGCCGCTGAGAAGCGCGTCAAGCTCTATCGCGACACGCTGCTGCCGCAGGCCGAGGCTTCGTTCAAAGCTTCTACTGCCGCATACCAGAACAACCGCGCCGAATTCATGAGCCTGATTGACGCTCAGAACCTTCTGCTCGATATTCAGACCGCTTACTATAAGGCGTCAGCAGCTACGGATGTAGGCTTGGCGCAGTTGGAACGCGCCATTGGCGCGCCAATAGCAAACACAACGAACCGGAACACAGAGAGGAGAAACAAATGACGATGAAGGAAAAGAAGCTGTTTGCATTCGGTGTCGGCGCTGGAGTTCTAAGCGCGGCTCTGGTGGTTGGATTTTTGATGGCGAGGGAGATGCGCCCTGTTTCAGCGGCAGCGAATACGGCAAGCCCCGCCGCTATTACTCGGTCAGATAGCGGCCAGACCGCGCAACAAGGTACAGCACCGGGGACGATTGTCGAGCTGACTCCAGCCGAGATTACTGCTGCGGGCGTACAGGTTGCCGAGGTTCGCACGACCGCATTGAAGACGGACATTGCCGCCTTTGGCCGTGTGGAGCAGCCGGAGGCGCAACTTGCCGCCGTGAGCGCGCGCATCGGTGGCCGCGTAGACAAGCTCTATGTGCAATACACCGGCGAGCGTGTGCGCCGCGGCCAGCCGGTAGCCGACATTTACAGCCCTGAAGTTGCCACGGCCATCGAGGAGTATCACTTGGCGGAGGAGGACCGCAATCAATTGAAGCAGTCGGATGATGCCTTTGCACGTACGCAGGCCGACGCGCTGGTAAAGGCAAGCCAGCACAAACTAGAGCTTTGGGGAATTAGCGGCAATCAGTCGGATGCGCCGGAGAAGGCTGGCGTTCCTCACGTCACGATTTATTCCTACGCTTCAGGAACTGTTGTTGATCGCAAGGTGACACAAGGGCAGTATGTGAATGCGGGCGACATACTGTTCACGGTCGCAGATCTGAATCAGGTATGGATCAAGGCGGATGTATATGAGGAGCAGTTGCCGCAGATTCGTCAAGGTCAGGAGGTGGAGATCAAAGCCGAGTCGCTACCCAATAGAACTCTGCACGGTCATGTGGATTTCATCGAGCCTGCGGCCAATCCGCAGACGCGCACGGTTCCTGTTCATGTACATGTTGCCAATCCGCAGATGCGCCTGCTGCCCGGAATGTTTGTCAGCGCCACATTTGTGAGTCGCGCCGCAGAGACCTCCATCGTGGTTCCCCGCTCGGCGGTGCTCGACACCGGCACGCGCAAGATCGTGTATCTGGCCAGGCCCAATGGAGTCTTTGAAGCGCGTGAAGTGCAAGTGGGCGCGGCGACGGAAGACCTGTTTCCCGTGCTGCATGGGTTGACGCTGGGTGACAATGTTGTCCTCAACGGCAACTTCCTCATAGACTCGCAGGCTCACCTCAGCTCGGGAGTCTCGGGGCTTTACGGCGGCTCGAAGGAATTTACGGCAACCCAACAAGCGTCAACCTCTTCCACGAATACGAGCGCAGGGTCAAGCTCGCCAAAGATCGACTTCCACTCTGATCCCAATCCCATGAAGGCCGGCGCAGACAACCAGTTCCGCGTAACGCTGACGGATGCCGGCGGCAAGCCCATCGCCGATGCCCGCGTCACAGTCACGCTCATCATGCCCGCGATGCCTTCGATGGGGATGCCAGAGATGAAGAGTTCCTGCGAGTTAGCGTGGAAGGCCGACACTCAAATGTACGTGGGCAAGGGCCAGGCTCCGATGTCGGGAACGTGGAACGTAATTGTAGAGGCGCGCAAGAACGGCAATGTCATCGCATCCTTGCGCACACACCTCAGCGCAAAGTAGGAGAGACTATGATCAACCGCATCCTTTTATTCTCGCTGAAGAATCGCTGGCTGATTCTGGCCGTCTATGCTGTCTTCGCGGTGTTGGGTTATTGGGCGTTGCTGCACACGCCCATCGACGCGATCCCCGACCTGAGCGAGAACCAAGTCATCGTCTTCACCGAGTGGCAGGGCCGCAGTCCGCAAGAGGTCGAAGACCAGATCACTTATCCGCTCACGGTGAACCTGCAAGGGCTGCCGCACGTAAGCACGGTTCGCTCGGCCTCGGCTTTCGGCTTCTCGATGGTCAACGTCATCTTCGAGGATTCGGTGGACATCTACTTTGCGCGCACCCGCGTGCTGGAGCGGCTCAGCCTTGCGGGCAGCTTTCTGCCCGCGGGCGTAACGCCGATGATGGGCCCGGATGCAACCGGCGTGGGTCAGGTCTTCTGGTACACCGTCGAGGGGCCTTACGATAGCGGCACGCTTCACTCGATTCAGGATTGGTTTATCAAGTATCAGCTCAACTCCGTGCCCGGAGTCGCCGAGACCGCTAGTGTAGGCGGCTTTGTGAAGCAGTATCAGATCGATCTCGATCCCATTAAGCTGCGCGCCTACAACATTCCACTGAAGGATGTGATTGCCGCGGTCGAACGCAGCAATAACAACGTCGGCGCCAAGGTAATCGAGACTGGCGACACAGAGAACATCGTACGCGGAATCGGCCTGATTCGCAGCCTGAAGGACATCGAAGAGATTTCGCTCGGCGCATACAATGGCACTCCCGTTACAGTCGGCAACGTAGCCAGCGTTCAGCTTGGTCCCGAGTTCCGGCGCGGCGTTCTCGATAAGGACGGCAAAGAAGCCGTCGGCGGGGTTGTCGTTATCCGATATGGCGCCAACGCGCGCGAGGTAATCGAAGCCGTCAAGAAAAAGCTCGGCGAGATTCAGCCGGGGCTTCCGGCGGGCGTGAAGATTGTTCCCTTCTATGACCGCAGTGTGCTCATCGACCATGCGGTAGACACGCTGCGCCACGCGTTGATTGAAGAAATCATTCTGGTCACGCTGGCGCATATACTCTTTCTCTGGCACTTCCGCAGCATTCTTGTCGTCACTATTCCCCTGCCGCTTGCGGTGCTGGGCGCATTCCTGTTTATGAAGGGCGCGGGCATCTCGTCGAACATTATGTCGCTGGGTGGAATCGCCATCGCCATCGGAGTGCTTGTCGATGCAGGAATTGTGATGACCGAAAACGTCATTCGCCAGGCGGAGAAATACGAAGAGGAACACGGCAACTATCGCGAACACATATGGGAGATCACGCTCAACGCCGCGCGGCTTGTAGGTAGGCCAGTTTCCTTCGCCATGGTCATCATCATTCTCGCTTTTATTCCGGTCTTTGCTCTCACCGGCATGGAAGGCAAGATGTTTCATCCGCTGGCCTTCACCAAAACCTTTGCCATGATCTGTTCCACCATCATGGCTATTACGCTGGTGCCCGTTTTGTGCACCTTTTTGATTCGCGGCAAGCTGCATCGCGAGGATGAGAATCCAGTGATGCGCCTGCTGCAAGCCATCTACAAGCCCGTGCTGGCGTGGGCGCTGCGCCACCGGGTCATCACGCTTGGCGCTGCTCTGGCATTGTTCGGCGCGGCTGTCTACACCGCAACCACCATCGGCTCGGAGTTTATGCCTCCGCTTGATGAAGAGACGGCGCTCTTCATGCCAATCTCCGATCCACGCATCTCGCTGACCGAAGCAACCAGGATTCTTCGCCAACAGGTTCAGATCATCACAGCTGATCCTGAAGTCGCAATGGTCGTTGGCAAAGTGGGCCGCGCGGACACCTCCACCGATCCAGCGCCTGTAAACATGAGCGAAACGACAATCACCTTCAAGCCCAAAGACCAATGGCCCAAGGGTCTGACCAAAGACGCCATCCTTGCGCGGCTTGATGACAAGCTGCAAATTCCCGGAGTTACCAATATCTGGACGCAGCCTATTCGCAATCGCATCGATATGCTCTCCACCGGAATCCGCACTCAGATCGGCATCAAGGTCTTCGGCCCCGACCTTAGCGTGATCGAAAAGATGTCGGAAGAGATCAAGGAAGTGGTGAGCCAGGTGCCAGGCGCGACCGACCTCTATGCCGAGCGCACGACCGGATCACCCTATCTGGAGATGACTGTAGACCGGACGGCGGCTGATCGGTATGGGCTAAATGTGGCTGACGTAGAGGACGTAATCGAAACTGCTGTGGGTGGCAAGAACCTGACCACCACCATCGAGGGCAGACAGCGCTTCCCGGTGCGCGTGCGTTACGCGCGCGATTTCCGCGAGAACCCGCAACAGATTGGCGATGTGCTTGTTACCGGCAGCAACGGAGCGCAGATGCCACTCAGCAAGGTAGTCACAATCAAGACAACCATGGGCCCGTCGATGATTAGCAGTGAAAATGGCCTGTTGCGCGGCTCGGTGCTCTTGAACGTGCGCGGCCGCGACGTGGGAGGCTTCGTCGATCAGGCTCAACGAGCTGTAGCCCAGCAGGTGAAGATGCCTCCGGGATACTACATCGAATGGAGTGGTCAGTATGAAAATCAGATCAGCGCTCGCAAGCGCCTTGAACTGGTCATTCCCTTCGTTCTCGTTGTTATCTTTGTCCTGCTTTATCGCACATACGGCTCCGCCAAAGAAGCCGCGCACGTCTTGCTGGCTGTTCCCTTCGCGCTCTCCGGCGGCGTCTTCCTCGTCAAGGCCCTGGGGCTCAACTTCTCGGTTGCGGTTTGGGTTGGTTTTATTGCGCTCTTCGGAACCGCCGTGCAAACCGCCGTGGTGATGGTGATCTATCTGGAAGAGGCTGTTGCGCGGCGCATGGCCGCCGATGGCCGGCTCACGCGCGCTGGCCTGCACGCGGCGGTCATGGAAGGCGCGCTGCTCCGGCTTCGTCCCAAGGTGATGACCGTCGCTACAGTGGTTGCCGGCCTGTTACCCCTGATGTGGTCCACGCGAACCGGCGCAGAGTTCATGAGGCCCCTCGCCGCCCCCGTGCTCGGAGGAATGGTCAGCTCCCTTGTTCACGTGCTGATCGTAACGCCGGTAATCTTCACATGGCTGCGCGAGAGGGAACTGCAACGGGAGTCGAAGATATAAAAATGCATGGGTAAAACTGCACGGTCCTCAGCGCATTCTTGCTTCACTAATGGAGAGTCCCGCAATTCGACATCTCAAACAAGTTCCGTGGTCTCGGCAGTGATCCAGACATATGTCGGACAATTCGGAAGGTGCTTCAGTTGGGAAAGCTGGAATTCGCATCAAGCTATTCCCAGCCCCCATGAAAGCCAGTGGATCGATCTGGCCAGACAGGGACAATTAGACAGGAAACCTTCCATGTTATTGATAATATACACGTTAGATTGTTCCTAGGGGGCGGATTGCCGTCACATTTTGATTCTAAATCAGTTATTGAAAATACTAGACGCTCAAAAATAGCAAAACTCAGGAAACGCGGTTCTTGAGTACGCTACAAGTACACGGGATTTAAGACGAATCGATCTTATCTCCGGTCATTGTGATTCATGGCGCGATGCTTCGGATTGCCGGACAGCGAGCTGGACGAGAAGAGCCGCATCGTTGTACTGACCCTGAACGGCGTCTCGGTAGGCGTCGTGGTGGATGCGGTCAGCGAGGTGCTCCGGGTCTCGAAGTCCGGAGTGGACGCGCTGCCGAATCTTCTGGCGCGCGAGGGAAATCTCGCCGAAATCACCTCCATTTGCAAGCTGGACAACGGCAAGCGCATGGTGTCGATCATCACCGCGCGGAATCTATTCGGCCACGCCGCAATCAAGGAGGCATTGAACACAGTGAGCGAAAGCGAATTGGAAACAAGCCTGGAGGCCAAAGAGGCGGATGACAATCTGGACGACGAACAGGTGGTGGTCTTCCGCCTGGAAAAGGAGGAGTTCGGCGCGCCGATTGCGAGCGTATAGGAGATTGTGCGCGTGCCGGAGGAGTTGATCCGGGTTCCACGAGCGCCTTCCTTTGTCGAGGGCGTCATCAACCTGCGGGGAACCGTGCTGCCGGTGATTGATCTTCGCCTGCGGCTGGGCCTGCGGCAGATCGAACGCAACGACCGGCAGCGGATCATGGTCTTTTTAATCTCCAATGTGCGCACCGGCTTTATCGTCGATCAGGTGGTCGAGGTGCTGAAGATTGCCAAGGCGGCCATTGAGCCGGCGCCGCAACTCTCCAAAGAACAGGGCAAGCTGCTCAGTCGCATGGCCAATCTGGAGAAGCAGAAGCGCATGGTGCAACTGATCGATCCGCCTCACTTGATGGAGAAGAAAGAGCTGATGGCGCTGGCCGCGGTAACGGTGTAGACCACGGAGCGATTCCATGATCAAACTGCTGGTTGTCGATGACTCGACCTTGATGCGGCGCCAGTTGATGACGCTCTTTCAGGCCGAGGGCGACTTCGATATTCATCAGGCAAGAAACGGCCAGGAAGCGGTGAGGGAAAATCGGGAGTTCCAGCCGGATGTAGTGATGCTCGACATCAACATGCCGGAGATGGACGGACTGACCGCGCTTTCCCTCATCATGGCCGAGCGGCCGGTTGCCGTGGTCATGGTCTCCTCGCTTACCAACGAGGGGGCCCTGGCATCGTATGAGGCTCTGAGCTGCGGCTGAAGGATCCAGTGGTTCCCAGTGGGCTGGCTGAATTCCTGCGCAGCGAAGAAGCGGCCCTGCGCAACGAGGTCATCGAGACCTTCAGGTAACAGGGCGACGAAGTGGCACCGATTCTGCGTTCCCTGCTGGCTGATCCCGATCCGGATGTCCGGATCTTTGTCGTCAATATCCTCAACTCCGAGCGCCATCCGGATGTGCTGAATGGAATCGAGGCGCTGGAAAAGACGCTCGATGCGCCTTTCGACCTGTATGTGGTGGACATCAATATGCCCAAGCTCGACGGCTACGGCTTCCTGCGCGAACTGCGCAAGCAGGAGATCCCGCAGCGGCCCGCGATCATGGTCTCCACCGAAGCCGCTGCGCAGGATGAGGAAACGGCCTGCCGGGCGGGCGCCAACGGCTATCTCATCAAGCCTGTTCAGCCCCTGCGGTTGCTGACTTACGCGCGGCTGATGCTGGGGGAGGCAGTGCAATGAACCCCTTGCTGGAACAGTTTCTCTCCGAATCCCGCAAACTGCTGGAAAACTTTGCCGAAAAGCTGATGCAACTGGAAAATGCGCCCAACGACCGGCGCGTGATCGACGATCTCTTTCGCTGCGTGCATACCCTGAAGGGCAACAGCGGCCTGTTTACATTTCCTGAGATGATGCTCGTGCTCCACGCCGGCGAAGATCTGCTGGGGAAGGTGAGAAGCGGCGAGACGGCGTATTCGCGGGAGCTGGCGGACCGCTTGCTCGATGCGATGGATTTCGTCGGCCTGCTTTCGAATGAGATCGAGTCCAGCGGAGGCATCAATGCCGCGGGACTGGCCGATTCGCTGCGGGCGTTGATGGGAGATGCTTCAGTAACAGCGGGCGCGCGTTCCGGCGAAGCAACTCCGGTGAAGACCGGGGCGACAGAATCGGCAGCCGCCGCGCCCGCTCTCAACGCGCTGCCGTCGCTTGAGGAGGTTCCTGAAGATCTGAGAATCGAGGCCTTCCGCCGCTGCGGCGATGGGGAATCACTGCACTGGATTACCTACCAGCCGGCTAGGGCGACAGCGCCTCGAATGGACAGTTCGACAATTCGGTAGCGCCCAAAGCCGGTCCTGCCAAACCGATGGACGATGGAGTCAAGTTCGGCCGGCGCGCCGAAGATAATCTGACCGGCCCGCGCAGCCTTAAAGTTGATTAGGCCAAGATCGACCGGCTGATGAACCTGATCGTCGAACTGGTGGTCGAGAAGAACGCGCTGTCCTATCTGGCGCAGCGGGCCGAGGCGCAATATGGCGTGTGCGAACTCTCGCGCGAGATCAAGGGCCAGTATTCAGTCATCAACCGCATCGCCGACGAGATGCAGGACGCCAT
>CZKF01000003.1_pt1 | contig 18004 bp, 13 predicted proteins | sample 1122351 | NCBI WGS metagenome assembly CZKF01 (sample SAMEA3539301, study PRJEB10725) | soil metagenome | biome: tundra; feature: field; material: soil | place: USA | collected 2010-05 | depth 0.15 m
GAGGCTGACATTCTCGAATTCCACGCCGAGAGCGAGGCGGAGCTGGAGCTGCTGGCCAGCCGCGCCGCCAAAATCAAGCGCAAGGCGCGTTTCGCCCTGCGCGTCAATCCCGACGTCTTTGCCGAGACTCACCCCTACATCTCCACAGGCCTGCGCGAACATAAGTTCGGAATCGACATCCGGCAGGCGCTGAAAATTTACAAGAACGCCGCCAAATACCGCTGGCTTGAACCGCACGGCGTCAGCGTTCACATCGGCTCGCAGATCTGCTCCGCGGAGCCCTTTGGCACGGCCATGAAGCGGGTAAGCAAGCTGCTGCTCCAATTGGAACGCGAGGGCATCGTCCTTCAGGCTGTCGATGCGGGAGGCGGACTGGGGATTGACTACCACGGCGGCAAATTCGATGCAGCCGCCAAGGTGCGCGCCTACACCGCAGCAATCCAAAATGCACTCAATGGCTTTGAGGGCCGCCTGATCATCGAGCCGGGCCGCTTTATCGTCGCACAGGCTGGAGCACTCGTCACGCGCGTCGTTGAGGTCAAACGCAACGGCAAAAAGACCTTTGTGGTTACCGATGCCGCTATGAACGACCTCATCCGCCCCGCGCTCTACCAGGCCTATCACGAGATTGTGCCGGTCAGACCGAGAGCAGGGAAACCCAGAGCCGTTGATGTCGTTGGACCGATCTGCGAGACGGGCGACTTTTTTGCACGCGACCGCCAACTCATGCCGGTCAAGCCGGGAGACCTTGTTGCGATTCTCGATGCCGGGGCATACGGCATGGCGGAAAGCTCGAATTACAACACACGCCCTCGTTCCGCCGAGGTGCTCGTAGAGGGCACGAAGGGGCGTCTGATTCGACGCCGGGAGACAATGGCCGACCTGCTTTCTCCCGAGATTTACTGATTCCGGCTCTGGTTTGGCAGAAAAGGAAGTTGTTATCGGCCTATCTGCAATGTCTGATAACGTATATTCTGTATACTGCAAGTGGAGAATAACAAGATGGCCACATCTAGATGGCCTTCAGTAGCATGAGTGTGATGTCATCGTGTTGCGGAGTGTTGCCGACAAAGTGCTCGATATCCGTCAGGATGGTGTTCAGCAGTACCGACGGCGTCGCAGCCTGGTTTGCGTATAACATCATCAGTAGACGCACTTCCCCGTACTCTTCGGATCGGTTATTTTCCGCCTCTGTGGCCCCATCGGTGAAGATGATGAGCCAATCGCCGCATTGCAGCGTGGCCGTTCCCGATTCGTACGGGGCGTTCTCCTGGATTCCTAGCGGGATACCGCTCGCCGGCAAGCGCTCAATGGCTCCCGTCTGGCGGAGCAATATGGGCGGGTTGTGCCCGGCATTGACGTAGACCAGGCCGCGCGTTGCAGGATCGTATTCGGCAATGAATGTGGTGGTGAACCGGCGTCCATTCTGGCTGTTGGTGCAGGCGTAGTTATTCATGCGGCCGACCAGATCAATTAATGAGTTGGAGATGCCTGCGAGGGTCTTCAGGCTGGCTTGGTAGCTGGCCATTAGCATGGCCGCTGGTATGCTCTTGCCTGCTACATCGGCGATGGCGATCAGATACGTGCCCTCGGGCGAATGCATGGCTGGACGAGGAAAAACGTCGTAGTAGTCTCCAGCTACAGTATTGGCGGGACGAGTGGCAAAGGCGATTTCCAGGCCCTGCACCTGCGGCGGTTCCGGAGGCAGCAGCCAGGCTTGAATCTCCTTGGCGATTTGCAGGTCGCGCTTCATGACCACGCGGTCTGTAATTTCCATTACCAGCAATAAAAATAGTAAAACGCAGCCCCAAAAGATCCCACTAGTCGAGAATCCTGTCAGATGCATGCTGGGGAAAAATAAGATTAATACAATCAATAAGATGACACGGCGCACAGGAGAGAGCTTATCGATGATGGCCCATATAAAAAGTTTGGCAATCCGGAAAATATGACGTATCCTGCCGGTTCCTGGCTTGCGTCGGGAATCGATTTCCTGCGAATACAGCCGGTAGCTGAATCGGGCATCAGCATGGAATTGGCTCCATAGCTGGCCGAGGGCCATGCCATCCGTGATGCGCCACCAGAATCTGCGTACGCTAAACATAATGGAACAGAATTGAAAAAATATGGAGTGATTACATTTTGTAGTGCCCCAGATCCTCGTCGTTCAGGCCTTCGAGCCAGCCGCGCAACTGTTCGGCAGTCGGACCTTCTGCCTGGCCGGTGGTATTCAGCTTGGCCTTCTGCATCACCTCTTCCGTGACGTAGATGGGGCAATCCGCGCGCAACGCCAAAGCAAGGGCATCCGATGGCCGGGCGTCAAGAACCAGGGGCTCATCCCCCTGCTGCAACCATAGTGTCGCGAAAAATGTGTCGTCTTTAAGTTCTGAGATCACAACGCGTTCCAGCCGGGCGTTCAAGTTGCGGATGAGGTTCCTGGTGAGGTCGTGCGTCATAGGACGCGGCGCGGCCACCTTTTCAATCTCCAGGGCAATAGCGTTTGCTTCAAAGATCCCTACCCAGATGGGCATAACCGTATCGGAAGCGACGTCTTTGAGCACAACGATAGGCATGCTGGTGGCCGGATCCATCATCAGCCCTCTGATCCGCACCTCGATGCTTCCCCTGTCTTTTTGCGTCCCGTCTTGCTCGTCAGTCATCTTCTTCAACTCTTCCTCGAGCCTGGGCAGTTCGCCAAACTGGATCTGCGCCGCGCGGTCCAGTTGCCCCTTGCGCGTTTGCTCCTCTGCCTCCATGCGCAATGCCTCGATCCGCTTCTTCAAGTCGCTTTCCATGGCTACCCTTTCTTGCTCGCATACTTATTAGACGGCTACTCCCACCAAGCTGTTGGGATGTGTAGCGGTTATTTTCACCTGGAGATAACTTCCGGGCGCCGGTGCGATTGGTTGGGCACAGGTGAAGTTCACCGGAATATTCTGGCTGCTACGTCCGATAATCTGCCCCCGCGCCGGGTTGGCGCCTTCAACCATTACCTCCATTGTTTGCCCCAAGTGCTTGGCATAATTGATTCTTTGAATCTCCCTCTGACGATCAAGCACAACTTGAAGCCGGGCAGCTTTCTCGGCCTCAGGAATGGAATCGATGAGGTTCAAAGCCGGAGTGTTGGGCCGTCCCGAGTACTTGAAGCCGAAGACGCAATCGTACTCTGCCTCGGCCAGAAGGTCCATGGTCTGGGCAAGGTCGTCCGCGGTTTCGCCGGGAAAGCCGACGATGATGTCGGTCGAAATCGAGATGGGCCGGCGCGCGGCTTTGATCCAGCTGATCCGCTCCAGGTAGCTCTCGCGGGTATACTCGCGGTTCATCGCCTTCAGAACCCGCGAAGAACCGGACTGAACCGGAAGGTGTACATGGTCGCAGAGCGTGGGCACGGCGTCGATGGCCTCGACGATGTCGCGGGTGAAGTCGCGCGGGTGGCTGGTGGTGAAGCGCACCCGGCGGATGCCGCTTACCTCTCCAACCGCGGCCAGCAGTTCGGCAAAGCTTCTCGTCCCTTCCGGGTCGCGGTAGCTGTTCACGTTCTGGCCCAGGAGTTGAATCTCGGTGTAGCCCTGATCGGCGACGCGCCGGGCCTCCTCTAATACGGAACTTGCCCCGCGGCTGCGTTCTTTGCCACGTGTGTACGGCACCACGCAGTAGGAGCAGAACTTGTCGCAACCTTCGACAATGGTGATGTAGCCACGATAGGGATTCTGACGGGCAGTGAACTCTGTCTCGAAGGTCTCATCGGTCTGGCGGTCGTCGAGGCCTGTGATGCGGGTTTCGCCGGCTTCCAGGCGCGCGAGCATCTCCGGCAGCTTGCGATAGGAGGCCGAGCCAGAGACCAGCGAGACATACGGCGCCCGCTCGAAGATCCTTTCGCCCTCCTGCTGCGCCACGCAACCCAGCACGCCAAAGCGCTTGCCGTTCCTTTGCTGGCGTTTGTATTCGTCGAGGCGGTGGAAGACCTTCTGCTCGGCTTTGTCGCGAATCGAGCAGGTGTTATAGAGAATCAGGCCGGCGTCCTCCTCCGACTCGACCTGCCGGTAGCCCTCATGCTGCAATGTGCCAATGACCTTCTCCGAGTCATGGGCATTCATTTGGCAGCCGAAGGTCTCTATATAAAATGTTTTGTCGGTTGCCATAGCAGCTCCCAGTATATCGTGAGGTCGATTATGCAGCTTTCGGACTGATTTGTCTGCTCCCGCCTCAGCGCAGCCCGGTATGCAGGTAGGCGAGCAGCGCCGCCATCTGCTCATCGGTGAAGCGGCCGGAAAAACCGGGCATCATTCCCTTCCCTGTCAGCACATTCTGGCGCACTGCGGAGTCGGTTGCCGGAACTCCGCTGGGCAGCGTTTTGCGGGCAAAGACGCCATGCAGATCCGGCGGGATTTTCTTGAGGGCCAGGTCGTTGTCTTCATGACAATGGGCGCAGCGAACCTGGTAGATGTGCTTCCCTTCCGCTTCTTGCACGGTGAGCGTCTGCGTAGCGTGGCAGCCAGCCAGTGCGAGGCCAAGGCTGACCGCCAACCCTATGCAAACAAAATCCCAGTCCCCCTTACGCCAGAGCATCCGGTTACGCCTTATGAACAAACTGCCCGCTCACATAATCCCAGTTGACCACCTGGAAGAAGGCCTTCACATACTCGGCGCGCCGGTTCTGGTATTTCAGGTAGTAGGCGTGCTCCCACACATCCACGCTCAGCAACGGCTTGAGGCCCACGGTGAGCGGACTGTCCTGGTTGGCGGTGATCTGGATGGCCACCGAGCCATCGGGCAGCTTGACCAGCCAGGCCCAGCCGCTGCCGAAGACGCCCAGAGCCGCAGCGGTCAGCTTGTCCTGGAAGCTGGAGAGTGAGCCGAATCTGGCATCGATGGCCTTGGCTAGCTCACCTGTTGGCGCAGCAGGGCCTTTGCCCAGCGTAGGCCACAAGAAAGTGTGGTTGGCATGGCCTCCGCCCTGGTTGCGCACGGCGGTTTGGACCGATTCCGGCCAGGCGCTCAGGTTGGCCACCAGCTCGTCCACGCTCTTGCCGGCCAGCTCGGGATGCGCGGCCACGGCTGCGTTCAGGTTGTTCACGTAGGTCTGATGGTGTTTGTCGTGGTGCAGGTGCATCGTCGCCGCGTCGAAATATGGTTCCAGCGCGTCGTAGGCGTAAGGCAGCGGCGGCAGGGTGAAAGGGCCGGCTGGAGGCGCGGGAGGCGTTGCGGCTGCGGCTTGCCCGGCGGGGAGTGCCTGGCCATTCAAGGCTTTGGTGATCAGCAGCGCGCTTGCCACGCCGCCCAGATGCTTGATTGCGGTTCTGCGGTTCATGTGTGAAAACCTCTGTTTTGTTCGATGCGCGGGGGTAGAGAAAGACTGCGGGGAAATTGGAGTTTCAGTTAATTCAAATCGATGATGCGGCGCACATCCGTATGGGCAAAGTCCTTGCCTTTGTAGAGGAGTGCTTCGTCCCTTTCCATGGCCAGCGCATAGGCAAAGCAGTCCCCGAAGTTGAGATGTGCAGGGTGCCGGCTGCCCCTTCCGAAGGCTCTGTAAGCCTCCCGTGCCAACTCTGCCTGCCGGGCAGTGACAGGCTCGATCTCGACTCCTGCTTCGCGTAGAAACTCATCAAAGCGGCGGCTCAGCACGGGACTGCGATTGCCGTCCACGACGACGGCCACTTCAAGCCAGTTTGCCACCGAAATCCTCACCGGGCGATTGTCCTCAATAGCTTGAGAAAAAGCCGGAGACTCCGGCTCATCTTGCAGAATGGCGACGATGGCGGAGGTATCGAGAATCATTTAGGTAGCCCGTCCTCGCCATAGAGCAAATCCCCATGCTCTGTGGAGCGGAATGGCTCGCGCCAAAGCGGAGCTGCCGCCTTGCCGATGACAAGCAGTTTGCCGGCAAGTCCTTTTTGTCTTTCGTTTACGACGCGCTCCGTCCGCTCACGCACGGCCACACGGATTGCCGTGGTCATGCTTTCCCCGGTGAGGGATGCCAGGTTGCGAACCAGCTTGTGCGTTTCCTCGTGTTTGATGTTTAGGCCCATCAGAACCTCCTTTCTACCATTGTCTTTTTGATATTCTACCATTTTCTTAAAGATATGAAGATATTCAGTGGAATTCGTTATTCTGGAGCCATGGATGCAACTTCCGAAAAACTGACCCCTATGGAGCACTCGGCTCAGAACCGCTGCTTCGGCTGCGGCACGACCAATGCCGCAGGTTTGCACCTGGAGTTCCTGCTCGCCGAGGATGGGAGCGTGGTTTGCCTGCCGACGATACCGGACAGCTTCGAGGGTCCGCATGGCTTGGTGCATGGCGGCATCATTGCCACGCTTCTGGACGAGGCCATGAGCAAGTCCGTTCGCGCAATCGGACTGACGGGCTTAACCAGCCAGTTGGAGATCGTCTACCGTTCTCCTGTCCACTCTGGAGAGCCGATTCGCCTGGAGGGCCGCCTGGTGCGCGCCGAGGGCAGAAAACACTGGACCGAGGCCAGGATTCTCAATCACAAGGGTCAAGTTCTAGCTGAAGGAAAAGGTCTGTTTATTGTGTTGCGCAGCGGCCACAGAGACGGAACACTACGCCATGTCAGTGCTGCATGGCCAGCAAGTAGATGATTTTGCTACTTAGTTTTACGGGGCGGCCCGAAGGCCGCCCCGCGACGTGCTTAGTGAATCATGTTGATGGTTTCCTGGGTTACGGTGTCGAAGGTGGTCACCGCCTTTGAGTTGGCCTCGAAGGCGCGCTGAGCGATGATGAGATTGGAGAACTCGGCGGAGATGTTGACGTTCGAGGCCTCCAAAGAACTCCCTTCGAGCGAACCGCGTCCCCCCGAACTGGCCACCCCCACCGTGGCAAGGCCGGAGTTGGCGGTAGCCTGGTATTGAGTCGATCCCATGTCCACCAGCCCCTGCTGGTTGCTGACCGTGGCGATGGCCAACTGTCCCACATTCTGGCTCTGGCCATTGGAGTAGGTAGCCGAAACGGTGCCATCGGAGCCGATGGTGAAGCCGTTGTTCTCGCCGCTCGTATATCCGTTCTGGTTTTGCCCCGATTGCCCGGATTTGGCAGCAGCGGTCTGGCTGATGTTACCGGAGCCGCTGGCGCCAAAGAGATCCCAGGTCATGTTCATGGTTGCCGCACTGTCGGTGAAGCCCGCAAAGGTGATGTTGCTCAAATCTGCGGCTGGTCCAACCAGGTTGCCGCTCGAATTAAAGGTCAGTGTACCACTGGAATTGGCTGACGCTACCGGATCCTGAATTACGCTGCCGGACGTGGAGAGATTGGCGCCGGTGATCGAAAAGACCCCGCCAGCTGTGGACGAGACCGTCACCCCGGCGATGCCCGCAGTGGACAACGCGCTGGTCAGATCATTCACATATTGAGCCAGCGATTCTCCCAGGGTGACCTGCGGCGCGACGGTGGTAGCCGTGGCGCCGCTGGCCGTCAGCGCGGTGATGGCCAGATCGGTTTTGGGATCGACCGCGGCGATGGAGCCGCCGCTGGTTCCGAAGGCGTAGCTGATTGTGGTCGTGGTCAGATCCTGATTCGCGATGCCGGCGGTCTTGAGAGTGGCTGCCGGTCCGACGATTGTCAACTGGCCGCCGTTGGCCGTCACCGAAACGCCGTCGGTGCTGGTGTTGATGCCTGCCGTGGCTAAAGCCTTATTCAGGGCAACGGCATATTCGGCCACCGTCTCTCCGGCAGTGACTGCCGGGGCGACGGTAATGGCTGTCGCTGGCACTCCGGTCACGGTGGGTCCGACGATCGTCAGGGCGGTCGTGGAATCCACCGTCGCGCTCGATCCGAAGTTGTAATTGATCGCGACATCCGCCAATCCTTGGTTCACACTGCCCGTGGTCGAAAAATTGGCGCCCACAATGGACAACTGGCCGTTGGTGGACGAGACATCCACGTTGGTGATGCCCGCAGTCGTTAATGCGGCCGTCAGATCCTTGGCATATTGCGACACCGTCTCACCGGCGGAAACCGGCGGCGCGGTGATAATGGCCGTGGCGCCAGTCGCTGTCTGCCCGGATATCTTCAGATTGGTCGTCGGATCGACCGTGGAGTTGGTTTGGAAGGCGTAATTGTTGGTGGTTCCCAACATATTCTGATTCACGCTGCCGGCAATGGTGACCGTATCTGGCGCGACAATCGATAATACGCCATTCGCGGCCGTAACCGTCACGCCTGTGATTCCATTGGCCGCCAACGCGGTCTGCACCTGCGCAAGATACGCATTCAGTGATTCTCCGGCGGGGTCCGACGGCGTGATAGTAACATTGGCCGTGCCGCCTGTAATGGTTGGTGCGGAGATGGTCAGTGTGGTTGAAGGGGCAACCGTCGCCGCGGTGGTCAATCCCGTATTCGGATCCGTATAGGTGCCAAAGTCGAAGCTGGTTTGCGCACCCGTGAAAGACTGCACAACGTTGCCTGAGATAGTCGCGCTGGTCGGGTTGGTAATGGCCAATACGCCATTGTTGTCGGCAACCGTAACATCGGTGATGCCATTCGAGGTCAACGCATTCTGCAGCGATGTTACATAGCTGGAGATGGGAACGGCGGACGTAAATGGCAGCGCGGTGACGGTTTTGCCTCCCTCGGTGATGGCCAATGTTGTGGTTGGGCCTACCGAGGCCAGCGTTGCGTTGCTGGTGACAAAGTTGTAATTGGTTGTCGTCAAAGCCACATCCTGCTTCACGGCGCCATTGACAACCAGGGATGCTGTCGGCCCGGAGATGACCAGCTCGTTCGCGGCGGGATTGGTGATGTTCACGCCGCCGGCGCCAGTCTTGATGTTCGATGCAGTCAATGCGGGCATCACATCGTTGGTGAAAAATGCGGCCACGGATTCATCCGGAACGCTTGGCGTCACGACTATGGACGTTGTCGCCGGCGGCCCGCCGCCCTTTGTCGGCCCGGTAATCGTCACGCTTGTGCTGCCACTCACCGTGCCGGTTGCAGCGAAGGTGTAAGTGTCTGCCGTCGTTCCCGGCACGGTGGTCGAGTCCGAAACCGGCGTTATGGTGGTGGTGCTGGGCGCGTCAGTCACCGCGGGCGCCGGCGCCAAAGACGCGGTTGAGGCGGTTGTGACCGGAGTCGTCGGCGAGACGGCACTCGTCACTGTCGTCCCCAGAATGTCCTGATTAACATAACCGGCAATGGTCATGTTGGAAGGTCCGACAAGCGACAGTACGCCATTCGCGCTGGTTGCGGTCACACCGGATATTTTTGCCGTCGCCAGCGCAGTCGTGATGTCGGTGGCGTATTGCGCCACGGTTTCACCGGCGGGGTTGGAGGGCAAAATGGTAACAGGCGTCTTTACTCCGGAGGTGTTAAGCGCGGAGATGGTCAGGCTGGTCGAGGGATCCACCGTGGCCTTTGTGGTCAAGCCGGTGGCCGGATCGGTGTACGAACCGAAGGTATAGTTGGTCTGCACTCCCGAAAAAGCCTGGGTTATGCTGCCGCCGGTAGTGATGGTGGTTGGTCCGATGATGGACATCTGGCCGGTCCCTCCGTTGAACCCCACCGTGACGCCGGTGATGTTGGCCGCAGTGATTTGAGCTTGCAGCGCCGCCGCATAGGTGGCTGCCGTTTCGCCGGCAGTGACCACAAGCGGGCCAACGGTTGTCGTGCCGCCGGCGGTTGTCGGTCCGGTAATAGTCAGGCTGGTGGTGGGATCGACCGTGGACAGAGCACCATTGCTGGTGAGGAAGTTGTAATTGAGCTTGGTGCCGGAGAAGTCCTGGCCGATATTGCCGGCTGCAGTTAGTGTGCCGGGCCCAACAATGGATAACTCGCCTGCCGCCGGGGAATTGATGGTCACGCCGACGATGCCTGAAGTGGTCAGGGCCGTATTCAGGTCGGTCACATAGTCCGCCAGGGTCTCAGGCGGCGCGCCGCCTCCATATGTAAAGGTTACGGCTGGCGCGGTAACTGTGGTGCCCCCTCCGTTCTTACCTGTCAATTGCAGCGTGCTCGTGGTGGTATCAACGGTGGCCAGAGCTCCGTTACTGGTCGGAAAGTTGTAGATGAACGTGCCTGCGGGAGAACCTGCTTGAGCCTTTAACAGAGTGTTGGTGGAAGCAACCGCAACCGCCGCGGACGAATTCAGAGCCGGAGCCGTCGCTACGGTCGTAGGCGTGGCCGCTGTAACCGGATTGGCAACCGTTACCGACGGCTCACTCACCGTCGTTGCGGACGTCACGGAAGTGGCGGCCGGCGTGGACGCAGTCACATTCATGGTCGATGCCGCTGCCGCCGTCGCAGCCGTCGCCGTCAGAGTATCCGGCAGCGTGATCGCATAGCTCCACTTGTTGTTGCCAAGATTGGTATAGGTCACCGTGGCTTCATAGGATTTTCCCAGCGAGTCATAGACCTGCACCTGGCCGCTGGTCTGCGCGCCGATGGGAGACGCGGAATTCAGGTTCTGGGAGATGCTGAAAGACGTTGTCGCCGAAGGCTGCATTACCTGCCCGGTGGGAATCGTGATATCGGTCAAGCCGCCGCTGGTGTTGATCACCCCGTTAGTGGCCGCATACCCCATGACGCCCTGACCCTCGGTGCTCTCCAGAGTGCCGGTGGAACTAAGCTGAAAGTTGCCGTCGCGCGTGTACAGTTGTTCTCCTCCGCCGGCGTCCAGCACAAAGAAGCCCGTGCCGTCGATCGCAACATCGGTCGAGACGCCTGTCGAGGAGATCGAGCCGCCCGTGAAATCAGTGCTGTTCGATGCCACCTGAACTCCCGTCCCCTGCTGAATCTCACCTCCCGCGCCGGTCGTGCCAACCTGTTGGTAAAACAGGTCGCTGAAGTTGGTCGTCTGTTCCTTGAAGCCCGTGGTGTTCATGTTCGAAAGGTTGTTGGCAATAGTGTTCAGCGCTGTTGAATCGGCGTTGAGACCGCTGAGTGGAATATAAAAACTGGGCATGATGAATCTCCTCTCGACTGCATCTGAAGTTGGCGCGGGCCTTCGTGACCAGCGGGTAAACTGACTATCCGGGCTCTTTCAAGCCCGCTGAATCGCTACTGCTGCATGCGTGGCCGCCCACTCAGGGATTGAGCCACGCTTTGGGCCGCGGGGTTGACCGCGGGAATACCGAGATTGCCGGGAGCCAGTTTGGCCGCCGCCGTACTCAAGGCGCCGGGAAGGGTTGTCGCGGTTCCGGGTGAGGCCGATTGAGCCTGCGCGTTTGCGTTGCCGGCCTGAGCCGTGGCCGAACTGCCGCTCGGACTGGCCGTTGTACTGCCCAGATCCGTCGTCAGCGTCTGGTTGATCGAGATCAGTTGCTGCAGGCTGTTTACATTCACCAACTGGTTGATGTACTCGTTGGGGTCGGTGTTCGCGGTTGGATCCTGGTTCTTCATCTCGGTGACCAGCAATGTCAAAAAGTCGTTGGCCGAAATGGTGGCCGAATCGCCGCTTGCAGTGCTTGAACTGCTGGTTGCGTTTGCCGTGGCGCTTGTTCCATTTGTACTGTTTGACGTTGCCGTCACTGGTGTTGCGGTTGTGCCCGTGAGAGCCTGCGCCGCCGTGATGTGGTGATTCAAGATTCCTGCTAATGCTGCCATGTTTCCTCCCTGATTCTTCTCTCATTCGATTTGCGTTTTTCCGTGTCCTTGTTTACCTTGTTCCTGCCCGTCGTCCTGTCCGTGGCTGGAGCCTGCCTTCAGGCTCAGGCCATCACCGAAATGTGGAAACCTCCCATACTTGCCGCCTGCTCGCTTCCGTCCATGTTCCCGAAGAATGCCGGCAACTCCGCCGATGCTGTCGGCGACTGAATCACAGATTCCGAATATTGACCCGACGGTGTGCTTGCCTCGGCGCCCTGTGCCGTCCCCTGGCCCGCCCCCTGCTGCATTCCATCTCCTGTGCCCTGGCCGCTGCCCAATCCCGACCAACCGCTCTCGGGCGCCGTCAGCGTGAGCGTCTCGACCGGCGTGTGGTGTTCGGCAAGATAAGCGTTCAATCCTGCCAGATGGCTGCCCAGCGCCTGGGCGGCGTCGGCTGAAACAGGCACCAGTTGGGCATGAACTCCACCCCCGCTCAGATCCGCGCGGACTCCTACCCAACCCAGGGCTGGATCCTGATAACCCGCCTCGGCCCGTTGCGTCCCGGCATGAATCCAGGTTGTTTTATCAGGCGCGCCCGCTGTGTCGAGTGTTGCAAAGGCTTCGCGGGAATCCGGACGGGTTGCCGCGGCGCTCGTAGCTTCCGTCAGCCCTCCTGCCGTGTTCACAACCACGCCCGCGCCGGTCAATGCGCGCGCTACCGCGGAAGCATCCACAGCCGGGCCGGATGAATGTCCTGCGATTTGGTGGCCTTCCGGCTGGACTGAATCAAAGTTGCCGGCTCCGCGCGCTGGCCGCAAGGTTTCGGGCGTTGACCTCTTTCCGCCACCGGCTGAAACCGGCTTACTCAGAACTGAGGGTAGAGCCGAATGCTGGCCGGATGGGGCGGCGGCCATCGGCAAGGGATTCATACCTTCGCTGGGCACTGGAGCCCCAGCCACGTTTACTCCCCGGTTTTCAGGCTGCATTACAACCTGTTCCTGGCTCTGAACGAACGATGGAGTCAGGAATGGATTAATAACAAATGTCTGTGACGGAGTCTGGTTTGTCGCCTGTGTTAATGTAGGGTTCGTGCTTGGCGCCGTGCTTTGAGTAGTACGTGGGCTTGCTGCCTCGGCGGGAATCGGGTTCACGCTCGGCGTTGCAATCTGGATCGGGTGATGGTCCTGAGACAAAGGATGTGTCCAGTTCTGTTCTGTAACGAATCTCTGATGCGGGACTTGGTTTGTCGCCTGCGTCTCCGCCGTGTCTGTGCTTGGCGCTGCGGGCTGAGTAAGGTTTTGGCTTGTAACATGGGCTGAAATCGGGTGTAGGATCGGCGCGGGCGTTATAGACGGAGCCTGGTTTGTCGCCAGTGTGACTGTCGGGTTCGTACTTGGTGCTGCGGTTTGAGTAGCACTTTGGCTGGCAGCCTGGGCGGGAATCGGTTTCAGGCTCGGCGTTGCAATCTGCATCGGGTTATGGTCCTGAGCCAAAGGATGCGTCCAGCGCTGTTCTGAAATGAATGTCTGAGAGGGGACTTGGTTTGTCGCCTGCGTCTCTGTCGGGTTCGGACTTGGCGCTGCGGTTTGAGTAGCACTTTGGCTTGCAGCCTCAGCGGGAATCGGGTTCAGGCTCGGCGTTGCAATCTGGATTGGGTTATGGTCCTGAGCCAAAGGATGCGTCCAGCTCTGTTCTGGAACGAATCTCTGAGACGGTATCTGGCTTACCGCCTGCGTCTCCGCCCGGCTCTGGTTAGGCTCAGTGGTCTGAATAAGGCTTTGGCTTGCAACCTGGGCGGTAATCGGGTTATGGCTCTGCGCGGGTGTTATAGATGGTGCCTGGTTTGTCGCCTGCGTAACTGTCGGGTTCGTACTTGGTGCTACGGTTTGAGTTGCACTTTGGCATGCAACCGAAGCTGGAATCTGGTTCTGGATCAGCGCGGGCGTCTGCGTCCGATTCTGAAACGTCTCCGTCCGGCTCAGGTCTGGAACGAATGTCTGAAGCGGTACTTGGCTTGTCGCCTGTGTCTCCGCCCAACTCTGGTTCAGCTCTGTGGTCTGAATAAGACTTTGGCTTGCAACCTGGGCTGGAATCGGGTTCAGGCTCGACGTTGCAATCTGGATCGGGTGATGGTCCTGAGCCAAAGGATGCGTCCAGCTCTGTTCTGGAACGAATCTCTGAAGCGGGATTTGGCTCGTAGCCTGCGACTCCGCACGACTCTGGTTCGGCTCTGCGGTCTGAGTAGCACTTTGGCTTGCAACCTGGGCTGGGATCGGGTTCAGTCTCGGCGTTGCAATCCGGATCGGGTTATGGTCCTGAGCTAAAGGATGCGCCCAGCTCTGTTCTGGAATGAATGTCTGAGCCGGAGCTTGGCTTGCCGTCTGCGACTCTGTCATGTTCGTGCTTAGTGCTGTGGTTTGAGTAAGACTTTGGCTAGCAACCTGGGCTAGAATCGGGTGCGGGATCGGCTCTGCTATCTGGATCAGACTATGGTCTTGTGCTGTTGGAAGCGTCCGGTTCAGTTCTGGAGCGAGCCTCGGAGATAAGGCCGGGCTTGTCGCCGGCGTTTCTGTCAGGCTCGTACTCGGCGCAAGTGGTTGAATCGGTATATCGTCCTGCGCGAATCTCTGAGCGGGTGGCCGGCTTGTCGTCAGTGTCTCCGCCGGGTTCGTGTTCCATATTCCCGTCTGAACCGTCTGCTGAGTCAAGTTGCGGGCCTGTGCTAATGTTTCAGGCAAGTTCACGCCTTCGGCCAGCACCGTGACGGGTGTCGGTGCGTTTTTGTCCGCAGCCGCAGCATCTGTTTCGCTGAAAGTCAGGCCGGATGAGCCACTCAGGCTCGGTACAGGCGTGGCTTGTCTCTGCTGCGCGGGCGTTTCAGGTTTTTCCGTGGTTTGCCGCACGGCTGGATTCACCGCCTCCGCAATTTTTCCGAGAGCATTTCTCACCGGCGGTTGCGGAACAAAGGAAGCCGAGGCAAGAGCGGCCGGCTGGTCCGCCGATCGATCGGCGGAGATCTCTCTTTGGGCAGGCAGCGCCTGCACAACCGTGCTTTGCGTAGGCGTGCTTCGCGCAATCATGCTGGCAATAGTAGTTACCGGTACAGCCTGCGAGAGACTCGCAATTGCCGCCGGGACCACTCCCGTCAACGGTTCGGCTGGGACAGCGTCCGTCTTGGTTGAGTTGCTGGAACGGGCTGGACGCGAGCTATGCGCAGATTCTGTTCCCGGCTCCGCAGCCGGATTTTTCACCTCTGCTCTGGCGGAGGATGGCTTTGCAGCTACGGCAGCCGGCTCGGCCACCAAGGTATGATTCCGAGCGCCAACCAAGGACAACTTCGCCCCGGCGCCCGTCTCAACGCTTCCCTTCTCTGTTCCCTGTCCTACGCGCGCTCCTGTGCCGGCTTCCATGCTCTCCGTCTGCGTCCCCTGCCCCAGGCGCAAACTCATGCCGGCAGCCAAAGTCGAAACGGTGGAGTTTTCAGGAGTCAGTTTAGGCGCCGGAACTGCGGAGGCTGTTCCATGATCCGCCTCGGCCTCTTGTAAGCCTGCCATGCTGAGATTCAGCGAAGCCAGCAATGATTGCCAGTTGGCGCCAAAGCTCTGCGCTCCCGGAAGATTCGAAGCCTTCCCCCACTGAGCGGCCACCCCGGTCCGCCCAGTACCCTGCGGCGCTGCGCCCAGAGCCTTGCCCAGGCCTGGCGCCGGAGTTGCTCCCGCTCCTATCTCGATGGTTGCAGCAACCGTCATGGGAAGAGATAGAGCAGACAGTGTGCCAAATGACGACTGTGGGGGTTAGAGCATTGTCAGGATTGGAACCTGCAATTCCGATTCAGGAAGGTCAATCTCTTCCATATGGATTTTTACTAAAGTTTTTTCTCACGCGCACTTCTTTTTTCCAGCGGCAGGTAGGGATACGGCATTTGCTTGAGCTGCAAACCCTCGCGCGGTGGAGACTGCTGGTTCAGCATCGGCCCCTTCTTTAACCCCATCCCGGTACAGCCGGGAGCTGTACCAGTCGTCGAGCGCCTGCTGGCCATGCCGTCCGTCCTCAATGGCCTCCAGCGCCTCTGTCTCCCGAATCAGGGTTTCGGCCTGGCGGCGTTCCACCCTTTTCGAGAGAAACTCCTGACGCCGATCCGTGACTTCTTCTCCCATCCCGTCGATTCTTGGTCCGAGCGCGGCGGCGTGGAGGCTGGCCGAGCGCGTCTCCTCAAGTCCTGCAAGCCGGTCCGTCAACTGGCCGGATTGGGCACTGGCCTGAACCAGGCTTCGGCCGCGGCGCTCCCGCTCGAAGTTGGCTGAGAGCGCATGCTCCAGGCGGTGAAGCTCGCCGAGCGCGGACTCCAGAGCCAGCCGGCTCTGCTCTTCCTGAAGCTCCCGTATGCGCAACAGGCGGCGTAACGCGCGCGAAACTGCCATGGCTCACACCTCCGCGGCGAGCTGCCCCAGCCGCCGAATACACTCGTCTAAGCGAACCTGCTCATGCGCATCCTGGGTCATGAAGGCCCGCATCGCTCCCCGGGCTCTCAATGCGCGGTCAAGGTCGAGATCGGCGCCTGGCTTGTAGGCGCCAATGCGCACCAGATCCTCGCTGCGCGCATAGACGGCCATCAACTTCCGTAACAGCGCAGCCTGCTCGCGATGCGCCGGCTGGATGACAACCGGCATGAGACGGCTGATCGAGTCCAGCACTTCGATGGGCGGATACCAGCCTTCGGCCGCCAGCACGCGCGAAAGCACCACGTGGCCGTCCAGTAGTGAGCGGACCGCATCCACCAGCGGATCCTGCTGGTCGTCGCCTTCCATCAATACGGTATAAAAGGCGGTAATCGAGCCCACGCGGAATTGCCCGGCGCGTTCCACCAGCTTGGCCAGGCGGTTAAAAACCGAGGGTGTGTACCCCTTGTTGGTGGGCGGCTCTCCGGCAGCCAGGCCAATCTCCCGCGCGGCCATGGCAAAGCGGGTCAGCGAGTCCAGCACCAGCAGCACGTGCTTGCCCTGAGCGGCAAAATATTCTGCGATGGTGGTGGCGGCCAGCGCCGCCCTCATGCGCATCAGCGGCGACTGGTCGGAGGTCGAAACCACCACCACCGAGCGCGCGCGGCCCTCGCCGCCCAGCGAATCCTCCAGAAACTCGCCCACCTCGCGGCCCCGTTCGCCCACCAGGCCCACTACCGTCACATCCGCTTCGGTGTTGCGGGTCATCATGCCGATCAGCGTGCTTTTGCCAACACCGGAACCGCCGAAGATGCCCACCCTCTGCCCCCGGCCTACCGTCAAGAGTCCGTCGAGAACACGAATTCCCGTGCCCAGCGGGGTGCGAATCGCCACCCTGTCCAGCGGCGAACGCACCACACCCTCCAGCGGCAGCGCCAGAGAGACAGCCGGCGGGCTGCCGTCATCGATCGGCGCGCCCAATGCATTCAACACCCTGCCCATCAGCGCAGGCCCCACCTCGATTTCGGGATGGACGCCGCAGGCTGTCACCTGGTTTCCAAAGCGTATGCCCTCGGTGCTTTCCACCGGCATTGACAGCACGTTGGAGCCGCGAAAACCGATCACCTCGGCCAGGTGCGCATGGCCAAACTGATCCTGAATCTCACAGCACTCGCCAACCGAGGCCAGCGGACCCGACGATTCAATGGTCTGGCCCACCGATTTGAGAACCTGCCCGCGCCAGCGCCAGGGCAGGCTACGCTCCAAACGGCCAAAGTAGCGCTCCAATGTCCGCGTCATGCGCGGCTCTCCTGGACTGCGCCGGAGTCAGCGCCCACCAGTTCGGCATCCTCAGATTTGGAAGCGCCGGCATGGGAGCTGTCGGCTCTCGAGCCGCCGGCGCTGTCAAAGAATCCCCGCTCAATCTCTCCCAACTGCGCGCGAATCCCCAGATCCACAGAGCCCAGCTCGGTCTCGATTATGCAGTCGCCCAGCCGCATCCCTTCACCGGCAACTACGGTAGGCTTGACGGCCAGGTTGGGCAGCAGAGCGATGGCCTCAGTCCACAACGCGAGCTCAGTTTTAGGTACGCGCAGCTGTACCTGGGTCGTACTGGAGAGTTGACCCAGCGCGACCCTGACCGCGCCGGTCAACAGCAGCGGGTCCATCTGCGCCTCGCGGCGAAGAATGCGCGCCGCGACGGCCAGCGCCAGCTTCACAACCTCATGTTCGACATTCTGCAGGTAGCGGTTTCGCTCCTGGGTAAAACTCTCGAGAAATCCGGCGGCCTGTTGCGTCCGCTCGCGCTGGGTCGCGGCCTGGGCGCCGCTCTGCGCATCGCGCTCGGCCTTGTGGCCCTCCTGACGGCCCTGCTCGCGGCCCGCCTCGAAGGCGCGGCGCTTCTCCTCGGCCAGGCGAGCCTCGAACTCGGCGCGCAGCCGGGTCTCAATGGCGCCGCCCGCGGCATCCCTGACTGGCGTTACAGGAGCCCTGGGCGCGGCATCCTCGGCATTCTCCCATCCATT
>CZKF01000234.1_pt1 | contig 17700 bp, 17 predicted proteins | sample 1122351 | NCBI WGS metagenome assembly CZKF01 (sample SAMEA3539301, study PRJEB10725) | soil metagenome | biome: tundra; feature: field; material: soil | place: USA | collected 2010-05 | depth 0.15 m
CAAAGGGCAGTTTGCCGGTAACGGGAGTGGGCAGATGCGGCGTCAACTCAAAGGCTTCGGCGTCAGCCTTGGCGGCCAGGAACGCGGCTGGATCGGAGTCGGGAGGCAGAGGCTCATTGTCCGGTGAGCCTGGCAGGTGGGATGCAGCAGGCGGCATCAGCGAGGGGCTGGCTGTGGGCGCGGAATCCAGTGCGGCCAGAAAACCAGCAGCGGGCCGCGCCTTGATGAGTGCCGTGCGCAGACTGTCGCGGACAAAGTCATGAATCAGGCTTTGCTGGCGAAACCGCACCTCGGTCTTGGCCGGGTGTACGTTCACGTCCACCTCTTCGGGCGGCATCTCCAGGAAGAGCAGCACCACCGGGAAGCTGGTGGGTGGAATCACGTTGCGATAGGCCTCGGTGATGGCGTGCATCAGCAGCCGATCACGAATAAGTCTTTTGTTAACAAAGATATAAATAGAGTTGCGGTTGAGCTTTTGCAGCTCAGGCTTGGAATAGAAACCGGTTAGCCGCAGAGCGCCGGGGGCCCGTGCGGGATCGTCGGGGTTCTTCTTCCATGGCGGCGGCTCAGGCAGTCCGGCTCGCTCCAGCGGGAGTTCAGCGGCCACGGGAAGCAGTTGGGCCAGCGTGTCCTTGCCAAAGATCTGGTAAATGCGTTCGGCCGTGCGGGTAACAGGCGGTGCGGAGACGACGGTGTGCGTTGCCGAGAGCAGCTCAAAGTGCTTTTCCGGGTGAGCAAGGGCATAGTGGGTGACAAGCGCCGTCACATGGGATAGCTCGGTGGATTCAGCGCGGAGAAATTTGCGCCGGGCCGGAGTGTTGAAGAAGAGGTCGGCAACGGCCAGCGTGGTGCCGCGTGGCAGAGCAGCGTCGTCCACATGGAGGATCTTGCCGCCAGCGATTTCCAGGCGCGTTCCGGAGCTCTCCTCTCCGGTGGCAGTTTCCAGAGTGACGCGGGCAACCGAGGCGATGGAGGGCAGCGCCTCGCCGCGAAAACCCAGCGTTGCGATGGAGAGCAGATCGTTAACGGTGCGGAGTTTCGAGGTAGCATGGCGCTCGAAGGCCAGCAGGGCATCGTCGCGGTTCATGCCGCAGCCGTCGTCGCTGATGCGGATCAGCCTGCGCCCGCCAGCCTCAACTTCGACGCGGATGCGGTTTGCTCCAGCATCCAGGGCGTTCTCCAGAAGTTCTTTCACCACCGAGGCAGGCCGGTCAACCACCTCGCCGGCGGCGATCTGGTTGGCAACCTGGTCGGGAAGTACGCGGATGCGGCCCATAGTTCCTAAGGTTAACGCAGGGAGGGGATGAAGGTGCCGGTTGAAAACGGGGGCTCAATAGCAGGGCAAGGGATGTTCCGAGGATGACGAATAGAAGGCGAAAAGTGGAGGCGTGCAGGCAGGATTCGCCGAAGCAAATAATATCTCTTCGAATGTCAACTTATTAGCGTGAATTCCGTTTACGTTAGAGTGGGATACAATTCCGGATCGCATGTTCTGCCCGCTTTAGCAGCCTCCGCTGCGCGTTCCATTTGAAGTCAGGAGGATTTATGCAGTCATTATTACCCAAAATCACCAAAAAAGGCGCTCTGGCCTTCACTACCAGCCTGCTCACCCTTGGCATGGTCATCGCCGGCTGTACAAGCCCAGTCACTAGCACAAGCAGCACCAGCAATACCATCCCAAATACCAACACGTCCATGTCGCCTGTCGGAATTACGGATGCACCCAGCGATCAGATTCTGGCCGTGAGCCTGACCCTCAACTCGATGGTCCTCACCGACAGCACGGGAAAGGTGACAACCAACCTGCTCCCCGCCTCCGGGATTACCTTCGAGGCGACCCATCTGGACGCCGTGCAGGAGCCCTTATTCAGTCCGGCGATTCCCGAGGACATCTACGTCAGCGTGGCCCTCACTTACTCGAATGCGCAGGTGGCTTACATAGACTCCACAACCCATACGGTTGACCTGGTCACGGCTACGCTGGCCAATACTTCGCAAACCATCACGTTCTCCGCGCCCGTCACCATCAACAACACCACAACCTCTCTGCTGGTGGACTTCCTGGTCGCGAACTCGGTTACCATCTCCGGTAGCACCGTCACCGTCACGCCGGACTTCGTCGTAAAGGCTGTTCCCATTCCCAATACTCCTACTAGCGGGATCAATGGGTTGCTGTCGGGCCACAAGGGAAAAGTGACTGCCATCAGCGCCAGCACAAATTCCTTCACGCTGACCGATCCCTCCGGAACCGCGCACACCATCTACGTCAGTGCGGCTACGGTGTATCAGGGCATCTCCAATTTCTCCGCGCTGCAAGTCAATGCGCTGGTCGAGGTGGATACCATCACAGTGAACGGCAGTAACACCAACTCGCTGCCGCCTGGTTCGCTGCTCGCCTTGCGCGTGGACGTGGAAGACATCGGCGCCACACCGAAAAAGCTGCTGCTTGGCCCGGTCACATCCGTTACCGGAACTCCGGCAACCTCTTTCAATATGCTGATTCGTCAACTGGTGGGGAACAGCTCTGCAACCGCAGTGGAAACAGTGGACGTAAGCGTGACCGGCTCAACCAACTTCCTGTTGCCCCCGCGCTATGCCGTCTTCGCAACGGCTCTGCCCTTTACGCCAAGCTTCACAGCTTCGACCATCTTTGCCGGACAGCATGTCGCTGTGGTTACGACGAATGTGACGAGTGGCGCGGCAACGGCTACCACCGTCCTGCTGCAGCCGCAGACCATCACCGGTACAATCAGCGCTCCCCCAACCACCTCCGGCGGCTACACCGTTTATACCGTCACGCTACCCTCCGGAAGCTGGCTGGCAACGCTGACAGGAAAAACCACCGTGATGGTCTACACCAACAACCTGGTCGTACCCCTCAACACGGTCACGCCGGCAGCCAGCGTCGTCATGCGCTTCAACGGCTACCTCTTCAACGATAGTGGGACGCTGCGCATGTTGGCTTGCTTGCAAGCCGGCCCTCCGGGCACACCCATCATCTGATAGGTAGATCCGTAACCCAACATCCAGCCGCTGAAATCCGCCGGGGCGCTGCCAGCAAGCAGCGCCCCGGCGGCGTTTGCGATGAGGAATCCTCGCTGCACGGCCTAGACGGCATTTGGGTCGCGCAGACCGAAGAATGTGGACCTGGAGATGCACTTTATCGCCTGGAAAAAGAGCTTTTGAAGCCTAAAATGTGCACTTATACGTACACCATGATCTGACAAGAATGGGTACAAATACTCAATCGGCGCTATATTCTAGCGTAAGAGATTGAAATCAAATGGGATAGTGTACTGGATAGGACGGATTGCTCGGGTTTTGGATCAGGCGCCCTCTCCAATGCCCAGCCAAAGAAAAAATGCGTGCTGGAAGGCCTGGGGGAGAATATCTTAGAGCAGATGGCCAGCATCATGGATTTCCCGATGCCGTTGATGCAAGCCTTCTGAAAGCCGTGTGCCGCAATTCTGATGAAACTTCCCGACCATAGCGCCCTCAAGGCTTTTGTGAAACGGATCCTGCGCCCCAGGACCAAGTGGGGCCGCGTCACGCTGTGGAGTGGCGTATTGTGCGTTCTTCTCAACGTTCAACGCTGGATGGCAGACTCTGCGCCAGAATCCAAGCAGGCAATCTGGGCGAACTCGGTTACCCTGGTTTTCACAGTCTGTGCCTTGCGGCTTACCTTCCGATGGGTGCGGCGGCGGGTCATGTGGCGGCTGCGTTATCGGTTGATCGTCACCTATATCTTCATCGGCGTCATCCCGGTGGTGCTACTACTGACCATGGTGGGGGTGAGCAACTATCTGTTTGCCGGGCAGTTTGCCGACTACGTCGCGATCACGAATCTGCAGTCGGCCCTGCGGCATCTGGAAGCGGAGAATGATGCTATGGCCGTGCGAGGGGGTTCTCTGAGCCCTTCCGGACGGCCAGAGAGGCCGCTTGCCGCCGGCCTCTCTACGGTTGCCGCGGCCATGGTTTCCGAGGATAGATTTCCCGGACGCACCGTCACCGTCTTGCAGGGAGACGAGGGTTTCACGCTCACCGCCGGAGGCGCACTCGTCAAGGCCCACCCCGCCAAGGCGCCGGATGCAGTCAAGGGCGATTTCAGCGGTTTCGTTCTTGATGGGGAGATACTGCATCTGAGAGCGGTCAAGCGTTATGCAGTGGGCGGCCAGCGGCGCACGGTGATCTCCGACCTTCCCATCTCGCCGGAGCTGCTGCAGTCGGCCACTGCGCAACTGGGCTCGGCGACGTTGATTCTGGCTAATCGGGGGGCGACCTTCAAGTCCCGCCCCCGGCAATAGCCAGGCCAAGTGCGCGCCGACTGGTGCAAACTGCGCCCCTTGCGCCCTCTTCCAGCCGCTTCGATCCGGCCTTTAGTTTTCCCTCGCTCTTCAATGTGCTCGACTGGGAAGGCGGAAACTGGCAATCCTGCGCGATCATTGTCGTCACCCGGCCATCGCTGCTGTACAACGCCTTGTTCGCCGCTATGGGCGACAAGGCGAACGTGCTGCGCTACGTACTGATGGGCATCGCACTTCTTCTGGGACTGGTTGAGTTGGCGGCACTCTATATCGGCATTCGACTATCGCGCAGCATGACACGATCCGTGGCGGAACTCTATAACGCCACCGAGCATGTGAACCGGGGCGATCTGACGCATCGCATCCGGATCCGCGGCCGCGATCAGATGGCGGCGCTGGAAGAATCCTTCAACTCCATGACCGAATCGCTGGTCGAGTATGCAGCCGAGCAGAAACGGATGCAGCGAATGGAGAGCGAACTGGCCATTGCCAACGAAGTGCAGAAAGTGCTCTTCCCGGCCAGCATATCCGAGCTTAACTCCCTGGAGGTCTACGGCGTCTGCCGTCCGGCGCGCATGGTCAGCGGGGATTACTACGATTTCATTCCGCTGGGCAGCGGCGGATTGATGCTGGCGCTGGGCGACATCAGCGGAAAAGGAATCTCCGCCGCTTTGTTGATGGCTACGGTGCACGCCTTCGTTCGCGCGTATTCTCTGAAGGCGAATATGGGATCGATGCCGCCGGCGCTGGGAACGGACATGCTATCTAACGGCGATCACGGCATATGCTTTGAGGGGGACGGCGCCGCCCGGACGCGGCCTTGTGTCGGCATGTTGATGAGCAGCTTGAACAATCAGCTTTTTCGCTGCACCTCGCCGGAGAAGTACGCAACCATGTTTCTCGGTTGCTATGACTCGGACCTGCGCGAGCTTACTTATTGCAATGCAGGCCACCTGCCGCCCCTGATGCTAGACGAGGATGGAAGCTTCTCGCGCCTCGACACTTCGGGCACAGTCGTCGGGCTTTTTGATGGCGAGGCCTATGGTGAATCCACGATCAGGATGCGGCCAGGCGATCTTTTCGTCGCATTCAGCGACGGCGTTACCGAACCGGAGAACGACTCAGGCGAGTTTGGAGAGGAACGCCTGATGGCGTTGATCCAGGAGCATCGCCACCAGCCGCTCTCCCGCATCGGCGACATCATTACAGGCTCCGTGGCGGACTGGATCGGCGATGCGGAGCAGCCTGATGATGTGACCGTTGTTCTGGCACGCGCTCGTTGAACTGATGCCGCATCGAAATCAGTTCCCCGCCGAATAATTCCGTGCCGCACTTTCAAGAAACGCCACAAATATAAAAAGCCGCCCGAAGGCGGCATTTTTGCGAAGCGAGGGAAAGAGCGGATTTAGATGCCCAGGCCGAACTCGCCGGTCTGCTTTTCGCCGGCGTGGGTGTAAAAGTCGTAGGGATTGCGATGGTTGAACTTGTAGCGGCTGCGCATTTCGCGGCCCACAAAGATGCCGATTACGGCCACCGTGATCCCCACCGAGAGCCATCCAACCCACTTCAGCGTGCTGGATTCCTTCGTCTCTTCCGCAGACACTTCCGCGGCAGTTGTGGCTTCGGGCTCAGTAGACATGGCAGATTTCTCCTGGAAGCATGATACCGCAATTCCGCCTTGTCTGGCTCAACGAACAGTGATGGTTGCCGATCACTCGATCAAGTCGATACGGGCCAGCCAATCGTGTTTTGCCTCCTGAGGCAGGAAGCTGGAGCGTATGGAGTTGGCCGCCAGTTGGCGCAATTCGTCGCGGGTAAAGCCCTGCTCGGCGTGAGCCAGCAGGTATTCGTTGGCCAAATCGGAGCCGAAGAAGGCCGGGTCGTCGGAGTTGAGCGTGACCATGAGGCCCAGGTCGAAGAGGCGGCGCAGCGGGTGGGCGGCAAACGAGGGGCAGAAACCGGTGCGGATGTTTGATGTGGGGCACAATTCGAGCGGTACGTTTCGTGCTTTCAGTTCCTGGACGAGCGCCGAGTCCTGAATCGCGGAGAGGGCGTGACCGATGCGCTCCGAACCGATGGCGAGAGCCTCCCAAATGGCCTCTGGGCCGGTGGTTTCGCCGGCGTGGTTGGTGAGGCGAAGGCCGGCCTGAGCGGCTTGAGCATAGAGGGCGCGGTAGGGCGCGGAACCGGTGCGGCGCTCGTCGCCTCCCAAGCCGATGCCGATGATGGAGGGGTGAGCGGGCTTGAGTTCGGCGGCTTTGCGGAAGACGCGCTCGGCCTCCTCAATTGTGAAGTGGCGCACGGCGTCGAAGATCCAGTAAAGTGATAGGCCCAGTTCGCTCTCAGCGCGCACGCGGGCACGCTCCAGGGCGGCGAAGATAGGCTCGAAGGCGGCGGGAGCGTCTTTGCGCCAGTGGTAGATGACGCCGACGGCGATGAAGACCTCGGCGTGAACCACGCCCTGGGCGGCCAGTTGCTCCATCATGCGCCAGGCAGCCAGTTCATAGTCTTCCGGGCCGATCAGTTGCGCGGTGACGGCCTTGAAGGCATTCAGAAAGCCGGTGAAGTCAGTGAACTGATAGAGCGCTTCGGCCTCGGCAAGCGTGAGCAGGCGGGCGTCGTGACGGGCGCTCAACTCGACCAGCGTCGAGGGCAGAATCGCGCCTTCGAGGTGCAGATGCAACTCGGCCTTGGGGAGGCGGCGGATGAAGGCGGCAATCTCGGACACTCATTTAGTTTAGTGCCGATGTGCGCCAAGATTCCTCGTATCCCATTTCTACCGTAAAAGACGCAGCAGATATGGAATCCGGCAGGCAAAGGCTTTGGGTGCCCGGCGAACTCAAGTCAATGAAGCGGTTCGAGACTACGTAACCAATTGGAGCGCCTTTGCCAGCTCGACAACACCGATGGCATCCGTTCTGTCGTCGAGCGGAAATCGCTCGGCGCCTGGATACAAGTAGAATCGCTTCTGCGGATTCAGATCGGCGCAGGCGGAATGGAAGCCGCGCTCGATCTTCGGCGCGAAAGTGCGTTTGACCTCGATGGCCCAAAGTTCACCGCCGGGAAGTGTGAGAAGAAGGTCTACTTCGGTTCCGTTGGAGGTTCGATAGTAGTGCGCCTCGGTTCCGTCCGGCGCTGTGGTGATCAGAGTTTCAATGACAAAGCTCTCCCAGGTTTGGCCAACAACCGGATGACCAAGCAGAGCTTCCTTATCCCGAATGCCGAGTAGCGCGTGAGCGATGCCGCTATCGCGCACATAGACCTTGGGCGACTTGACCTGCCGCTTGCCAACATTCCGATGCCAGGCTGGCAATCGCCGGACGAGCAGCAGGTCAACCAGAAGATCAAGATAACCGGCAACCGTTTTGCCATCAACGGCCAGACCGCGAGCCAGATTGGCCGCATTCAGAATCTGCGCCTGGTTGTGCGCCAGCATCATCCAGAATCGCCGCAGCGTCTCTGCCGGGATGCGGGGGCCAAACTGAGAAATATCGCGCTCCAGATAGGTGCGGACAAAATTACGCCGCCAGAGCAGACTTAGATCGTCGGAATCCGCCAGAAAGCTGCGCGGAAATCCACCCCTGACCCAGAGCGCCTCCATAGAAGCCGGATCGATCTCCAGAGCATCGAAGGGGCCGAGTTCCAGATAGGAGATACGCCCGGCCAGGCTCTCGCCGGATTGCTTAAGCAGGTCCATGGCCGCTGACCCAAGCAGGAGAAACCGGCCATTGGCTCTTCCGTGCCGCCGTCCCCGGTCGATGATCCCCCGCAAATGCTGAAAGAGTTCCGGCACACGGTGAACCTCATCGAGGATGACCAACTCGTCTTCGTGGTCGGCAAGATAGTTGCCGGGATTGGCGAGCTTGGCGCGGTCGTTCTCGTCCTCAAGATCCAGGTAGATCGAAGCGGTCTGCGCGCCAATCTCCAAAGCGAGGGTTGTCTTTCCAGCCTGGCGCGGCCCCAACAGGACGACCGCCGGTGAATGGCGAAGCAGTTCATTCAAATGGGAACTGAGGCGTCGAGAAATCATATATGTAATTATAGAGTATTATTCCATAAATGCATAATTGTTTTCTGCGGTGACTGGAATGCGTTACCGGGATTTTGCGAACTCCGACCGGTGGCGGCTGTACAAAAAGTAGATCGCCAGGCCGACGGCCAGCCAGATGAGGAAGCGGTACCAGGTGATGATGGGCAAGCCGGCCATCAGCAGGAAGCAGAAGATCACGCTGAGCGCCGGAATAACCGGGCCAAAGGGAACGCGGAAGCCGCGGCGGCGCTCTGGCTCGCGGTAGCGCAGCACGATGACGCCAACGGAAACCAGGACGAAGGCGAAGAGTGTGCCGATGTTGGAGAGGTCGGCGAGGGTGCCGATGTCGAAGAGGCCGGAGGGAATGGCGACCACGAAACCGGCGACCCAGGTGGAGAAAGCTGGTGTCCGGAATACCGGGTGGACATTCGAGAAGACCTTGGGCAGCAGGCCGTCGCGGGACATGGAGAACCAGACGCGGGATTGTCCGAGCTGATAGACGAGGAGAGACGAGAGCATTCCCATGATGGCGCCGAAGAGGACGACGAGACGAATCCAGTGGAGTCCGTGAGCGCCGGGGAGGATGGAAAGCTTCTTGAGCGCGTTGACCACCGGCGCGGCGTCGCCCACCATCGACTGCCAAGGCACCAGGCCGGTGAGGCAGACGGCCACAGCCACATAGAGCACGGTGCAAACGACGAGCGTGGCGATGATGCCGATGGGCAGATCGCGCTGCGGGTTCTTGCACTCCTCGGCCGCCGTGGAGACGGAGTCGAAGCCAATGTAAGTAAAAAATATAATGGACCCGCCGGTGAGGATGCCGCTCCAACCGTTGGGCATGAAGGGATGCCAGTTGCCGGGATGGATGAAGCCGATGACGGCGAAGACGAAGATGAGGATGGCGATGAGCTTGATGCCCACCATGGCGTTGTTGGTGCTGGCCGACTCGCGAATGCCGCGAACCAGGATCACGGTAAGCACCAGCACGACGAGAAATGCCGGGATGTTGAAGCCGAAGTGCCAGCCGGGATGGTAGAGCCAGTTGCCGGCCAGGTCTTGCAGGCCTCCTGGCAGATAGGCGGGGGAGAGCCAGATGGGCGAGGGGTGCAGGCCGAACCAGTCGAGCAGGTCCACTACGTGGGCGGCAAAGCCCACGCTGACGGTCATGTTGGAGCCGGCGTACTCCAGGATCAGATCCCAGCCGATGATCCAGGCGATCAGCTCGCCCATGGTGGCGTAGGTGTAGGTATAGGCCGAGCCGGCGATGGGAATCATGGATGCTAGTTCGGCATAGCACAACCCGGTCAGCGCGCAGACGATGGCCACCAGGATCAGCGAGACGGCGATGGCCGGGCCGGCGCCTGGCCGTCCGTGCAGCGCGGTGTGGGTGAGTATGTAGTGGATTAGCGGCGTATTGCTGATGCTGGGATCAGGAAACTGCTCTCCGGAGATGGCCGTGCCGATGACCGTGAAGATGCCCGAGCCGATAACCGCCCCGATGCCCAGCGCGGTCAGCGACCACGGCCCCAGGGTCTTCTTGAGCCGGTGCTCGGGCTCTTGCGAGTCGCGGATCAACTTATCGATGGACTTGCGGGCAACAAGTTGTCTGAACAGGGCGATTCTCCTCATCTCGCTGGCGGCGGGGGCCCCGAGAATAGCGGGAGCCTGCCGGAAAGGGGAATTTCCCGATTCAGGATGCCTCCGACGCAGTGTACAGGGTGAGGGTTTCCTCATGGAACTGTTCAATCTTCCGTTCGGGTCCAGAAAGGGACGTCAGGGGAGAAAAGCCGTCGGTAGGGGGAAGTAGAGCGAGGTTCCAGACCGGGCGCGCCCTCGTGGCCCGTTCCGGAACCCCATTGTTGATAAGGAGCTAGCGCTTATCTCTTAGAGACGCCGCGCACCATTTTCTTCACTTTTTTCTTCTTTTCGCCGCGCGCTCCGGTTCGTTTGGCCTTGGGCGCGACCTTCTTGCGGGCGGCGCGCTTCAGTTTCTTCCGTTCCAGCTTGTCTTCGATTTTGGAGGTGTCTGCCACTTAGTTCCTCTTTCGCTCAAATCTCTTTTGATTTTCCCGCAAATTAGGCGGATGTGATCCTTAGAATAACAGGGATTAAGCGTCGGCGAAAGCGGCGCGGACGCGTAAAATCCGGCGCTGACGCGGTTTCAGGCGTACTATGAACATAGAACCAAATTATCAGGCCCGCCTTTTGAATGAGAAAAGCCTGCTCGGCTCTTGCCTTCTTACCGCTTCTGAAGAGTTCCGCACCGCACGCAACACTCACCTGTTGACCGGAGTCAAGTCATGCGTTCCGACAAGATACACCGCGCCTTGGCGCAGGGAATGAACCGCTTTGAAGTCTGCCAGTTAGTCGCCAAAGGCGTCAAAGCCACCCACAAAACCGGCGCGCGCTTTGAAGATTCAATTAACGATGTGCTGCAATATTTAGGCACCCATGTCACCCTCATGGAAAATCTACACCCGGCAGTTCCCCAGGTCAGCGTCAAGAGCCTCAAGCCGGCAGCGTAGCAATGCAACTGACAGCGAACAGCTTACAGTTGTCAGTCGGGAGCTTCAAGCGGATTCTCAACTGAATACGACAGGAAATATCTTCACCAAACGCACGAAAGGGACGGCATTGCTGCCGTCCCTTTCTGTTTGATTCTGAACCGGTTGGAAGGGGGTAACCCTTAGACAACCTGGACGTTCTCAGCCTGCCAGCCCTTGGGACCCTTGGTCACGTTGAACTGGACGCGCTGGCCCTCTTGCAGTGAACGGAAGCCGTTCGACTGGATGGCGGTGTGATGAACAAAGACGTCCTCGCCGTTTTCGCGGCTCAAAAATCCAAAACCCTTGGCGTCATTAAACCACTTGACTGTGCCTGTTTCCATTTCTGTGTTGCTCCTCTGTACTGATTTACCGCGAACGCAATGTGGAAGTTTGCGAGTAGGCGGTAACCGGAACAGGCAAGAACTTCAGATCGAATTCTACGATTGAATAGAGTATAGCACGGATTGGTCAAGTGGCCAGAATATTAATGGCAGGACCAAGGGAGCCGCAGGAAGGGTTGGGGTGTCTGGCATCCCCGGGAACGTGTGTCCAGGGTACGGGGTACAGAGTACACTCGTTCTGGCATTCGAGGAGTGACTTTTGAGCAACGAAAACATCCGGGTGTTGGTCATCAACCCCGGAGCAACCTCCACAAAGTTTGGGGTATATACGAAGGACGGCGCCGAATGGGAGCACACCATCCGGCACGGAGATGAGGAACTGGAGCGCTTCCGTGGGAAGCCGATGCTGGCGCGGCTTGAGTACCGCGCAGAATTGATTGAACATGCGCTGGCGGAGGCCGGATACGCGGGGCGGGCGTTTGCCGCCGCGGTCGGACGGGGTGGGTTGCTGCCGCCGCTGCCCTGCGGAACGTATCTGGTGGATGAGGCGATGGTGGAGGAGCTGCGGCAGGCGCGCCGCGGTCAGCACGCATCGAACCTGGGCGCCTTGCTGGCGCTCCGTTTCGCTCAGGCTGCCGGGGCAAACGCCTATGTTGTGGACCCGGTAACGTCAGACGAGTGGCAAGAGTGCGCACGGCCTTCCGGCTCGCCGCTGGTCGAACGCGTGTTCGTCGGTCATGCGCTGAACATCAAGGCCGTGGCGCGGCGGTATGCGCGAGAGCAAGGAAGAACCTACCAGGCTCTGCGGCTGATCGTGGCGCACCTGGGCAGCGGAATCACCGTCTCTGCCCACCAGGACGGAAGGATGATCGACAGCAATTCCATCGAGGAAGGCCCCTTCGGCGTGGATCGCAGCGGAGGGTTGCCGGTGCGGGCGCTGATCAAGCTCTGTTTCAGCGGCAAGTACACCCAGGATCAACTTGATCGCCATGTCTTCGGAGACGGCGGCCTGTCAGCTTACCTGGGTACGCGCGACCTCGTCGAGGTGGAACGGCGCATTGATGCGGGAGACCGCGAAGCCGCGCGGGTCTTCGAGGCGATGGTGTATCAGATTGGTAAAGAAGCCGGAGCGATGTCTGTCGCGCTCAAGGGCAAGGTGGACGCTGTGTTGCTGACAGGCGGGATGGCGTATTCGAATAAGATTGTGACTCTGTTGCGCGGCTCCCTGGACTGGATTGCTCCCATCCGCGTTTATCCCGGCGAGGATGAATTGCAGGCTCTGGCTGATGGGGCTTTCCGCGTCTTGAACGGCGAGGAACAGGCAAAGAAGTTGAGAGCCTAAACAGCTCAACCGGAATAAACTGTCGCGGGTGCCCCACCCTCGCCGCGTATTTGTTTTTGCGGCTAGGGTGGGATCGCGCGCATCTCATCAGTTATGAGCCATGAAAAAGCAACCTTCGGAGCTGGATGTTTCTGGGGAGTCGAGGCGGCCTTTGCGGCCATTTCCGGCGTAACAGCGACGGCCGTCGGCTATGAGGGCGGATCGCAGGAGCGTCCCAGTTACAAGGATGTTTGCACGGACCAGACCGGCCACGCCGAGGTGGTCGAGGTGGACTTCGACCCCACCCTGGTCCGCTTCGAGCAGTTGCTCGACGCCTTCTTCGCCCTCCATGATCCCACCACGCTCAACCGCCAGGGACCGGACTGGGGCACACAGTACCGCTCGGCGATCTTCTTCCACTCGCCCCAGCAGGAAGCGCAGGCCCACGCAAAGATTGAGCAACTTACCGCCGAGGGCCGCTTCAAACCCAGGAAGATCGTCACGAAGGTCGAGCCCGCCCAGACCTTCTGGCGCGCCGAGGAATACCACCAGCAGTATCTCGCCAAGCGCGGCCAGACCAGCTGCCACATCTAGTAGACAGTGGACAGGGATCAGGGACAAAGACCAGGGACCAGGAAACAGTCCAACCAGCTTTCGTGTCCCCATCCTTTTCGCGCTTTTTGCGAAATGGGTGGGAATCCACGAACCAGAATCAGCGTCTCTTCAATTCACTTTCGTTTCCAAGTCTTCGCGGGCTTTGCGGTGCTCCAAAAAGGCCGATCTTTTCTCAATGGAATTTTGCAGTTGCGTATCCGCTTCAGCCATCTGTGTCCTCATTCGGCCAAGTATCTCCATCAGGTCGCTGGCCTGCTCCGCGGTCAGCTTGCCGACGTCTCCCCGATGCGAATGAAATTTGGCCATCAAGCCAATTATGGCTGCGAATTCTTCACCCGGCTTCTCCTCCAGCGCAAGCAGTCTGGTTTGCGCCTGATAGATGCTGGCATACTCTTCCGCTTCTTCGTAGGGCATATAGGCCAAAGCGCCCGTGGTCTGCGCGGTCATCCAGGCCGTATCGCTCAGGGCAACTGAGCCGGTGTAGACGCCGAATTGGCGCAGTTGGTCTTTCGGAATGTTGCGATGCTCCTGAATGAGACTCAAGATGGCGAGGTCGGAATCGATTCTTTGCCGAAACATTCTGACCTCCGGCAGATGTTTCTTCAATTCCTTCAGGTTGTTCTCAATCTCCACCCGCAGCGCCATCCGCGCCTCCTCGGCCAGATGAAGGTGGTGGCGCCACTCCACGAAACTCTCGATCTGCACCGCGATCAACAGGCCTACGGTAATCGTGAACAGATGGAGCAGAAACTCCCCGAATCCGCGCAGCTTATACGGCAAATGAATATCGAGCATCGGCGAATAAACCCCTCGTATGATTTTCCGCGCGCGCGGCTCAACCCAGGCTCGCGCGGACAAGCACTTTATATCACGAACCAAGCCCTGGTTTACTCGGCGGCCAGTGCCGGATTAGCCTCTCCCGGCTCGTCGCGCCAAAGCCACACAATCCACCACACCAGCGCGGCCAGGTACATCATCTCGTGGGCGAAGGCAAAACTGAACCGCAGGCGCATGACGCCCGCCGACTCGGCCTGGGTGAAATGAAACGTCCGGATGACCACCACTTCCAACGCCAGCAGGGAGACGGCTAAAGCAAAAAGCCCAATCACAATACTCTGCGTGTGGCTCCGCCAGCCAGCCTTGTAATGGCGTCCAAAGATCACCACCAGCAGCCCCAACCCCACTGTCAGCAAGGCAACCAGCAGCTCGCCCTTCTGCGCCGCAAGTTGCATCAGGTAGAGCTTCACCGGCAAAGTATTCCAGGGCAATAGCTTCCACACCGGCCACGGTCCCATAATGGTGAGCAACCCTCCGGCCAAAGCCAGTAGCCCCACGGTGTTCACCATCCAAATGGATCGCTGAACCCCGGCAAAGGCGGCCCGCGCCATCTCCACCAGCACCAACACGCCCACAATCGTTATCAGGTTCGCCAGCGTAAGAATAGTTACGGTATAAGGGAGCTTCGCCATCCGGCCAGAAAGCAAAACTTCTGCCATCAGCCGCAAGGCAAACACTGCGATGCCGGCAGTAAACCAGGGATAGCGCCGCGCACGGTCACGCCCCAGCAGGACCACCAGCAAGACCAGTTGCGCGGCAAAGGTTAGCGTCCAGATAATCCGTTCGACGGTTGCGATCTGTCGGGCAAATAAATCGAAACTGAGTTGCATTTGAACCTTGTCCGGGCCGCGTGTGAAGTGCTTACAGGCCCCTTTTGAGTCTAATTGTTCACGGGCTACTTCCGGGAGCGGGCAATCCACGCAGCCAGGTATTTTGCGTTAGCGGGGTCGGCGGCAACATTTGCCTGGTAGTAAGCCACCCGCTTAGCCTGGAATGCGGAAACCAGCGCCACGGAAGTCCATAATCCAATTGTAGGCGGTATTCCAGTTGGCCACAGGTCCCTCATTTCACCGAGATTCAAGAAAATGAAAGCAGAACGTTTTTCGACACACTCCCAAGGTTGCAAACCTTCGGTAGTCATTTAGTATGAAAGCGTAGGTAGTATAAGAGATACTTCCCCGATTATCTGGGGGAAGAGACGGGATGCGCCCGTTCGGAGGATGAAGATGCGTGAGGACTTGATCGCAAGTTTGCGGAAGATGATCGTCAGCGACTTATTCGTCGAGATCGCCGAGAATGATATCGGTTTGGATGACGGACTCCGGACAGTCGTAGGCCTGGACTCGGTCGGATTTGTGGATATGCGCGCACTTTGCGAGCAAAGGTTCAACATCGAGATCAGCGACGATGACTATACGCCCGAGAATTTCACGTCGATTCGGGTGCTGGCGGACCTGATCGATCGCTTGCAGGCTAAAAAAGCCGCGGCAACGGGCGCAGCCTAGTGACTTTGACTCTCCCGCATGATCGCGAAGGCCTATGCGGCGGTACGATTTCACTGAGGAGCCGAAACAGCGCGCGGCCGAAGGCACTTTTACGGCGTTTCAATCCATCACATTGCCGATCCGGCATGTGCGCGGAGATGAACGTGGCAGGTTCGCATTGTCAGCAACAGCATAACTTCCATAGTTCAGCTTTTTCCTGTTTTCACGTTTGAGATACCATCATCGTATGTCCTCCTGTCCGCGAATATCAGTTACGGGAATGGCATGGCTAACGGCCCTGGGTGATGACCTGGAATCCGTGTGGCAGGCGCTGCTCGAGGGAAAGACGGGCATGAGGCCCGTGGCGTACGAGGGGCGGCTGCGCAATCTACTGGCAGCGCCGGCCATGGACACGGAGATTCCACCTTCCAAGCGGCTTGTGAAGATGGCGTGTGCGACCATCCGGAAAGCGCTGGCGCAAGCCAACCGCGAACCCGGCGACTCTCAAGTTCGGTTCATTCTGAGCACCAGCCTGGGCGCTTATCTGGACGATGAAGCTTCGCGCGCGCCGCTTTCCGGCTGGGCAACAGATGTGGCGCGGGAGTTGGGCGCAGCTACGGCGCCAATCGTGATTTCGACCGCATGTTCGTCGGGCGCCGATGCGATCCTGATAGGCGCGGAGTTGATTCGTTCGGGAGTTGCGAAATGTTGCGTATGCGGCGGCGCTGATATTTTGACGCCGAACAAGCGGCTGGCTCACTCGGCACTGGGAACCATGTCCCCGACCCATCTGCGCGCCTTCGATGTGCGGCACGATGGAACGCTGCTGGGCGAAGGCGCGGGGTTTATCGTTCTCGAGCCGGAAACGCAAGGGCGGCCCTGTCATGCGATTCTGAGTGGCGCTGGATCTGCGAATGACGCTTCAGGAATGACTGTAGCCGATATTACCGGATTGTCCGCGGGCTATGCGATGAAACGATCGCTGGCGGAGGCAAATCTTCCTTTGTCCGCAATAGGACTGATCAACGCGCACGGTTCCGGAACCGTGATGAACGACACCACGGAAACCAATGCCTTCACAGCTCTGTTCACGGGATCATCGCGCCCCTTGGTTTTTGCGACGAAGGGCAACTTCGGGCATACGCTGGGCGCAACCGGCGCTATTGAAGCGATTGCTTTGATTCTTGCTTTGCGCGAGGGTCGCGTTCCACCGATTTATGCTTTAGAACAACCGCTGCCAGACTTTTCCTTGCCGCTGGCGATTTCTCAGCCAACACCCTGTACAGCCCGCGCGGGGTTGAGCCTGACCCTCGGCTTCGGTGGATTCGACACAAGCCTGGTCTTTGAGGCGGCGCCATGAGCGAGCTGTACAAATTGACGGTTGCAGGATCAGGGGAAGCTGGCGCATCCCAGCGTGACCTGTTTGATGCGCGGGTTCGCGCCATCGTGAGGTACGCAGACCCAGCCGCGTGGACTACGGCCACGGCAGTAGCGAGCGCGCTTGCGGGAGCCGAGGAATTATTGGCGAAATGGCGGCATGAAATCGGCATCATTGCCATCAGCGATCAGGGCCCCGGCGGAACAATGGCGGAGGTTCAGGCTGAAGGGACCAGAGGGTTTTCGCAGCCCATGCATTATGCGGCAGCGAGCCCCGGAACGCTGGTGGGGGTATCGTGCATTGCCTTCGGATTGCGCGGGCCGACGATGAATGTGACTATGGCTCCGCAGGATGGCATTCCTATAGCCCTGACCCTCTGCGCGGGATGGCTGGAGCGGAATGTTGCTAAGTTAATGGTTTTGTCGGCATTCAGAACCGGCAGTTCCGGCGCGATGATGAGCCGCGCGTTGCTCTTGGCGCCGCCTGGATTTTCGGAGTCTGGCGCGCCGCTGACGGAATCGGTCATTACCTGGCTGGCAGCCGTTGACTCGACCAGTGGGGTCAACGCATGAAGAACTTTCTCTCCCCGCGTATTTTGGATTCCTTCGTTGAAAAAGCCGTTGAGGCGCTTCCAGGCGGTATCCCTCTCCATTCGCCAGACTGTGAGTCGCTGGGAAAACTCTGGAAGCAACATGGTCTTCGCCCAGGCGATCTGGTATTGCTTTGCCTGCCCAATTGCAAGGAGTTGCTCCACCAGTATTTCGGCGTATTAATGGCAGGCGGAGTTCCGGCGCTTCTTCCTCCGCTTCTGCCAGCGGCGCGTCTCCGCGAGATTGCAACAGCG
>CZKF01000301.1_pt1 | contig 17666 bp, 10 predicted proteins | sample 1122351 | NCBI WGS metagenome assembly CZKF01 (sample SAMEA3539301, study PRJEB10725) | soil metagenome | biome: tundra; feature: field; material: soil | place: USA | collected 2010-05 | depth 0.15 m
GCGAGCGGATAGCGAGCAGTTGGCCGCACCGCAGGTGCCGACCAAGCCCATGCGAGCGGATAGCGAGCAGTTGGCCCCACCGCAGGTGCCGACCAAGCCCATGCGAGCGGATAGCGAGCAGTTGGCCCCACCGCAGGTGGCGCCGGTGCCCATCAAGTTCACAGCCTTCGATCTCGACGTCCATCTTCGTCCTGCCGACCAGCACCTCGCCATTCGCGCCCTGCTCACCATCCGCAACGACGGCAAAACCCCGCTCACCCTCATCCCGCTGCAAATCTCCTCCTCGCTCAATTGGGAGAGCATTCGCATCGACACACACAACATCCCCCTCCACGTCGCCACCATCAACTCCGACGCCGATCACACAGGCCAGTTGCACGAGGCAGCCGTCCCTCTCTCCCAGCCGCTCGCCCCCGGCCAATCCCTCCAGCTCGACGTGACTTACTCCGGCACTATCGCCCTCTCCGCCCAGCGCTTGCTCTCCATCGGCGCACCGGACAGCCTAGCCCTGCACTCCGATTGGGACCAGATCAGCCTTCCCTTCACCGGTCTGCGCGGCTTTGGCAATGTGGTCTGGTATCCGGTCTTCAGCGTCCCCGTCCTGCTCGGCGACGGCGCGCGTCTCTTCGACGAAATCGGCGAACACAAGCTCCGGCTCACCGGCGCGCGCTTCCGCCTGCGCCTCACCGTCGAGTTCCCCCACGGCCATGCGCCTACCGTAGCCCTCATCAATGGCCACTCCGTCCCGCTCGCCATCACCGAGCCCGCCGGCTCTCTAGACCAGACCCAGGAGGTCGCCAGCATCGCCACCGCCGACTCCGGCCTCTCCACTCTCGGCTTCGAGGCTCCCAGCCTTTTTGTCGCCATCCGCACCGCCCACCCCGGCGCCAACCTCACCGCCTTGACCCTCCCTGAAAACAACGTCTCGGTCGACTTCTGGACCACAGCCGCCACGGCGGTTACGCCCTTTCTTGAAGGCTGGCTCGGCCGGCAACCCCGCTCCCCGCTCACCTTGCTCGACCTGCCCGACCCCGAAGACGCCCCCTTCGAGACCGGGGTCCTGCTCGCCGCGCCCCTCCGCGAGCCCGGCTCCAAATCCAACGCGTTAAGCGGCGTCCTGGTTCACGCCCTCACCCACGCACGCATTGTCTTTCCAAATTCGCCTGCATCGTCTGCTTCACCAAATTCGTCTGCCCTTCCAAACTCATCTGTCTCTCCAAATTCGTCTCGCGCGCCCAACTCCCCCCAGCCCCCGCCCCCCGCCTGGCTCAACGAGGGCGTGGCTCAATTCATGAGCACGTTGTGGGTTGAAAAGCAGCACGGGCGCGACGCCGCCCTGCGCATCCTGGAAGCCGCACGCCCCGCCCTCGCCCTGGCCGAACCCGCCAGCCCCGGCCAAAGCCCCGGCCAACCCCTCGCCTCGGCCACATCGCCCGTCTACTACCGCACCAAGGCAGCCTACGTCCTCTGGATGCTCCGCGACCTGGCCGGCGACCCTGCCCTCTCCGCCGCCCTCCGCGCCTACTACGATTCCGCCGCCAATCTGAATTCCGCCAATCCCGCCACCGGAATCTCCGCCATTCCCACCCCCTTCGAAAAACTCCTCGAAGCCTCCGAAGCCCATCCCGACTTCGCCTGGTTCTTCGCCGACTGGGTCGATGCCGACAAGGGCTTGCCCGACCTGACCATCGAGGGCGTCTATCCCACATCCGCCTCGGCCGGCAACTGGCTGGTAGCCGTCAACGTATCCAATGCCGGCTATGCCGCCACCGACGTCCCCATCACCATCCGCTCCGGATCCGGCGACGATGCCCGCTCCGTCACCCAGCGCCTTCGCGTCCCCGCCCACGGCAAAACCAACATCCGCATCCTCATCCAGGGCAAGCCCACGGAGGTCCAGGTCAACGACGGCACAGTCCCCGAAACCCAGGCCAGCATCCACATCACCAAGCTCGAAGAGCCCGCACAAGCCCCGCCCGGCTCCAGCCAATCCAACCCGCCGAATAAGTAATTAGCCGGGCGCCCCACCTTCGGCCCCGTGCCCCATCCATTTCGAGTTCTTTGTGAAATGGGTGGGATACCACAACATTCATTAGTGCTTGTCATCCTGAGCGACCGTAGCGGAGCGAAGGGAGTCGAAGGACCTGCGGTTGCTTTTCGTGCTTTGTATCAGGGCGCGACTGGTAGGTCAGGGTTTTAACCCTGACTGCCGCAAAGGCCGCAAAATGAATGCGGGCTGGTAGGGATGGGTTTCAACCCATCCATTCAGCCCCTGAGGAAAAGTTTTTCCGGAGGGAGGCGGAAATTTCAACCCCCGCACAAACCCCTCCACCCGTTTTTTAAAAAATCAATCCACACTGCGCGAGCCGCGAATGAAAGGTACAAGCTTCCGCGCCGTAGGCGCACTGTTGATTAGCCCCGCGCTTCACCGGGGTCCCCAAGAAACGGTCTTTGTTTCTTGGGGTGGTAGCGTGGGGTGGGGTGGGTTGGCGCAACCAACAATACATCCAGAGTCCCGTAAGCACGGCGCATTCTTATCGTACGCATCCTTTTGACTCTTTGGTGAAAAGAATGGAAACACAAGCCAGGTGCGATCTGGATTCCGAATGCTTCGCGCTTAGCGGTACCCCCGACAATGAAGCGGAGACAGTGATCGACGGCGGCTCGGGAGAAATCGGACGTAGAAAGCGGTTCCCGGCAATTAACGCTTGCGATGAGAAACCAGCAGAATTATCATCATTCAGGCTGCAACGCAAAGGGGATCGATGGTTCAGTTAAGTTTCTCATCTCGCTATTTCTTTACGCCGGGGCTTCTAAAGCAATGGTTGTGTCTCTGCCTTTTAGGAATCGTCCTATGCATAAGCCGAGCATCGTTAACTGCGCAGGCCATTTCGAGCCAGGAGCAATCTGCGCAATCCAGTACGATACCGACATTCCACATGGAAACGAACCTGGTGCAGATTCCTGTGCTTGTTCTGACCCCTGAACTCAAAAAGTTGCCCGCTCCGATTGCCTCCAATCGATTTTCCATCAGCTTCAACAACGATCCGCCGTTTCGCCCCATGTACGCCCGCATCGAGGGCGATGACCCTATTCACCTGGCCATCGTTCTGGATGCGCGCTCAATGGAGAGAGACTTACCTAAAATCGACGAGACGATTGCAGGCCTCGCGCCCTCCTTCCTCAATTCCAACGATCGTGTCAACATCTACGTGATGAGCTGCGGCCAGATGGAGGAAGTCAGAGATGTGCCCGGAGACCGCATACAGCTGAAAAACGCCGTGGACGCTGCGTTGAGCAGTTGGACAGCACGCCGTCAGTTGAGGAAAGCGCCACCCTGCACTTCGGATGCTCATCTTGGGGACGATCTGGCCTATGTGATTTATGCGCTCGCGCAACAATCCGGCTGGCGAGCAATTTTGGCTGTCACCGATGGAAGCGACAGGAAGAGCAAGTACAGTTTAGATGCTGTGACGAAGATGGCTCAAAACACTCAAGTCACAATCTTCAGCATCAATCCAGATCGTTCTGACTCCCATAGTAATCGTCTCTCCGCAGCGGCTGGCAACACTCAACAAAGACTGCCGTATGGGATGCCGAATCTACAATCTACTTCATCTCCTTTCGTCACCAATGTTAGCGTCTCTCCCATGTTGGCTATGTGTGAGTCGAGTGGAGGGATGAGCCTGGCACTCTACGATAGCAGTGTCGCCGAGCGGATGAAGCAGTTTACGCAAATGCTGCGCGAAAGGTACATCCTTGAATTTCGGCGTCCCCCCAACGCAAAAGCGGGAGATGCATTGTTGAATGTCAAGGTGGATGGCATCAACGCCATCATTCGGCCGGCTGGAGATCTGGTTCCCGTCGCCAATCAAGGCCTTGTCGCCGATTCAAATCTGCTGTCTACTGTTTCAACCGCCGTCTCGCAGCCGCCGGCGAATCCCGGCTCCGCCGCTCCATCTGAAGTTGCTCCGTCGGCAGATCAGCAGCCAGCGCCCGCTCTATCCGCGCAGTCCGGCACGATACCAACCTTACACATGGATACGAATCGGATGCTGATTCCGGTGCTTGTTCTGACCCCCGAACTTAAAAAGTTGACCACTCCGATTGCCGCCAATCGATTTTCCATCAGCTTCAACAAGACTTCGCCGTTTCACCCCAGTAACGTCCGCATCGAGGGCGATGAACCCATTCACCTGGCCATCGTTCTGGATGCGCGCTCCATGCAGGATGAACAGCTGACCAAGATTGACGGAACTATTGCAGGCCTCGCGCCCTCCTTCCTCCATTCCAACGATCGTGTCAACATCTACGTGATGAGTTGCGGCCAGATGACGGACATCAGTGATGTGCCCGGAGACTCCCTGCAGCTCAAAAACGCCGTAGACACAGCGTTGAGCAGTTGGACAGCGCGCCGTCAGTTGAGAAAGGCGCCACCGTGCAGTTCGGATGCTCCTCTGTGGGACGACCTGGCCAATGTGACGAATACGCTCGCAAAACAATCCGGCTGGCGCGCAATTATAGCTGTCACCGATGGAAAGGACGTGAAGAGCAAGCACAGTTCAGAGGATTTGGCGAAGATAGCCCAAAGTGCTCAAGTCACGATCCTCGGTATCGATCCAATTAGTGCCCCTTTCAGTCGCAATGCCGTTCATTTACATTCTGCTGGTAATGACGTCACTCTCACGGGCCTGTTTTCTACTATGAATGAAGTCACTGTCACGGGCATGTCGGCTGTATGCGAATTGAGTGGAGGGGTGCGTCTATCCGGCTACTCGAGCGCTATCGCCGCGTCGATGCGGCAGTTAACGCAAATGCTGCGCGACCGGTACGTTCTTGAATTTCCAATTCCCAAAAGCGCAAAATCGGGATTTAACTTGCTGCACGTCGATGTGGATAACATGAATGTCTTCATTCGTCCGGCGGGAGATGGGGTTGGCGCCGCTAATCAAGGCCCTGATAACTATACAAATCAGATTTCCACTGTTTCAATCGCTGCCGCGCAGCCGCCGGCAGATCAGCAACCAGCGCCCGCTCAATCCGCGGCGGTAGAACCAGCCGTTACAGCCGTCCCAACGCAGCAGCAGGCCAACACTCCAGAGGCATCTTCCAGCTACAGTGCGCCTCTCCTCAAGATTACCGGCATGCTTACCGTTGAGGACGTTACTGTGACGGATCGACACCACATGCATGTGCATGGACTGCAGCGGCCCGACTTCGAAGTCAAAGAAGACGGCCAGGCGCAGGCGATCACGAACTTTGAAGAATACGGGATAGAGAAACCCGCGGAGAAGGTTGCTCCGGCGCAATCGACGTCCAATGTATTCAGCAACGCGCAGCCGCAGGCGCCCACCACCGGCGCGGTGAATGTGCTCTTGCTGGACGAGGTGGCCACCGGATTGGTCGATCGTCTGGTTGGGTCGCCGGAGAACCTGGAAGTCGCCAGGCAGCAATCCTTGAAATACTTTGGCAAGATGCCCGAGGGGACGCAGGTTGCCATTCTTCAGTTGAGCGATACCGTGAAAGTATTGCAGGGATTCACGACCGACAAGGCCGTTCTGCTTGCCGCCTTGAATGCCGCTTCCTACAAGCCGGCCGACAGGGTTTCCAATGACCCGGCCAAGAGAAATCCGACTCATTATGATCGAAACCTTGGCAGCCAAATGTTATGCGAAGCTGCGAATACGCAGAGTGAGCTGACAGTCACTGGCCTGAAAGCGGTGGCCGGTTACCTCTCCGGCATCAAGGGCAAAAAAAACCTGATCTGGTTCACGCCTGGCATTCCCTGGCTCACGGATTATCCCCAGTTCAAATCCGTGGGGTGCCTGAGTGACCGCACGCTGGAGCTACACAAAGCCTATGCTCTGTTGAGCGATGCGCAGGTAGCGCTTTATCCGATTGATCCGCGCGGGCTCAAAGCCGATAACGCCTTATCGGCGGTCGACTCTTCCATTAAGGTCGGCGCCCCTCCCGTGGCCAGGCAATTTGGCATGCGTGTGGCCCAGGGTGAAATGGCCTTTAATACCGGTACGACCCAGGAACATGACTCGTTGCGCGCCATGGCCGATGCAACGGGTGGCGCAGCCTACTTCAATCGCAACGACCTCGATGGCGCAATGGGCGAGGCCATTGAAACCGGCGCAGACTACTACTCGCTCTCCTATGTTCCGCCGCCCTCGGCAAAGGACGGCAAATATCACACCATCGATATCAAAGTCGACCGCCCCGGTCTCCACCTGCTTTATCGTCCAGGCTACACCTCGGCGGACGCTGCCCCGCCGCAGCAAAATTACGCAGACGCTAACCCTGAAGCCTCCAGCGAGCGCGAACTTCTTGCCGGAATGGTCCACGGCCAGGCACCTTCAACTCAACTGATCTTCGATCTCCGCGTGACGCCTTCCACTGATCCCGCCAAGCCCGGCGATCCGCAGGTGATCGGCTCGCTCAACCCAACGCTCAAACACGTGCATCTTGTACGCTACGACCTGGCATTTTCGCTCGCCCCGGATCAGCTTTCGTTGCAGCAAGCGCCCGACGGCAGGCGCAAGGGTTCTGTCGAGTTCGGTTTGGCCGCTTACGACGGCGAAGGAAAAATGTTGAACACGATTCAGCAAACAGTGAAGTTCACCGTCAATCCACGGGAGCTGGCGCAGTTTTTGCAGCGGCCGCTGCATGTTCCCCTGAAATTCGATCTGCCATCAGGGAGTATCTTCGTCCGCGTCGGTGTGATGGATTTGGCTTCGCAGAAGATGGGTACGCTGGAGATTCCACAATCGGTCGCAAAATGAGATGCGTCACCCGCCAGTGGGAGTAGTGGGCGGGTGACCCATCATTTGTGGTCGGACCTGGGCCACCTGCCAGAACCCTCGGGTACCCCCACCCGTATTTTGGACGCAAAATCCTTGTTTTCTTGAGGTTACAAGGAGGGTTGCGCTGCAAAATATAGATAACAAAGAAGTTCCCTGCAAAATCCTCCAAGATAAGGAGTTACGGGCCGTTTTGGCCTCTACAGGCCGCTTCCGGCTGAAATGAGGCGCGAAGTGGACGAGCCGAGATGGTGATTTGGTGGAGACTTCTGGGATCATTGTGCAACGAAGTGGGGAATTAATCTGCAAAACAGTGGTCAGTGATCAGTGATCAGTGGTCAGCGGGGGCACCCTCAGCAAGGTTTGGAAATCTCACCGGGACCGGGGCCACCCGCCCCCGGAGGGGTTGCCGACAATCCGGAAACGACTGGATTCCTGGATCGAAGGGGCGTTGTGAGAAGTTATTTACCTTGGTCCAGCTGGGAATCTCGGCACAGATCTACCAGTCCGCCGACTAAATACGGCCTACTTTACGTTGGCGCTACTTGGCGGATGTTCCTCCCGAAATACAACTACACCATCGAGAAAATCATGCCAATCGAGCGTTTGATAAGAATGTTGGAAGAACGCTCCCGGAACTGTTCCCATCGCAGCCAGCTGTGCTGATCCGATATAGGTTGCGTCTGAATCTTCGCCGTGCAGTGCTCGTGCCTCAACTGAATCCAGAGGCGCAGCGGGCATATTGTGTATCTCGTGTCTACCCTGTCCATAGGAACCGGTGAGAGCTGAGAAGCCGAGAGAAAAGGCTCGGACTCCGTACTTTTGATGCACAAGGGAACCGAAATTAGCTCCTGTGTGATCACCCCAGGTAGGGTTTCCTTGCTTTGCGATGTGAACTGTTGCTGCCCAGATGATAACTTTGTGTCGCTTAGGCTGTTGCTTTTTCAGCCACTCATAATTCTGAAACATTGAGCGGTCTCGGTTGACCATATATTCGACATTTGAACTGAAATCTCTACTGATCCAACGCTGAACAGCAGAGATCATCTCTAGTAGCTCCACTTTTCTCCTGCGATCTATCGTCTTATCCATGGTGGCAGCCAAGTGAATATCGGATAGGCATGTGTCTATCTGCGAGCGATCTGATTGGGAGTAGGGAGAAGCATGGGGATAGTCGTTATATATACGTTTGTGCAGAGCAACGCTGCAAGCCTGCCGCTGTTGCCGCGGGAGAATATCCGTCAACTCGCTGACCATTTCGATGTTGGCATAGTCCTGTCCTGCTTGGCCTAACTGATCATCGATCCCTCCAAGGAACAGATTTCCGGCCTGTGCCTTTTCGAGAAGGAACGGAATGAGCGGCTGAAACTCTTGATTGAACTTCCAGAGTCCTCCAACTGCTGAGGAGATCTCATCTGTGGTCACAGACTGTCCATTGCGTAATTGATTGTTGAGATTGATGAACTCATAGTGGCTAGCCTCGAAAAAGACGCTATCGAATCCGCACTCGTTCACAAGCCGCTCGACCAGCGCGACTTTGAAGGCATGAGTGTGCCCATCCTCATGCGTGGCGCTTTCCCCCAGCATGACTATTTGGCTACGACATAGGTCCTGAACCACTGAGGTGAGCGCCTTGTCGTCTTCAGCTTCAGCAAAGGAAGAGTTGCCACCGTGTAGAAGCAAACAGAACAGGCCAATGGAGAAAGTGATGCGATATATGAAATCTTTATGCATAGAAACAGTATATGAGCGCAGTAGAGATCGGTACGATGATTGCCTATCTGCGGAATTCGAAGGCTACGAAGACCGTTTCCAGTTTGTCTCGATAAATCGGCTAGTCGGACGCATTTGCCGGGCAACCCAGAGCCATCCTTGCCGCTCTGCCGAAAGCCTTCCCTGAGTGAAATTGAAGGGGCTGCTGGCCCCACCGCAGGTGGCTGGACACTGTTCCCTGTTCCCTGATCTCTGATCTCTGATCTCTGACTCGACTAGGTCAAGACTAGGTCAACTCCACGAAATTTCCTGCAAATATTTTCCTTAACCTACACATAAAAAACAAGATACTCCGTTATAGACGAACATACGGCGAATAACTGCCCTCATAGCAGAAATACATGTCCTTATAAGCGCACGTCAAAGCCCCAAAATCGGCAAAAAAGTGGTCTTTCAGCGCCACTTTTCTGCCCTATTCGCCCTTCTTTTCATTCCGCGCCTTCACCTTGAACCAGATCGGCGTCCCCTTGAATCCGAAGGCTTCGCGGATCTGGTTTTCCAGGAAGCGCTCGAAGCTGAAGTGCAGTTTGATCTCCCGGTCTGTGAACAGCACAAAGGTCGGCGGAGCCACGGCGGCCTGCGTCATGTAGAAGATACGAATGCGTTTAGCCATCGGAACAGGGGCGCGCTGAAAGTCGATTTTTTCCAGAAAACGGTTCATCTGGCCGGTCGAAACCCGCTTGCGCCGCTCCGCCGCCACGGCCACCACCTGGTGCAGAACCCTCAGCATTTTGGGGGCTTCGGGGCCTGTTCCTTCCAGCGCTGAGAGGAAGATCACCGGCGCGTAGTTCAAATATTTCAGCACCCTGCGCAATTGAGTTTCAAAAACCTCACGATCCGCCGGAGGCTTGCCGTCGGTCCGTCCCGTGGTCACTAAGTCCCATTTATTCACCACGATAATCACGCTGCGCCCGCTCTCGTGGGCATAGCCGCCGATGGTGGCGTCGGCCCCTGTGACGCCATCCGCCGCGTCCAGCACCAGCAGCGCCACGTCGGCTGCCTCCAAATGCCGCCTGGCCATCACCACGCTCATCTTCTCCGCCATCAAGTGCGTCTTGCCCTTCCGCCGGATGCCTGCCGTATCCACAAACCGCAGTTGCTGGCCCTCAAAATCGACTACCTCGTCCACCGCGTCCCTGGTCGTTCCGGCAATGGGCGAAACGATGGCCCGGCTCGTCCCGGTTAAAGCATTGAGCAGAGTAGATTTGCCCACATTCGGCCGCCCGATGATCGCCACCGAGGTTTCGTGCTGCTCAAACTCCCCGTGCGTCCGATGGAGTGGACGAAGCTCCTCGTCCCCTTCTTCCACCGACGCCGTATCTGCCTCAGCCTCCAGGGGTTCTTCTTCGGCCATAGCCTCTGGCGGCGCGGGAATCGCCTCGGCAATGGCTTCCAACAGGTCGCCGATGCCCAAGCCATGCTCGGAGCTGATGGGGTACACGTTGCGAATGCCCAACTGGCGAAAGTTCTCCGCTGCCATCGACATAGCCTCGCCCTCGACCTTGTTGACCGCCAGAAACAACGGCTTGCCGCCGCGAATCAGCATCCGCACCAGGTCATAATCCGGGCTGGCCAGTTCCGTGCGCGCATCCACCACCAGCACCAGCGCATCGGCCTCATCCAAAGCCACCTGTGCCTGGGCATAAATCTCAGTCGGAATCAACTCCGCGTCGTCGGGCACCATGCCGCCGGTGTCCACCAAGCGAAATTGCCGGCCAACCCACTCATACTCGCCATAGATGCGGTCGCGGGTGATGCCCGGCTCGTCGCCCACAATCGAGCGGCGGCTGCCTGTGAGCCGGTTGAAGAGCGTGGATTTGCCCACGTTGGGACGGCCCACAATGGCCACCAGCGGAAGCGCGCCTGCGCGCGATTTGTTTGACATTACCGACTTGTGATACTTCGACAAAACCTGTCTCCCCTCGCCGTTCAGCCGTCGCAAACCGCGCAGCTCAATCCCAAATCCGCTGGACCCCATACAAATCGAAGACGCGGTCGCGGCTCACAATCGGAATCCGCAGGTCCAGCGCCTGCGCGACCAGCAGCCGGTCAAAGGGATCGCGGTGATGCGGAGGAAGCGTTCCGGCGCGAATGACCTGCCGCACAGTAGCATCCAGCATGGAATACCTTCCCTGCTTCAACAAAACTTCAAAGTTGTCTAAAATATAGGTGGCATTCAACTTGCCGGTAGCGTTTTTAATTGCCATCTCCCACGGAGTAACAATCGAGATCAGCAGTTCAACGGTACTATTCTTGCAGATATCATGAACGGATGCGGGAAGCGCTTGAGGAGTATTCAGAATCCAGAGAAATGTGTGTGTGTGTCGAGCAGGTAGGTCATTTCTCAGTCGACTCAACCGGCGGAGGAATTAGCGGCACATCGAGCATATAACCCAATCCGCACTCGACCAGCTCTTCATCGGTCATCGGATCGAAAGCGTCTTCATCCCAGTGGATCTTGCCTTTGAATGCGCCCATAAGGCGGAAAGGCAGCTTCGATTCAGTCACCGGCTCCTGGATGGCCACCACCTTCGCCACTGGCTTTTTGCCGCGCATGACGATGACTTCCTGGCCCGCCTCTGCCTCTTTGAGCAGCCGCGAGAAGTGGGTCTTCGCCTGGTGGACGGTGTAGGCCATGGACTAAGTATGCTTAGTCCACTCGGCAAAGTCAACCCGTCGAGCAGTTACTGGAAGCTACAAAATAAGTATTTTCTTATATTTGCGGCAAAACTCCGGCACGATGATTGCCCTCCCGACCTCAGGAGGGAACGATGCATATCCACGGGAACTCCATGACAAACAACGCGGCCAACTATTACTCTGCCATCCAGGAGGAGAAAGCGGCCGCCGCGCAACGTGCCGCCAGTGTCCGCAAGAAGCTGATCCGAAACGCATCGGAGATAGAGGGCGCGGCAACCCCCGAAGAGACTCTCATGATCGGCCAGTGGATGGACTCGCGGCACAGCCAAGTGCAGAGCGATGAGCAGTATTACAACAGCGCTTCCGGTAAAGACCCGGAGTTTGGATGAGACACGGAGTCGAGGTTTCGTTGCCGGTCTGCGCTGCCACACCCACAGCCATTTTCATCCTCTGGACGGATTTTTGGACAAGCTGAGTCTAATTCGCGCTGGGCGGTTTATGCGTCAATATAGATAGGGCTTTTGGGTGGAAATATGCGTCATTATGCGTAAATCTCTGCTGATATATGCGTCATTATGCGTAAGCCTTGCAAGATATATGCGTAGTTATGAGTGTGATGTGGTTTTACCCATCTGGCGAGATGAGATTGCCCCAGGTCCGGTGTCCCCACGGACTCGGAGGTCTCCCATGTCCGAGAATCCGGACATGGGGCACCCATCATTTTGGGGTGGCCGGACCAGGGCCACACGCACCGCTTGAATCCCAAGTGCGGTATGCTGGTAATGCGCGCCCGTAGCTCAGCTGGATAGAGCGAACGCCTCCGGAGCGTTAGGTCGGGAGTTCGAATCTCTCCGGGCGCACCATACAATCTCTTTATCTATAGCGTTTAGAGCATTTCTCCTATTGCTATAGTGTGCGGCGTGGACCTGGAGGTCCACGCGACAGCCGGCCAGGAGGCCGGCGCTACCTGTTCTTGCAGCGACCAGCAACCAGGAACCAAGCAGGATATCCACTCTATATCAACAGGCAAAATGCTATAGAGCTATCAGGAAAAATCGTCGATCGTCGGCTTGATCACCAACTCCGGAATGTGGGCGCGCGGAGGAAGTGTTACCAGCAGGCGCACCGCATTGGCAATATCCTGCGGTTGAAGGATCATGGCACGGCGCCCTTCGTCGGCCGTCGCGCCCAGGCGTTCGGCGCGCACGTCCAGCAGCGGAGTGCTGACTTCGCCGGAGTAAATTACGGTGGAGCGGATTCCTCGCCCACGCTCCTCGCGGCCGATACTAATTCCCAATGCGCCCTGAGCGAATTTAGCCGCGGAATACGCAGCTCCGGTTATGGTGTTCGCGCGCAATCCGGCGAGAGAAGAGATCTGCACAATCAAACCGCCTCCCCGCGCGCGCATCGATGGCAGCACGAAGTGAATCGCATTGAACGCAGTGGTGAGATTCGCGGCGATGACTCGATCCCAGTCGGCGGGATCGAGGGAGCGCAGGCTGCGCTGGCGCACATTCAATCCGGCAGCGCATACAAGGACATCGATGTAACTCATCTGCGCGAGAACCTGCTCGACCATAGCCTGCGCCTGCGCGCGGTCGGTGAGATCGCAAGTAAGAAGGAGCGCGCCGTGCGCTGCCGTTCCCAAAGCATCGCGGGTGGTTTCGAGTTTAGCTATGTCGCGGCCCGCAAGAGCCAGGGCATATCCTTCTTCCGCAAGCATCGATGAGATAGCGCGGCCCAATCCTCCGCTCGCGCCAATTACTAATGCCGTCTTCTGCGTCATGGTCGGGTCTCCTGTTTTAGAGGTCAAATGCTTTAGGAAAGCGGCAAAGGCCCGGGCCTGAAGGCCCCATAAATTCGCTCACTTTCAGGGGGATAAAGCCCCCTGCTCCCTCCGGAATATTCAATCGAGCATCGCGCCAGCCGTCAGAGTTCCGCCAGGAACAGACCAATCGAGTAGATTTCCTTGAAATCAATCAGCTTGAGTCCCGCTTCGGCGACGATGGATTTCCATTCCTCCGCCGGAAGTGGCATGCCTTTGCCGCGCAGGCGATGGATCAGCAGGTAATCGAGCTGGGAATACTGGGCCGGCGGCTTCTTTACCGAGTCCGGCGTAGCTGGCGGCATCGTTTCGGAAAAGAGGAACAGCTTGCCAGGAAAGGACGCTTTGATCTGCCGCAGCACATCGACGATTCGCTGCCTGCCATAGCGGCCGATCTCATGCAACAGGTAGATCGAAGCAACCACATCAATCTGGCTGCGCGTCTCCTCATCGAGCGGCAACGGCTCAACGCCGATCACCGCCTGCATCAGGCGAATGCGCGATTCCAGGCCATAGCGGCAGATCTTCTCTTCGGCGCCGGCGATCTTCTCCGGCAACCGGTCGATTCCAATTCCGTGAAACGACGGATCGGAACGGGCCATCTGCGCCAGAAATCCGCCCGAGCCGCAGGCCAGATGCAGCATGTGATGGAGATTGCGCTCGGCAAGAATCTTCAGCACCGCCGGAACGAGCCGGACGCTGGTCAGTTGTTCCGTTCCCAGGCCGGAATGTTTTCCGGAGTGGGATTTTTCGATCTCCGCGCGTTTGACTTCCTTGCGTAACAGCTGGCCGATATTGGCCAGTTGCGTACCGTACCCTCCGAGATTGATATTCAATGTGCCGCGCAAGACAACATTGGAAAGCCGGGAGCCGTATTCGGTCAGTTCCATCTGCTCCTCTGCCACGCGCAGAACGCCACAGCCGACGAGATGATGCAACAGCATCCCGAGGACTTCCGCGTCCAGTTGCAACTCCTCGGCTGTCTCGGCGACGCTAAAGCGCGGATGCGAGAGCGAATACTCGTAAAAACCGCTATCCCAGAGAGCAAACAACACGTAGGCCAGGGTGGTGTTGTTGATCATGCGGATGCCTTCTACCAGGCATTTCACACCCTCTGACTCGGCCGATAACTTCCGCGCACGCGCTCCTTCGACCAGCAGATCATACGGATCGGCGGGAGGCGGAGGAGTTATTGCTTTGGAAGTTATGCTGTCGCTCATGCGTTTGTCCTCATCCCTTTTTCTGGGCGTTTGCTCGTTTTCGCAAGTAGATACGCGAAAATATTTCGGTCTGAGGACTGGGCGTTCGCTGGACCATCACATTGACGCAAGCCGGCTTTCCTGATGCGAAGGCGCGTTCGAGCGCGGGGCGGAGTTGCTCGGGAGCATCGACGTATTCACCATGTCCGCCGAGGGATTCGGCCAGCAGGTCCCAGCGTGAATTGGTCAGTTCGGTGCCAACCACGCGATCCGGACCAAACCATTTCTGCTGGTAGTAAACCTCGACACCGTAGGCCGCGTCGTTGGCCACTACGATCACCACCGGGATGCGATAGCGCACGGCCGTTTCAATTTCCATGGCCGAAAAACCCAGTGCACCGTCGCCAGTCATGACAACCACATTTGCTTCAGGAAATGCGAGTTTGGCGCCTATTGCGAAGGGCAAGCCGACACCGAGATGTCCCAGCACCGTGCTGGCAATCCAGCCGCCGGGGCGGCGTGCGGTCATGCAGTAGCGCGCCCAGGAGGAGAAATCGCCGCCGTCAAAGGCCAGGATGCTCTGCGCATCGAGCAGCTTTTCCACTTCGAGCGCAATCCGGGCCGGATGTACGCCGGGCTGGGTTGACGCGGCCATCTTCTGCACGCGGGTAATTTGATCGCAGCGCGTCTGGCGAAGCATAGCGACCCATTCCGCCGGTTCTTTCCATGCACGGCGCTTTGCGGCTTCAAGAAGCTGTGCCGTCACTGTCCGCACATCGCAAGCTACACCGCACTCGATAGGATGATTCTTCCCGATCTCATTCGCATCCGGGCAGATGTGGATGATTTTGGCGGAACCAAAACAACTGCCGTAGGCAAGGGCGTGGTCCAGCCGGTCGCCCAGCAGTAACAGCACATCAACGCGGCTTTCCAGTTGCGCAGCCATATTCACTGTGCCATAGCCATCGCCGAAACAATAGGGATGAGTATCTGGAACTATTCCGCGCGCCTGTTCCACAGTCATCATCGGAATTTTCACGGTCTCGATGAATTGCCGAAGCGGATCGCCGGCATGAGACCAAAAGGCGGCGCCGCCGGCAATGATCAGCGGCCGCTCCGCCATGGAAAGAAGCTGCAAAGCCTGCTCGATAAACGCAGGCTCTGCCTGCGCGGCGGTTGGTTGTGTGTTGGCGGGAAGGGAAATTGCGCCTTCCTCCACCTCGACCAGTCCGGAGATCGTGTCCGCCGTGATGCTGATATGTACCGGCCCCGGCATTCCATTCATAGCGATGCGAAATGCCTTGTCGATGTGCTCTGGAATTCGCTTGCCGCTGGAGAGCAGAGCCGACCACTTAGTGACTGGAGCGCACATCGCCACCTGCGGCAGTTCCTGACGGCCGCCTCTGCCGAGGTTCGCAGGCACGTCGATGCCGCTGAGCACGATGACCGGAGAACATTCGGCAAACGCGATGGAAATCCCCGGCACTGAATTGGCGAGGCCCGGACCTGGTGAGACCAGCACGACTGATGGACTTGCTGTAGCGCGCGACCAGCCCTCGGCAATATGAATGAGCCCTGATTCATGGCGGGCAACGAATACTTCGACACCCTCATTCAGGCACGCTTCGTATACCGGAAACAGAGGCGCGCCGGGAATCGTAAAAAGGCGGCGGATTCCATGTGCCTTCAACGCCCGGATCAGCAACATCCCGCCTGTTAACTTTTCCATCAACAGCTCCGTTTCGTCACAATGTTTGCAAGGATTGATCAGGTTTTTTCAGCCGGAACATGACCTTTGCCGGATTGCCCGCAACCACACTGTAGGGAGGAACATGGGACCGGACAATGGATCCGGCAGAGATGACACTGCCTTCGCCGATCTTTACGCCGGGGAAGATGATGCACTGCCGGCCTATCCACACTCCATCGCGAATTACGACGGGGCGGATGTCTTCCGCCCTGGGAGGCTTGTGTGCCAACCGCGCTGCTGTATCCGTGTCATGGGCGTTGGAGTCCATGATAGTAATGTCGCCGGAGAAAAGGCAGTTATTACCGATAGAAATCAGTTTCCCGATAGTGAAGCTGCAGCCGTGGCCGATTCCGGTATTGTCGCCTATTTGCAGCGTGGGATGATCGGAGAAGCGGGCCGCAAATGTAATGCTGGTCTTGCCGTCTAACGTCACATTGTCGCCGAGAATGATAGCGCCCTTGCCTTGTACCCAGTGAAGATAACAACCGGTATGCAGGTTCCGCCCATACTTTGTGCAATAGGCCTTGAAGAGCGGTTCGCAAATAAAGACGCGTACGGAAAAATAATAGGCATTGCGCAGTAATATGAAAAGCCAAAGCAGCGGCTTAACAATGATCTTAGGAGCAGGCACGGCAAAATTATTGTAGGCCCGGTATGCCCAGCGCAGGAGGCGCGCCAGGCTCCCCTGAGAAGTCGCCAGGCGCCTGCGGAGCGATGGCTTGACCGATCCACTGTTCCCGGCTTCGGCTTGTATTTGCGCGGTGTTCATTTGTACCTCTGTTCATCCATTTCATTTGCAAGCTCAATATGGACTGATCGCGGCATTTCTGACCGCCGCAGAATGCTGCCCAACAATCCACGCATATCTGATTTCTCGTACGGTTCATGGGCAACTGCATTCACCCGCAACTCCAGATCGTAATCCTCGGTTCCGTCCTCATGTTTGATAATATGCGTTTTGGCGCTGACCACATGTGGAAGTGTGGCCGCAAGGCGGCGCACTGCGGCCAGGCTGATCTTCTCTCCTTTCCGGCTGATGAAGTCGCTGAAACGACCCCTGAAATAAAGATAGCCGTCCCGATCCTGATCGAACAAGTCTCCCGTGGCAACCGTCTGCGGCCCAACCAGATCGTTGTTTGACCGGCCTTCGACGCGGCCGATCGCGCGCTTCATCACCGTTGCCGAATTCACGTAAAGCTGATTCCGTTCGCTTCCATCTCCGACGGGGTGAAGCGACACTGTGGTCCCTTCGTGAGCAAGGCCCACTGAGCTGTATCGGGAGGAGGGCTCGGCGTGCGCCGCCAGGGTAGAGACGCGCGGCCCGGCTTGCGTAAGTCCGTAGGTAATATAAACGTCTTTTCCTTTTCGCAGTTCCACGAGGCGCGCGACCAGATCCGGCTCCAGCGCGTCACCGCCGACGGACAGCACTCTCGGCCCGACGAGCACAGATTCATCATTCTGCAGAACGGAACGAATCCCCACGGGCGTCAACGATGAAATCGTAATGCCGTAATCCTCCAGCGCTTTTCTGTATCCCCCCACACTGAACGGCGGGCCGCTGATAATCAGCCGATTGCCGCACACCAGGGAGGAAAGAGCCTGCGCGGACAGTGCAAAGGAAAAATACATGGGAAGTGTAACTAATACGGTGTCGCCCGCGCCTTTGCCGATGG
>CZKF01000224.1_pt1 | contig 17654 bp, 16 predicted proteins | sample 1122351 | NCBI WGS metagenome assembly CZKF01 (sample SAMEA3539301, study PRJEB10725) | soil metagenome | biome: tundra; feature: field; material: soil | place: USA | collected 2010-05 | depth 0.15 m
CGAGAATGAAGTATGGCCGGATTTGCGCCGCAACCCAAAGGGCCGAGGCCAATTTTCCTCATTTCGTCGTCGCTCGTCGCTAGCAGACACCCGGTATGCGTCGCTCCTCTCTTCTAGAACTGAGAAAAATTGGCGCCCGGCGCTGCGCCCGCGGAATTAGATGACAGGCCCTAAGGTTTGGCGGCCAGTTTGTCCATCGTCATCAGCCCCTGCGCGCGCAGCCAGTTCTCCAGCAGGTTGGGCCACTGGTCCAAAACAGGGTCGCCCAGGCCCACGACCTCTCGAAGATGGTCAGAGTGGGCGTATCCTCGCAGGCCTTGCCATTGGTCTGGGGTCGGTATACTGTGCCGATATAGATACGGGGGAACGTTATCCCCCGCAGGAGTTCCCTATGCGCCTCACCGTCCGTTGCTTTGTGCTGTCCACCTTCCTCTTGCTGCCCTTCACCGTCTCCTGCCACTCGGCTGTTTCCGTGCAGTTGCCTGGGGGATGGACAACGCACAACGACCCGGCGGGCTTCTCGGTTGACATTCCTGCTGGCTGGGTCGTGACCGCCGACTCCACGCAAGGGCGCATCAAGTTGCGCGGTACGCGCGGCGAGCAGGTCGTAATATGGCCCATCTTCATAGAAAAGAGGCAGTTGAATGCTGACGGTGCGGCCCGGCTGGTGATGCAGTTGGCGCGCCGCCTGGATAGCAGCCTCTCCTGGACTCCCGCCAATGCTTCAGGCAATGTGGCGCGGGTTGTTACCAAGGGAGCGTCGAGCAGTGGGGCCACCGTGCTGACTTGGTCCAACACTCCTACAGGCGCATCCGTCGCCGTCTATGAGTTGGTGGCTCCGCCCGATGTCTATGGTTCTTCGGCAAACACCTTTACCCGCATCCTCCAGAGTTTCCGCGGATCGCCGGACAATTCGTCCCGCCAAACCGGGGGGAGCGCCAGCTCCGGGCCGGTTACCTATGTCAATTGGAAGGACCCGCAGGAAGGTGCATTCACGCTTCAGGTGCCGAAGGGATGGCAAGTTGCGGGAGGCGCCTTTCACTTGACCGCCACTGACGTTCGCAGCGCCGTCACCATGATCTCGCCCGATGGGCAGATGCGCATCTTCTTCGGGGACGCGAATATCGGCGGTTTTATTGAGCCCTCGCAAATGCTCGCCTACGCGGGGTTGCGCGAAGGCAGCCTCTACGGCCTGGGCGACGGCAGCAAGCTGGAGATTCGCCGCTTTATTACCGGCGCGCAATACGCGCGAACCTACGCGCAAAATAAGTTTGCTCAGCAGTGCTCCGGCGCGCAGGTGCAATCCGGCGGCGAACGCCAGGATCTGACGTCCACTTTCTCGCAGTCGGCCCGCGCCGAAGGCACAGCCAATGGGCGGCTCACCGCTGGCGACGCCGTCTTCACTTGTACGGGCAAGAGCGGGCAGTTGCAGGGACATGTTATTGCCGCCACCCTGTATCCGTTCCCCGGCAAATCCACAATTTGGCAACTCTACCGGCTCTACGGTTATATCGCCGCTCCCCAGAGCCAGCAGGCAGCTGATAGCATCGCGCAGCAGGTGATGCAATCCTTCCGCGTCGATCAACAATGGAGGCAGCGCGCGGATCAAACCGCCAATAACGCCGTGCAGCAAGACAACGCACGCTCGCAGCAGATTCAGGCCCGCGCACGGGCGGCCATTCAGGAGAACCAGCGGCAAACCAGCGAGATGATCGTCAAGGGCTACGAGCAGCGCTCCCAGGTCAACGACGAGATCTCCCGCAAGCGAGAAAACGCCATCCTCGGCACCACCGACGTCATCGATCCGGCCAGCGGTTCGCAATACAAGATCGACAGCTATTCCAACTACCACTGGATGAACAACCAGGGCGCAATTACGGGGAACAATACAGGCTCCAGCCCCGGTTATGGCTGGCATGATCTGGTCACCCTGCCCTGATCTGCTGTCTTGATCTGCCGGGTGCCCCACCCATGAGTTACCACAAACGATCGGGTGCTCCATCCTTCTGAGCGAAGCGCAGCGGAGCCGAAGAACCTGCTTTTTGAAATCCGTTGCGAAAGGATGGGAAACCTTGCAGATAATTTCCAACATCCTGCTACGCTGAAGTTGGTTCGACCCTCAGTCGGGCCGGTTCGGAATGAGGAGAAAGGTACCCCCCTCCCCCCTCCCCATTTCCAGTGAAACTGTGAGACTGTGAAACTGTGAAGGAAATATTTTCCCTTCATGCAATCGTCTTGGGGCCCTGATCCCTGACCTCTGATCTCTGATTTACAGCCATATCTCCTCGTGTCCCATGCAGCACTTCACGGCCTGCTGTGTCAGCTCTTCGGCCAGACCAAAACCGTAGCGGGCAAAGTAATAAGCCGCGCCGTGTACCCGCTCCTGCAACGCGCCGCCGGGATACAGCGCGTGGATGACAGACTCAGCTTGGCGCGTGAGCGCCTCATCTCGCTGCAACTGAAAATCAGCCGCCAGATGCCGCAGGCGGCTCATCTGGTAGCGCATCTTGCTCGCCGCGGTTTCAGCCGGCCGGCCCAGGCCCGCATCCAGTGACTGCATCCACTCCAGCAGCGCCGCAAGCTCGGCCTCCAGCGCCGTCCCCGCGCTGGCAAGCTTCCGCTTTCCCTCCTCTGGTATCGACCGGGCAGCCAGCAACTGCGCCAGCGAAGCGGCGCTTTCGGCAAAAACCCGCTCCAGAGTCATATTGTGCTTCTTGAGCAGTTCGCCGATCTTCGGCTCCACCAGCGTGGCGGAAAAACGCGCCAGCGCCGGCGTGACGCGGCCCAGAATTCGCTCGTACAGCACGGCGGACTGGGCAAAGTAGGCGATCTCCGCCGGTCCGCCAACAATGGCTGAACTCGAGAGCAGAAAATCCTGGAAGACCGGTCGCAGCAGCGCCGAGGGCGAGATGCGCTCCGGCTCGGCGTCCAGAATCCCAACCATATCATCCATAGAAAAGCTCTGCCGCCCTGCCTGCCACAGGCCATTCGGCTCCTGTGCGCTCGGGGCCAGCCGCTTCAGAGCCAGCCGCGCGCCCGTCCCTTCGTCGATGATGAACAACAGGCTAGACTGCGGCCCTACGGCCACCTGCGCGTGATAGCCGGCCGCTTCGAGCGCCAGATTGCGCTCCAGCAGCGCGGCGTGCAGCTCATCGGCGCGTTCGATAGCCGCGCGCAGCACCGGCGCGCCCATGCGATGGAATTTGCGTCCGCTCGCGTCCAGCACCAGCAGCCCTTGTGCGGCAAAAATCCGGGAATAAAATTCCGCAAAGGCCTGGGCCAGAGTGCGTCCCGGCTGGTAGGCCGCCTCCAGCGCATCCATGGCCTCGGAAGCCCCCAGCAGCTCCCGCGCCTGATTCACCAGCGGCGTAATCGAGTCGTCCAGCACCATGCCGCCCACCGGCCGCGCCGCCTCGGGCGCCGCCGAATAGGTCAGTGTGCGCAGCTCGCGCCGCGCCGGAAAGACGACATGGTTGATCTCCGCAAAGTCGTGGTCTTCCGTGGCCAGCCAGAAGATCGCGGCATGAGGCCGGCCCGCGGCCGTGGCCTCTCTCGCGCGGGCCAGCGCCGTAGCCGCCTTGAAAGGCGTGAACAGCGGCCCTCCAAACAGCCCCACCTGCTGGCCGGTCACCACCACTCCCGCGCCGTTGCTAAGAGCCTCCAGAGCCGCCGCGGCAGCCCCTGTCTTTGAGGCAGAGGACGGATTCTGCCCAGCCAGCAGCCGCACCAGCTCCGGCCAGTGCGCGGGAACCGATGGCCGCTCTTGCCAGCTCTGGTCCCATGAACCAGGGGCATAGAACGCCCACGCCGCCGCCGCCCTGGAGCAGTACTCCAGAAACAGCCGGCTTAGCCCCGGCAAAACGGTGATGGGATGGCACTCTGCGCTCAGCAACTCATTCTCTTCATTACAGGGAATCTCACTGCGAACCCGATCTGCGCGCGCTGAATGGGATTCGGCTCCTGTTAAGGATGCCACGTCAGACCCAATCGATGCACGAGAGCATTTTGGTTGCGGCATTCCCCCGCGAAGTGCGTATACTTTGTACTGATTGCGCATGCTGTCGGAGTGCGCTCTAATCGCCCCTGCTGGAGGAGAGACAAGAGATGCCCAAGAAGAAGAAAGCCGCCAAAGCCGCTAAGCCCAGGAAAGCAAAAGCCGCCAAATCCAAGGGGAAGAAGGCCGCAAAGCCCAAGGTAAAGAAGGCCCTCAAGAAAGTAAAAAAAGCGCTGAAGAAGCCCAAGGCAAAAAAAGCCCTCAAAATGGCAAAAGCGCTGAAGAAGCCCAAGGCAAACAAGCCTAAGGCCAAAAAAGCGAAGGCCCGCAAGCCCAAGGCCAGGAAGGTCCTCAAGGCGCTCCTGCCCGCGCTGGAGGAGAAGGCTGAACTGCTCAGCTCCGAGACGGTCTTCGAGGGGTCGCTCTTCCGGGTGTTGCGCGACCGTCTCATCGAGCCGGGCGGTAAGCTGGCTACCCGCGACATCATCCGCCACAACGGCAGCGTGGTCGTCCTGGCCATCGACAACGCCAAAAACAAGCGTGACCCATGGATCGTTGTCGAGCGGCAGTATCGCCATGCCGCCAACCGATTCCTGTGGGAACTGCCGGCCGGCAAGCTGGAACCCGGCGAAGACCCCCTGCTGGGCGCCCAGCGGGAACTCGCCGAAGAGACCGGCTACCGCGCAAAAAGATGGAAGCCGCTGGTCGAGTACTATGCCAGCCCTGGCTTTCTGAGCGAGTCGATGAAGGTCTTTGTGGCCGAGGGCCTGGTGGCCGGCGACGCCCATCCGGACGACGATGAGCACATCGCCTTTCGACTGGTCAAACTCTCCGAACTGCTCAAACTGATCGAATTAGGCGCCATTCTGGACGGAAAGACGCTCTCCGCCGTACTCTTGTACGCATGGATAAAAGGTGGTCGGGGGCGCATCAAGTAGCATGACGGCCTCAAGCCCGAGGAAAAGGCCCATCCAGCCCTCCCCGCCAAACCTTGGCCCATGTCCAGACCGCTTAGGTATCAATACAAGAAGCTTGAAGTGGTTTCAAAGTGGGGATTTAGCGGTGGGCCGATTACCTTCCGGGAAACTCTAGTTATGACTGGATAAGAAAACCGGGGCAAGAAAGGAGGAAGAAATAATGCAGACTCTGTTTTTGATTGATGGTGCTGCGGGCACAGGAAAAACTGACATCCTCGATTACGTTAGGGAGAAGTACCCCGGTGGAAAACAAGTTCACGTGATGACGAAATTCACGACTCGTGCACGCCGTCCCGAAGAGATAAGCGGAAAGCTATCGATAGACTTAGAGTTTGTCACTGAGCAGCAATTTATTGAATCGCAGAAGACGCCCGGTTTCTATTTCTATGGCTATGGTGGCGCTCTTTATGGCTTTCTGCGAGCAGATATAGACAGAGCTCTACAAATATATAAAACGGTATTCATCATCGTCCGCAATAGAGCAGTAATACAACAGATTGTCCTAGATTATCCATCTGTATGCGTAGTTCCGGTATTTATTTATACCGATCGAGAACAATGCTGTAAGCGCCTCAGTGCAGATGGTTATGATAACGACGCTGTTGAATTCCGGCTAGGCCGTCAAGAACTCGCGTCGAACGACTATTTGAAGCACTCCACTTTATATCGTGAAGTTATTATTAATAATTCTACAAGAACAGATCTTCAACGCTTAGTGGACTCTCTTCTCGGTAAGTATTCACCGGACAACGAACCATCAAACATGCTTGTTATTACTAATTCTGATCGGTTCACACTCTTGCGTTCACTTATAGGCTTTAAACATGCAATTCAAGCAAAAGCCGCAAACTATCAACGTAATGTATTTTTAATGATGAGGTTTCGGGATAGCAATAGATTAGTTTACGAGTTTATTCATAAGCAGCTCAGCAATGTTGGCTTTCAATGCGTTAGGGCAGACCAGCCAGAATGGAATATTACACATGACGTTTACAATCCACTGGCGGTTCTTTATTGTTGCAAATATGGAATCGCGCTTTTCGATGAACCGGAAGAAGGTAACAATTTCAGTCCGAATGTAGCGTATGAGCTAAGCATGATGCATTTGCAAGGCAAAGAATGCTTGATCCTCGGGCACGCATCGCTTCCCAACATGCCGTTTGACCTCGTCAAGGACGTTCATATGACATATTCGAGAGAGTTAGAACTTGAAAAAATCGTACGTGATTGGATATCTGGAATTGGCTAGATGAATCTGGACTAGAGCCTATTATTAACTTTCTCCATTTGTTCGCTTTAGATAAGGAAAGATGGTTGATTGGTTGACGATGGAGGCATGGAAAATATGTTAGGTGGTAGTGTCCATGGTAATACAAGCTGGAACCCGACGAAGACCCCTGCTGGGCGCCCAGCGCGAGCTCGCCGAGGAGACTGGCTACCGCGCCAAAAAATGGAAGCCGCTGGTCGAGTACTACGCCAGCCCCGGCTTTCTAGGCGAGTCGATGAAGGTCTTTCTGGCCGAGGGCCTGGTGGCCGGAGACGCCCATCCGGAAGACGATGAGCACATCGCCTTTCGCCTGGTCAAACTCTCCGAACTGCTCAAACTGATCGAATTAGGCGCTATTCTGGACGGCAAGACGCTCTCCGCCGTGCTCTTGTACGCGCGCAGGCTCACAGGCAAAGGCAAGAAATAACGGCCGAAATAGGCCATACAGACAACCCTTCCCATCCTGGGCCGGAAGCCCCAATCCGGCCTTGGCTCTTTTTATGTGCTTATAATCACATTTCTGCATCTTTTCATGGACAGTTTGCGTCATTATTGATACCGACGGGCATTCCCTTGTAATCGCCCGCCGTACATCACAGGATGTAAGGAAGGCAGGACCCTGTGGCACAGTACAAAGGGAAGGTCAAGTGGTTCAACAACGCCAAAGGTTACGGTTTCATCGGTCGTGAAGATGGGCCTGACGTATTCGTCCACTATTCATCGATTCAGTTGGACGGGTACAAGACGCTGAAAGAGGGCGATGACGTTGAGTTCGATATCGTCCAGGGCCAGAAGGGCGCTCAGGCGGATGCAGTGATCCGGCTACGGGGTACCACCCCGAGCGACGCCCCGAGCGCCACCCCGAGCGCCACCCCGAGCGCGACCTAGAGGCGCGAAAGACCGGGCGAAAGAGAAAGACCGTCACGGTGCGGAGCTTGAGGTGTGTCCGTTTTTTTCCCCTCGTCACAATGCGCTCCGCCCCCATCCCTGCAAGACCGCAAAATATCGTCTTCCATCCAAAATCCACTCATTTTTAGCAAGATATGTAGGAATTGTTGGCCCATTTTGCGTTCGGAGAGATAAGATAAGGGCGCCATGAGCTTACTCCATCAGGAATACCCGGAAGATATGGACGATGCCGCCCGCGGTGAAGAGTTCACCAGGGGTAGCAGCCACTTGGTCTGGACGGGCGTAATCGCGGCCGTACTGGTAACCATCGCCCTCACCCTTTACGTGCTGGCGACTCAAAAGCCGCCCGTGGCCAGTGGAGAGATTGTTCAGGTCTGGGCTCACCCCAACCACGTCGTGACCACGGGATTCGACGCCAACGGCGAGTCCATGGCCAAACAGAGCTTCGACCAGGTGCTGGTCTTTGCCCGCGTCAAGCTGATCAACCGGAGCAAAAACCCGCTCGTCCTTCAGGATGTGCTGGCCAATCTCAGGCAGGCAGATGGCATCCTGTCTGTCTCCGCCGGAAGCGCGGGCCAATACGATGAGGTCTTTCTAGCCTATCCCGAGCTGGCCGCGCTGCACTCCAACGCACTTTCGCCTCGCACCACCCTCGCGCCCGGGCAGAGCGTGGATGGGACCGCCTTCTGGATCTTCCGCATGACCAGGCAGGAGTGGGAGGCGCGCAAGGATTTGAACTTCACCTTCAGGTTCCAATATCAGGACAACCTGGTGCTCGCCCCCCATACCGCAGTTACAGCATTTCCCGAATAGAACTAATGATGCCACAACTGTTAAGTGGCTTTTTCCTTAAGAAAAAGCCACCTTTCACAGACTTTATCGACTCCACGAGAATTCGGGAAATGCTCTATGGAACAGTAGGCGGAGCCGGAGCGCTCTTGGGCGTCGACAGGTACCCCGTAATCTGGTTCTTCGAGTTGATCGCGTTCACCACGACTTCAAAGAGCTGCGGGTCCTTGCCGCTGTAGAACTGCAGCGGTTCATTCACTCCCTTGTTGTTCTTCGGCACGGACTTGTCGTCCGACACCACCGTCAGGCTGTAGGTGAACTTCTTGGGATCGGCCTTGGTCAACTCCAGGCTCACCGTGCCCACGGGCTTCCTTTGGCCCTTGGTCAGCGTGAACTCGTAGTAGTTCCGGTCGCCTTTGTGCTTAAGCACATCCAGCTCATCGTGATTGCGGGCAATCAGTGTGCTGTGGCCGTCCAGATCCCCCTTCATCGACTGCAACTGGCTGATTGCCGTGGCCAAGTCGCCCTGCGTCTTGGTCAAATCGGTCTTGACCCCGCCTACGTCGGTCTTCACGCCGGTGACGTCCGTGGAAAGCCCGTTTACCTCCTGCGCGGTCTTCTTCTGGGCGCTCTCCAACCGCTGGCTGTCGGCCTGCTCCCGGCGGATAATCTCCTGGGCGCGGGCATCCATCTGCTTCTGTGTCAGCCCCAGCGATTGGCCCAGCTCCTCGGTAGCCACTTTGAGGCGGGCGTCGGTTTCGCGCAGAGCAGAAGCCAACTTCTTGTTCTGATCCTTGGCATCGGCCAGCGCGGCTTCCTGGCCGTTCAGGCGGCTGCTGAGCGACCAGCTCCAGATCAGGCCTCCCAACCCAACCAACAGGGCCACGGCGATAGTCGCCAGCAACGCACCCGAGTAGCTCCGGGGGGTTTCGTCAAGTACACTCATGTGTTTGCCTTTCCTTCGCGGTCCGTCTCGCGGGCCGTTTGTCGTGATAAGACGTCTTCCTGTATGGTTAGACGCCGCAATAAAGAGGATTTTCTCACTAAATTCCCGTATTTCTGCCGGGATTCCACCCGGAAGGCCAGATAACGAAGCTCTGGCTTCGGCCACCCAAGGGGGTAATCTACAGAATATATAAATATTCCTGTTTGTGCAGGGAAAGCTGCCCGACTTTGTACAGTACGCGTACGAATATGGGCTTTGCGACCCTTTTTCCCTCAGCCCCATCCCGGTTTTCGTGACAACCATGGAAGCGCTACGATATAAACATCTTTACAGCACTTTTTGGCTCCGGCTCTTTTGCATATCGGGTAAAATTGCAGTATCAACCTAATTAATCACCAAAAGGGAGAAATCCGAAGGTTATGTCGACTGCTGTCGTTGGGAAGGGTATGGAGGGAGTTGTCGCGGCGAACTCCGGGATCTGCTGGATCGACGGAGATGCCGGCGTGCTCTCCTATCGCGGCATCGACATTCACGAGCTGGCCCTGCACTCCACCTTCGAGGAGACCACCAGCCTGCTGTGGAACGGCATCCTGCCCAACGAGCTTGAGCTGCGCGAGTTCGAGTCGCAACTGACGCTGGCCAGGAGCCTCGACGTTCGCATCGTCGACATGCTGCGCGCCATTCCCGTCTCCGCCACCCCCATGGAAGTCTTGCGCACGGCGGTCTCGGCGCTCAGCTTCTTCGACGCCGACGAGAAAGACAACTCCCACGACGCCAACGTGCGCAAAAGCTACAACCTCACAGCGCAGATCGCCATGATCGTGGCCATCTACGACCGGTTGCGCAAAGGCCTTGAGGTTGTTCCCCCCGACCGTTCGCTGACGCACGCCGCCAACTTCCTGTGGATGCTCAACGGCGTCAAGCCCTCAGCGACAGCTACCCGCACGCTGGACTTGGCGCTGGTGCTGCACGCCGAACACGAGCTGAACGCCTCCACTTTTGCGGCCCGCGTCATCGCCGCCACCCTCTCCGACGTCCACTCGGCCGTCACAGGGGCTCTCGGAGCACTCAAGGGACCGTTGCATGGCGGCGCCAACGAAGGCGTGATGCGCATGCTCTACGAGATCGACAAGGCCGGCGCTGATCCGGTCGAATACGTCAAAAATATGCTGGCCGCAAGGCAGAAGATCTCCGGCTTCGGCCACCGCGTCTACAAAACCGAGGACCCTCGCGCCACCCACCTGCGCAAGATGAGCGAGCAGCTCGGCAAGGATGCCGGCGTGCCCAAGTGGTTCGATTATTCCCGCGCCATCGAGCTCTATATCAACGCTGACAAGAAGCTCAACGCCAACGTGGATTTCTACTCGGCCTCCACCTACGCCACGCTGGGCATCGACATCGACCTCTACACGCCCATCTTCGCCATCAGCCGCATAGCCGGCTGGGCCGCCCACGTCATCGAGCAACTCGATGACAACCGCCTCATCCGTCCCCGCGCCGAGTACATTGGCCCGCCCTACCCCGCGCCGTATATTCCCATGGAAGAGCGCGGATAAGGCGGCAGCAACAGCTTTATTCCCATACGGAAAAACGCGAATCGCGGTATCATGGAACTGATATGGCCCACTCCGTAATCATCACGACGCCGATGCTGACCTGGGACGAAATTGTTCAGCAGTATGGCCTGAGCAAGGCCGACCAGAAGTTTGTGATTCGTCTGGTGGATGAAAAGGTCGCTCGTCGGCAGGCTGGCGCAACCCGTAAGCTGCGTTCTACTTCCCCAAAATCGGTTCGAACCGAGGCTCCAAAAAACGGCGGTGCTGCGAGGAAAAAGGTCAGTCGTGCCCGTACAAGCGCCTGAATCTTCAGATAAATCTGTCTTCCTGAACATCCCTTACGATGACCGGTTTCGTCGTCTCTATCTCGCTTACATTACAGGTCTGGTTCATCTGGACCTCAAGCCTCGCGCCACCATCGAGATTCCCGGCGGCCAGAACCGGTTGGACAAGATTCTCGATCTGATCCACAGTTGCCGCTATTCGATTCATGATCTCTCCAGGGTGGAGTTGGATCGCAACCCGCCATTTACAACGCCGAGATTCAATATGCCCTTTGAACTCGGTCTTGCGGTTGCTTCAGCTAAACTCGGCTCCGCCCCTCATGACTGGTTCGTCTTCGAGGCCGTGCATCGCAGGGCGTCAAAATCGCTGAGCGATCTGAGCGGAACCGATCCCAACATTCACCACGGAACCGTCGAAGGGGTGATGCGGGAGCTTTGCAACGCCTTTGTGCGCCAGTCGCAGCAGGAGCGTTATTCCGTATCGGGGATGATGCAGACTTACCGCGCGGTTTCTCTTTTGGTTGAAGATATAAGGCGCAAGACTCGGGCACGCAGCATTTTCGAGGCGCGAGTGTTCTATCTTCTATGCTCTGTCGCGGGAAGAGCTGCGGAAATTCCAGAAACCCACTGAACTATCACTTCTCACCCCTGCCGTCTCTTCCACAACAGATAAAGCCCCCAGGCGGCCAGCGTGCAGCCGTCGCGGATCGCCCCGTTGCGCATCATCTCCTCGAACTCACCAACGGAAACCGAGCGAACCACCAGGTCGTGCTCCTCGGCGTCCGGCGCTTTCTCCGCGTGCGTCAGCCCGGTGGCGAGATACACGTGCTGCTTCTGACGGGCATAGCCGTAGGCAATCCACAGGTCGCCCAGGCGGACCATCTCCGCGGCTTCCAGGCCGGTCTCCTCTATCAACTCGCCGCGCGCCAGCTCTTCGGGATCTTCAACTTCCATCTCCCAGCCGCCCTGCGGCAACTCCAGCGCCCGTTCCTGGATGGTGTAGCGGAACTGCTCCACCAACCACACCCGCCCCTGGTCGATGGGTAAGATGATGGCCGCGTCGTGCTTCTCCACCACGCCGTAGATGCCACGCTCGCCATTCGACCGCAGAATCTCATCCTCGCGCACCCGCATCCAGCGGTTGCGATAAACCTCGCGGCTGGCAAGCGTGGTGATGCTCTGGTTGTGCGCTTTTGGATTCACGGAGTCTCCTTCTCGCTTATTCCTTCCCGCATCCTGTACTGCCGCAGCCGCCCCACAAGTGAGGCTGGCCCGCTCACTGTCAGCCGGACGAGATTGCCTTCATACTCCCTGCTGTGCACCACCATCCCCGCCTCGATGGCCGCCAGCACCGCGCCCTCCTGCTGCGGAACGCGCAGCTTAACGTCGATCACCGGGTCGGAGTGCAGCGCGCGATCGATGGCCGTGAGCAGCGCCTCCATTCCCTCGCCAGTGCGCGCCGAGACGGCTACCTCGGCTCCGGCCGCGCTCCGCTCCAGCAAACCATCGCGCTCATGCTCGCCCAGCAGGTCGATCTTGTTCAGCACCTCGATGCGCGGCTTGCCGATCGATTCCAGCTCGTCCAGAACCCGCTCCACCTGCGTCTTCTGTTCTTCTCCATAAGTCGAAGCCGCGTCGCGCACGTGCAGCAGCACCTCGGCCTGCGCCACCTCTTCCAGTGTCGCGCGAAAGCTGGTCACCAGCGTGTGCGGCAGGTTGCGGATGAAGCCGACGGTGTCCGACAGCAGAACCTTGCGGCGGCTGGGCAGTTCTATTGCCCGCAGCTTCGGGTCCAGCGTCGCAAACATCTTCGGCGACTGTAACACCTGCGCGCCGGTCAGTTGGTTGAAGAGCGTGCTCTTGCCGGCGTTGGTGTAGCCCACCAGCGCCACCGTAGGCACCGGCACCGACTCCCGCCGCTGGCGCTGCTGCTTGCGCACGCGGCGCACCGCCTCCAAATCGAGCTTCAGCTTGTCGATGCGGCGCTGAATCCCGCGCCGGTCGGTTTCCAGCTTGGTTTCGCCCGGACCACGGGTGCCGATGCCGCCGCCCAGCTGCGACATCGCTTTGCCCTTGCCGCTGAGCCGAGGCAGCATGTACTCGAGCTGCGCCAGCTCCACCTGCAACTGCCCCTCGCGGGTGCGCGCATGACGGGCAAAAATGTCCAAAATTAATTGCGTCCGGTCCAGGACGCGGCACGGTAGAGCGGCCTCCAGGTTGCGCAACTGGGTAGGCGTCAGATCGTGGTCGAAGAGCACCACGTCAGCCTCCACCGATGCAGCCACCCCGGCAATCTCTTCCACCTTGCCCGTGCCGATCAGTGTGGCCGGATCAGGCCGCGCACGCCGCTGCAGAATCTCCGCGGCCACCACGCCGCCCGCGCTTGCCACCAGCTCGCGAAACTCCGCAAGAGACTCTTCCGCGTCCAGTTCTGTGGACGAGCGCGACCAGGCCGCTTTGGCCGGAGACACGCCCGTATCAGGATGTTCTGCTTCATCCACGCCGGTATCAGCGGCCGGCTCCGCGCGCACCATCGCACGCCGCGCATCCGCTTGGGTTGCGTAGTTAACGCGGGAGCGGAGCCTGAGGTCCACTCCCACCAGAACTGCCCGCTCCGGGCTGCCACTCTCTCGCCCCGAACCCGGTGCGAGGATGGAACTCCCAAAGCCTGTTCTGCTTGCCTGAGCGGCCAAAGGAGACCGCTCCCCGCCTGCTATCGCAACTCCCCTGCGGCTGGAGTCGCGAACGACGCCTGGCCAATTTCGGGAGCCGCGCCAGCCGGACGGTGTTCACCGTGTAGCACACCCCGGTTGCTCACCACCGTCGATATGGCGTGCTTGAAGATCAATTGCTCCTGGCTGTTGTTCTCCAGAAGCACGGAATACTTGTCAAACGACCGAATCCTTCCGGTGAGTTTGACGCCGCTGACCAGATAAATCGTGATGGGGGTCTTGTCCTTGCGGACCGTGTTCAGGTACGTGTCCTGAATGTTTTGTGCCGGCTTGTTTTCCATATGCCGATCTCCTGCTTTCTTTGGGGGAGTGGATGCTATCGAACAGCATGTACGCGTACAAATCGACGGATGCGACACTGGTAGCTCCAGAGCCGCCAATTTCCACAATAATTTATCAGTATAGGGCTTTTCCTGCTTTTCAACAGTGACCGGCATCAATTTTCTTTTTCTGGAGGTTTTCCACTGTTTTTATCGTAAGACAGCCGGTTGCCCCATTCCCCGCTTTTGGGATCTAAGTGTCCATCCGGCTGCTAGCATAAATGTGTGAAAACCGAGCCGAATCCGCCTCAGAATCCCGCCTTATCCGCCCAGCCGGTGCCCATGCTGGACCTCAAACGCCACTATCAGCCGCTCCATCAAGAACTTCTGAACGCGCTTGGCCAGGTGCTGGCCACGCAGCAATTTATTCTGGGCGAGCCGGTGGCCGCCTTTGAAAAGGCTGCTGCGGAGCGGTTGGGCGTGGCCCACGCCATCGGCTGCTCCTCGGGTACCGACGCCCTCTGGCTGGCGCTGGCCGCCGCCGGAATTGGTCCGGGCACAGCCGTCGTCACCACCCCCTTCAGCTTCTTCGCCTCGGTCAGCGCCATCCTCCGCGCCGGGGCTCAGCCTCTTCTCGCCGACATCGAACCCGCCACCTTCAACCTCAGCCCTGTCGCCGTCGAAACCCTCCTCAATGGCCCCCAGGGCGCGGCCGTCAAGGCCATCCTCCCCGTCCACCTCTACGGCCAATGCGCCGACTGGACAGCCTTCGCCCGCCTCGCAAAAGAGCGTAATCTCAAGCTGATTGAAGACGCCGCCCAGGCCTGGGGCGCAGAATGGAATGGATTGAAAGCAGGAGCTTTAGGCGATGCCGCCGCCTTCAGCTTTTACCCCACCAAGAACCTGAGCGCCGCCGGCGACGCGGGGATGGTCACGACCAATTCAGAGGAACTGGCCGAGCGGGCGCGGATGCTCCGCCAGCACGGAATGCGCCGCCGCTACCACCACGACGAAATCGGCTGGAACGCTCGCATGGAGGGCTTCCAGGGCGCCATCCTCGGCGTCAAGCTCAAGTACATTGACGGCTGGAATCAGGCTCGACGCACTGTGGCCCGCCGCTATCATGCGCTCTTTCACGCCGCCGGACTGGTCGAAGCCGGACCGTACCCAAGCCACGGCATCGTCCTTCCGCAAGAGGTCCGCGGCACGCATCACGTTTGGCATCAGTATGTTATCCGCACCAACAGCCGCGACGGTTTGCGCCAATTCCTCACCGAGCGCAAGATCGGCTCGGAGATCTACTACCCCGTTCCGCTCCATCTGCAAACGGCGCTCAAGCCGCTCGGCTACATCGAGGGCAGCTTCCCCGAGGCAGAACGAGCGGCGCGCGAGGTGCTGGCGCTGCCCATCTTCCCCGAGCTGCGCGAGGACGAGCAGCAGACAGTCGTCAGTGCGATTGCCGAGTTTTTGAGCTGAGCGATTTGTGAATCTCCATGTAGGCCAGGTCCGGCACCCGCTTTATTTGGACCGACAGAGTCCAATTCGCGCCAGACCATTTATGCGTAGATATGGATAGTGTTTTTGGGCTGGAATATGCGTAAATATGCGTAAATTGGGCAGATTATATGCGTAGTTATGCGTAGACACCGCGAATTATATGCGTATTTATGGGTGTGATGGGGAGCATGGGCGCAACATGGACTCGGAGCACCAGTTCACGGCGGTACAATTTGAGGGGATCGGTACGAAAAAGGAAGATTCGAGATGACAGATATTCCAGTTTCGGTGTCGTTTATTTTGATCGTCGTAGTGGCGTTGTCCTTGCTTGCCGCCTTCTTCGCGTCGTTCTACAGCATAGGACCGACCCAAATCGGACTTGTACGTAAAAGGTTTGGAAGGAAGCTGCCCGGCGATAACCCCGTAGCCTTCCAAGGAGAAGCCGGTTATCAGGCCGAACTTCTCATGCCTGGTATACGCTTCAAGTTCAAGCTGTTTTCCAATGTGACTAAACATCCGTGGGTGCAGGTGCCGGCAGGACAGATTGGCGTTGTGATCGCACAGGTTGGCAAACCCACCCCCATTGGGGCAAAGTCAGGCAAGTACAATCCAGTCTTCGGCAACTTCACAGACTTTCGAGCCTTTGTTGACAGGGGCGGAGAGAAAGGCGTTCAAAGACCTGTTCTTTCTCCTGGCACGCTGGCGCCGATTCATCCCGTGGCGTTCCTGGTCATCACCAAGCCGCAGGTCTTCGGCGTACCGATATCGGACGAGTACCGCAACCTCGCCGCGTACAACAAGCTAAGTTACCAGGCCTTTGGTCTTGAAGAGTGGCAGCTTGATGTCACGCGCATTGCGCCCAAGCCGGCCGGCGCAAACGGCATAGTCATGGACATGATCGGAGTGGTCACCACACTAGACGGCGAACCCTTACAGGCGGGCGCTATTGCCAGCAGGCTGGGCGGATTCAAAGATGTCAGTGAGTTCGAAGTAAAAGAAGGCATAACTGATTTCGAGCTGATGGGGTTGATTCTAGGCAGCAAAAACGATCAGCATAATAACTATCAGGATTACCAGAAGTTTCTGGAGGCAGGCGGGAAGATCGGCCTGCAGCACGACCCGCTGCTCTATGGCGCTTACAACCTCAACCCGTTCCTGGTTCGCGTGGAACAAGTTCCGATGCTGGTTGTGGAACAGGGGCAGGTAGCCGTGATCAAGGCCTACGTAGGATTGCCAACACAGGGTACATCCGGGGCAAACTTCAAGTTCGGCAGCCTGGTTCGCCCAGGCCACCAGGGCATTTGGCAAGAAGCGTTGCGAACGGGAAAGTATCCGATCAATCCGCGGATTTACGATGCGAAGCTCGTTCTCACGGCTATTCTCAAGCTCGATTGGGCGAAGGACGTGACAGGAGCCCACGGGCTTGATGCGCGTCTTGAGCCCATCATTGCCAAAAGCAATGAGGGCTTCGTGTTCAGCATCGATCTGCAGGTTCTGATTCACGTTCCGGATACAAAGGCGCCACGCGTTATTTCCATGGTCGGTTCCATGGAGAACCTGGTGAACGAAGTTCTCCAGGCTGCCGTGGGCAACCTCTTTCGTGACAAGATTGGCGGCATGGAAGCGATTACGTTCATCCAGACGCGCCAGAAAGTGCAGGAACAGGCCTTCAGCTACATCCAGGAAAAACTCGCCGAGTACGAAATCGAAACCAGGGGAGTTTATATCCAGGATGTCGTCTACCCAGAACAGCTGGTTATTGTTCTGACTCAGCGAGAGGTCGCGCATCAGGAAGTGGAAACATTCAAGATGCAGAGACAGGCGCAGGACCAGCGCATTGAGACGGAGAAGGCTCGGGGCACCGCCGATATGCAGGTGGACCTTGCGAAGTCAAAAGTCGGAGTGGACATCCAGACAAACAAAACCGAGGCCAGGATGAAGGAAGCCCAGGGCGAGGCCACTTACATCGAGCAGACCGGCACCGCTAAGGGAGCCGAAGTTCGCGCGGTGGGTTTGGCCAACGCCGAGGCCTATCAGAGACAGGTGGAAGCGCTGGGCAAGGGACCCACGGCTCTCGTGAACGCCATTAAGGCACTTGCGGTTGGCAATGCCGCTTTCATGCCCAAGATTTTGGTCGTTGGCGGCGGGAGCAATCAAGGGGTTCTTGAGAGCCTGGGAACGATGCTGATGGACAAGCTCGACACGATCGGTCCGGACTCTAGCTCTGCCAGCTCCACGACTGGCAAACGCAAGCCAGACCCGGCTACCGCTAGCCCCAAAGCGTGACCTGCGAACGCGCATGTGAGGCTTGAGGCGATCTGTCGATTTGCTGGGGGTGAAACCTTGGCCTACTCAGGATGACAAGCAAAAGTAAACGCGGGTCCTTCGACTTCGCTCAGGATGAGAACTATATCATAAATAATTAGAAATAAACAATATATAT
>CZKF01000040.1_pt1 | contig 17559 bp, 20 predicted proteins | sample 1122351 | NCBI WGS metagenome assembly CZKF01 (sample SAMEA3539301, study PRJEB10725) | soil metagenome | biome: tundra; feature: field; material: soil | place: USA | collected 2010-05 | depth 0.15 m
GAATCTCCACCGCCGCCGTGGGCAACGGCTTGTCGGCGTGGGCCAGCAGCAGGCTCACCTGCCACATCTGGGTCTCGGATAAAACGCTCTTGAAGGACGGCATGCCGGTCAGCCGGATGCCGTTGGCTGCCTTCCAATAGATCTCGCCCGGAGGGTCGTCACTCACACCAACCACCGCATTGCGGCTGTGCTTTTCCCACAGCGACGGCGCAGAGGGAAACATGTGCGCGCCAAACCGCGATGGCTTGCCATGAAGCCCGTGGCAGGTGGCGCACTGGTCGCGGTAGATCTCGGCGCCCGCCACCAGGTTGGCCTCATCGGCCTGGATGGGCGGAGTCTTCACCATCTCTCTATTGATGCGCGCATTGAGCGGCACTCCAGTCAGCAATCGCTCCTGTGGCAAGGGCGGGTCTGCCACAGCCACCGGCACATGACCAAACTTGAGCCACCCCAGTCCTGCGAGCGGCACCAGCACGATCCCCAGCAGAATTCCCAGTAAAACTCGACCCATATGTTTGCTCCTCCGCTGGCCTTTATCCTAGAGCATTTTGCAGCTTTGCGTGCCGAAAATCAGGTGCAATTTCATATTAGGGAAACAGAACAGATTATTTCTGGACAATTTCGCGTGGATTTGGAACAATCTCTCCACGTCATCCGCGGCCAATGACAAAACGCGGACGGACTTGAAGACACGCAAGGCCGATCAACTCAACCTGATGCAGGAGGAGTATGAAATTCATTCGCGGCATTGGCTGGAGCATGTTTTTTATGGGGATCGGTGTGGCCATTCGCGGCTGCGCCGACTCCCATTACTACGGCAATGAGGTCGTGCCGGGTATTCTCGGCGCACTCGTGGGGTTGGCGATTGCAGTTGGAATGAATCTGCTCATCAACAGGAAACCGAGTGGAGGATAGCATGAAAGTCTTTTGGATCATCCTTAAAGTGCTAGGAATGTTGTTTGTCGGCCTGACGTGCTACAACTCCATCCTGCACATCTCCGCCGCTGACGCCATCACAAGCCTCAAGTGGCCGCTGTTTCTCGTCCTCGCCCTAAGCGCACTCTTCCTCTACTGGGCCTACCGCGTCATCTGGAAGCCCATCGGGAGCAAATGATGAAAGACTTTGCCAAGACCGTCCACGATGTCGTCACCAACGTCGAGCAGAAATTCGAAGAGACCGCGCGTGATGCAATGGAGGGCAACAACACCAGCGAGCAGAAGAGCCGGCAGGCCGGCAAAGAAACCATCGACGCCGCCACCGAGACCGCCAACAAAGAGGCCGCGCAGCACTCCCATATTCCTGAGCCTGTCGTCAAAGATGTGCTTGATGCAGGCGATCAAATCCGCGCAGCCGCGCCCAAAGCCTTCAATGCCACCAAGCTGCTGTTCCTAAAGATCGCCGGCGGTGCTGCCTTAGCTGCTCTCGCCGTCACGGCCATCGTCACCGGCAACCATAACGGGCAACAGATCTTGCATTACGCTGAGGATGTCCATAACCCACCCGATGTGGCCAGGCTTGAGATGCAGCTCACCATGAATCAAGCCGAGTTTTCAAACCTCCTGCGCAATTTCGATCTCAGCGACCTTCCCTCGGTACCTGCAACTGCCGAGCCTCTCTCGCCGGATCGCATCGCCGTCCCCTCGCCGCAGGTCGCGTTTCCGCCTGCAGTGCAGGCCGTCGCCATGACCCCCGTCGTGCTCACCGTTCAACTCCCTGCTGAGGCCGCACAGCCGGCAAAGACTGAGACCTCAAACACCAACCTCGCACACGTCTATCAGTCGATCCCGCGCGCGCGCGAATCAATCAACAACTACGTCGAGCACCATGGCTCCAACATCCACGGCGAGATTCATGTGAATTCGGGATTCGCCGGCGTCAATATCAGTTTCTAACGGAGGCATTTATGATGGCACTCTTCATTCAGGCACCTGAGGCCATGAGCACACTCGAGGAGATGAAAAGGCAACTCCCCGCTGCCGCCGTTGGCTGGAATACTTCCGCCGCCTTCACTAATTTCGCCATCCTCGCCGTCTTTCTCGGCGTCATCACCATCATTCGCTTCTTTGTTGCCCGCGCGCGCAAACAATCCGCTGCATTAGCACCAGCCATAGCAGCGCCGGAATCCATAACCGCAAGGATATCCACAACTAAACTCGCGTCCGCTAAAACGACATTCACTGGTTCAACATCCGCTGCGCCAATGACGATGAACACCGCTCTTGCCAGTCAGGCACCACCTTTAGGTCTCACCCTCACTCTCTTCATTGCCCTTCTCTTCGCTTACGGTCTTCTCTTCCTAGATAACTGCATCGGTGTGCTCACCCATGGATATACTTTGCCTGCACTGCTGCTAGCCCCGCTCACCATCGCTGCGGCCATTCAGCTCCTCCGCCGCCAACCTTCCGGCGTGCTCCTCGCAAAAATCTTCCTTTACCTCAACCTCGCGCTCACCACACTCACTGTCACTGTTTTTTTCAGTGAGCGGCAATGGGCCCAATTCATTCAACCCTTCGCACTCCCCGCAATTCTCTACGTTCCCTGGTTCAGATACCTCATTGAATACCGTCATTGGTCCTTTGAAGCCTTCAGCCATATCAACCTGCTAATCATCTGTATTTGGACCCTCCTCTTCACCGCCATCTCGCTCCTCTATCTCTACCGCTCAAAGCGGCTCAAGAGTCTCTGAGCCAACCTTCACCGCGTCCAATGCAACCTGTGCGCGTTCGCCTTATCCAGTCACCCTGGTTTATAAAGTTGAATTCTAAAGCATGCCTGACGGCTTCAATCAGGCCCATTTGCATGCCGGTACGCAGGCCCTCCGATAGCCCATTCACCCGAAATCCTCCGACGCGCGTCCAATCCAGTGCCAGACCATACCCAGGACTCCCCCCTAAGGTGTTTTAATACCTAATGGGGGGAGCGCTGTACAGGCTTGCTTCCGTACTCCCGTGGAGGAAATCCGAAATTGATGTATTCTTCTCGCCGTATTGCCCTTTTGCTGGCGCTGAGTATCGTCGCAGCCACCGCCGCTCTGGCCCAAAGCTCAACTTCGAGCAGTAACCCCGCGGCCCCTGACCAGGCCCAGGCCGGGCAGCCCGCCGAACAGTCTCACGGCAAGTTGAATGTCCCGGCCCGCATCAAGGCCCACCGTGCGCAACGCCGCGCCACCGCCGCTCAGGCCCATAGCTCAACTTCGAGCAGCAAACCCGCAGCCCCTGACCAAGCCCAGGCCGGGCAGCCCGCCGCCCAGTCTCAGGGCGAGTCTCAAGGCCAGTTGAGCGTTCAGGCCCGCATCCGCGAACGCCGTGCAATGCGCCGCGCCGCTGCCATTCACGAGGCCTACTCCCACCGCTACGAGGAGTACACCGGCATGGCCTTACTGCGCTTTGAACCTGGCGCCAAGTTGGAACATGCGTGGGATTATGCCTGGAACGTCGGCTTCACACGCTACTCGAATGAGCGGCTGGGTTACACCGTTGATGGCCGCGGATATTACGCAACCGCCTACGTGGGCGGTCCCAATAACGTGACCAACAACGCCATCACCAACCCGGCCATCAGCCAGTATGCTGTTCTGGCCGGCCCCACGTATCGTTTCTACATGCAGCCCAAGTATTCGGTCTCCGGCCGTGTCCTGGGCGGGATGGAAAAGGGGAACTTTTCCGGCGACACCAATCACAGCACCATCCTCTCCACCGAGTTGGGGCTCTGGCCGGATGGCTACGTCTTTGCGGCCGCCGCCAGCGTTCCCATGGAGTACAACCTGACCCCGAACATTGGACTGCGCGTCGCTCCCGAATACTACTTCACCGGCTTCGGCTCAACCATTCAGGCCAGCCGCGGCTTCACCACCGGCATCGTCTACCGCTTCGGTAAGCAGTAAACAGCAGGGGTATGGATGATGAAGGCGTGGACTTCGGTCCGCGCCTTTTTTGTTGCAATCACGTGCAAAACGTGCTACACGTATTACACATGCTGCACGTAGATAGGAGACGCCCTCAAAATGCCCGCGCTCGACGAAAAACGCAATATTACACTACGCCTTAGCCGGCAAACGATTCAAAAAGCGCGAGTTCTGGCCGCCCAACGCTCCACCTCCATCAGCGGCCTGCTCACCAGCCAGATTGAACTGCTTGCGGAGACAAAAGACGACTACGAGCGCGCTATGGATAGGGCCTTTGCTCGGATGGAGAAAGGCTACCATTTAGGCGGAGTTCATGTCATGGATCGGGACGCGCTTCATGAGCGCTAAAGTCTTCGTCGACACAAATGTACTGGTCTATGCTCACGATATTGATGCAGGATACAAGCAACTTAAAGCGCTAGAGATTTTGCTTGACCTCAAGCAACAGCGATCAGTCGCCGTGAGCATGCAGGTATTGCAGGAATTTTATTCAACAGTGACCCGGAAACTAGCCTCTCGTGTGCCGAAAGACGAGGCACGAGAGATTGTCGAGGACTTCTCGTACTGGTGCGTTGCAACCACCCCGGCGGATATCAATCGAGCCTTTCAGATTGAGGATGAGGCTCGGATCAACTTCTGGGATGCAATGATTATTTCCGCGGCAATCAAGAGCGGCGCCAGCGTGATTCTATCGGAGGATCTGAACCCCGGACAAATCATCGCCGGAATTCAGATCGAGAATCCCTTCGCAGTCCCGTAACAAATGCTCGGCGGAATCGTACGGTCGCTTCTCGTTCCATTCGATTGGCACTTCCCCGCTTGTTATCATCAACTCAGGCTCCCGGCAAAACTTGATCCGGGCTCTCCCGCTGAGGTTACATCTCGTTGAACCCCGCCACCCAGGCCGCCATTCCGGCAGAGCAAGCTGCTCATGCAGAGCAAGCCGCACATGGCCCCGCGCACATCCACGCGCCTGAGGCCGGAGCCACGGCTACACTCATCCACGACCTGCGTGAACTCTTCAAGGTCAAGGTCGTTGGCCTGGTTCTGGTCACCGGCTGGGGGGGATTTTACCTGGGCTCGATGCAATCCGGAATTACCAGCGTTCAGCGTGGCCTTCTGGATACACTGCTGGGTATTGGCCTGGTCTCGGCCGGGGCCGGCGCGCTGAACGAGGCCCTGGAGCGCAAGATCGACGCGCTCATGAAGCGTACCGCCGACCGGCCGATGGCCGCAGGACGCTTCTCACTGGCCCAGGGAGTGCTGGCCGGCATGGCGGCGCTGGCGCTGGGCGCAGTCTGGCTGGCGCTCACCACCAACCTGCTCACCGTGGCCCTGGCGCTGCTTACGGCTTTCACTTACGTGGCCATCTACACCCCGCTCAAGCGCGTCACCGCACTGGCCACCTTTATTGGCGCGTTTCCCGGCGCAATGGGCCCGATGCTGGGCTGGACCGCCGCACGCGGGCGCATCGAGTGGCCGGGTGTGGCGCTGTTCGCCATCCTCTTTGTCTGGCAGTTTCCGCATTTCATGGCGATTGCGTGGCTGTATCGCGAGGACTACGCCCACGCCGGCATCCGCATGTTGCCCGTCGTCCAGCCCGACGGCTGGTCCACCGTGGCCCAGGCGCTGTTTTTTGCGGTGGCGATGATTCCCGTCAGCCTGATGCCCTGGCGGCTGGGCCTGGCCAGCCTGACTTACGCCCTGCTGGCCGTTGCGCTGGGACTGGTATACCTGGGTTACACGATTCGCTTTGCCCGCATCCTGCGTACAGTCACTGAGGAAGAAAGCCGCAGGCTTGCCCGCGATCTGCTCAAGGTCAGCGTGCTTTATCTGCCCTTGTTGTTCACCTCGCTCATGCTTTGCGCCGTCGCGAAACCGTGAGGAAGCAATGACGACCTCAGCTACTCAATCCGGCACCCGCTCCGCCATCGCCGCTATCCTGGCCGTCAGCGCCGCAGCCTGCCTCTTTCTCTTCTGGCTGATCTACGTCCATCCCGCCGCGGACCAGGGCAGCGCGCGGCTCGCATTTTTGCCGGCGCTCAACGCCCTGCTCAACGGCCTCAGCGCGATGGCTTTGTTGATCGGCTACACCTTCATCAAGGCTCGCCGGATTCAGGCCCATCGCGCGACGATGTTGACGGCCTTTGGTTTTTCCACGCTATTCCTTGTCTGTTACATCCTGCACCATGCGTTGCACGGCGACGTGCGCTACCCTGCCTACGCGGCCCTGCGCTCGGTTTACCTGCCGATGTTGGCCAGCCACATTATCCTGGCAATCGTAGCACTGCCGCTGATTCTGGTCACCTTCTTCTTCTCGCTCACCGGCCGTATTCCCCAGCACCGCAGGATTGCCCGCTGGACCTTCCCGCTGTGGCTCTACGTCTCGATTACCGGCGTCATTACCTGGGCGATGCTGCGCTTGGCGCAAGGATAGAAAAGATCGTGTCGGGTTCCACAAACATTGGGTGCCCCAGGTCCCTCGCATTTGGGGACCTGGGAGACCACGAATCTCAACCAGCTGAACTGTACACTGTCCGCTGTCGAGCCACAAACCTCAACCAGTACACTGACAAGAGAAGCCATCATGCCCGCATCCAGCCCCAATCCCCCCAACGACGGCGCGCGCCAACTGCTGCAATGGGGCGCGTCTATGCTCGTGGCGGGGCTTTTGGCCGCGGTGCTGCTGGAGACCCTGTTGGGCGGCTTCTCGCCCACTGGAGCGCACACCAACACCGGCTGGTTCGCCCTCATCGTTGCCCTGATGTGCATTCCGTGTGGCGGGCTGATGACGGTGCTGGGATTGGCCAAAGCTTTGCGCAACCGGATACTTGCACGCAGACACTGATCGTCTGCTATGCTTTTCAACGAATGGAGTAAACGACATGGCTAAGAGCGTTAACAAAGTCTTCCTTTGGGGCAAGGTAGACAAGAACCCCGAGATCCAATCCACCCCTAACGGCGCCATAGTGGCCAACTTTACCCTGGCCACCAGCGATCGCTTTCAGGACGCGCAAGGCAACTGGCAGGACCGCACCGAGTGGCACAACCTGGTTGCTTTCAAGCGCACCGCCGAGATCATCCGCGATTACGTGAAGAAGGGCTCCAAGCTGTACATCGAGGGCAAGATCCAAACCCGCAGTTGGGACGACAAGGAGGGCGCAAAGCGCTACAAGACCGAAGTCGTGGCCTTCGACATTTCGCTGCTCTCCGCCCGCGAGGATGGCTCAGGGGGCGGTTCCAGCCGGACGGTCAGCTCCGACCAGCGCCCGCCGGACGGCCCGGAAGATTACGTGGCGCAACTCCCGTACGTTCAGCAGGCTGAGATCTCAGACGACGTCGCCCAGCAGGCTGAAATCATAGCCAAGAGATCAAACAGGGTCTTCCTTTTAGGCAACGTGGGCAAAGACCCCGATATCCGTTCCAGTGCCAGCGGCACCATAGTGGTCACCTTTGGGCTGGCAACCAGCGACCGCGTTCAGGATGCTCAGGGCAACTGGCAGGACCACACCGAGTGGCACAACCTGGTCGCCTTCAAACGCACCGCAGAGATCATTCGCGATTACGTGCATAAGGGCTCCAAGCTCTATGTGGAGGGCAAGATCCAGACCCGCAGTTGGGACGACCAGTCCGGCCAAAAGCGCTACAAGACCGAGATCATCGTCAACGACCTTTCGCTGCTCTCCGGTCGCGAGGAAGGTTCAAGCGGCGCAGGCGGTTACAGCAAGCCGGCAAGCTCCTCGAGTTCGGCGGCCAGCTTCGATCAGCGTCCCCCGGCAGCCGCAGGCGCTCCGGATGAATACAGCCAGCAGGCCGAAATCTCCGACGACGATATTCCGTTCTAAAAGCGGGGATCATGGAACAGGCGTCAGCCGCTGACTCCCTTCCACACCGCGCTAGCTGCATCCGCTTCCTCCGCCTTGCCCAGCGGGTCATTGTCGCGGTCGGTGGCTTCGGAGAGGGCGGCTAGGCGCGCGGCCAGCTCCGGGGTCCAGCTAGTCTCCGGAGCGCGCCAGCTCCAATTGCCTGCGGGCTGGGCTGGCGTATTCATGCGCGCCTCAGCGCCCAGCTCGAGCAGATCCTGCGCCGGGACCACTGCCATCTGCGCGACGCTGGCCTCGATGGCCCAGATCAGCGGCCAGACCGGCTGCTTGCCCACCGGCCCCACATACGCCTCGATGGCGGCGTGCTCCGCTTTGCCGGCCGCCTGCCACCATCCCAGAGTGGTGTTATTGTCGTGTGTGCCGGTGTAGGCCACGGTGTCGGGGGTGTAGCGGTGGGGCAGGTGGATGTGCGCGCCTACATCGCCAAATCCGAATTGCACGACCTTCATTCCCGGCAGACCAAGTTCGTGGCGGAGCGCGTCCACCTCGGGAGTGATCACACCCAGGTCCTCAGCCACCAGTGGCAGCGGCCCCAGCGCCGCCTGCAATGCGCGGAAGAGAGCCAACCCCGGCGCCTTGACCCACGCGCCGTTGACTGCCGTCTCCTCGGCGGCGGGAATGGCCCAGAAGGCCTCGAAGCCGCGGAAGTGGTCGAGGCGGACGATGTCGTAGAGCTTGATGGAGTGGCGAATGCGATCGATCCACCAGTCGAAACCCCGCTCGGCCATCACATCCCAGCGATAGAGCGGGTTGCCCCAGCGCTGGCCGGTGGGCGAAAAATAGTCGGGCGGCACGCCGGCGACGTGGCTTGGCTTCAGGTCCTTGTCCAGATCGAATATCTCGGGGTGAACCCAGACGTCGGCGGAATCCATGTTGACGAAGATGGCCACGTCGCCCAGAATCCTGATTGTGCTGCGTGCGGCGGCCTCGCGGAGTTGATTCCACTGGAGGGAAAAGGCAAACTGGAGGGCCTGTTCCTGGGCGATGGCGCGGTGGTGCAGTTCGATTGCCTGGGCCAGCGCCTCGGGTTGGCGGCGGCGCAGCGGCTCGGGCCACTCCGCCCACGCGCCAGTGTTGAATTGCCGGCGCAGCACGGCGTAGAGAGCGTAATCGCTGAGCCATGCAGCCTCGGTCTGGCAAAACTCCTGGAACTGCTGCCACTGGCTGGCCAGTTTCGAATCGCGCGGCCCGCGGTCGAGGAAATTTTCTGCCGCCTCAAAGAGCAGCGGGAACTTGCGCTCCTCCACCTCGTTGAAATCCACGGGCACGCCACGGCTGGGAAGGCCGGCGATGTGTTCGCCTTCGATCCAGCCCCAGTCGGAGAGAAATTCCAGGCTGATGAGAAGCGGGTTGCCGGCAAAGGCCGAGGTAGCCGCATAGGGCGAGTTGCCGTAGCCGGTGGGGCCGAGGGGGAGAACTTGCCAAACGTGCTGCCGTGCGCGGGCGAGGAAGGCGACAAACTCATGGGCGGAAGGGCCCAGGTCGCCGATGCCCCCATAGGAGGGCAGTGAAGTGACGTGCAGTAGAACTCCGGAGGAGCGGTGAAACGCCATGGTTTGATTATCGACGGTGGCGGAGCCGGTCGAGATGCCCGGCCCGGCAAAGTGCGGCAGATTTACAAAAAGGCCCGCGTCCTGAACGGATGCGGGCCTTCTTGCTGTTTTCTGCTTGTGTAGAGCTTATGTGGCCGGGGTTGCTTCGCCTTTTGCTTTGGGTATACGGATGCGGTTGTGCTTCTTGTAGTCGTCCATGATGGTGCTCAGGAAGACGTTGAAGGCTTCTCCGCGGCGCTGGTTGAGAATCTGATCCCTGGTCTGGTCAAAGTTCTGGGCGATCTCGGCGGCGGTGGGTTCCTGTTTGTCGATAAGTTTGGCCACAACGCCGGTGCGCCCAGCGCTGATGGGCCCGCTCAGTTCTCCGGGCTTCAGATCGAATAGTTGCGGTGCCACCTGGGCCACCTGGCCGAAGTCGGGCACCTGGCTGGTGGCACTCACCAGGTCGCTGGTTTTGAGAGTCGCGCCCATTCCCTTGGCGGCCTTGCCCAGATCGTTCAGGCTCCTGGCTTTTTCCGCCAGCTCCTGGGTCTTCTGGCTGAGCAGGGCGGGGAGTTGCTCGCTGCGGTAGTCGTCGGCAACGTGGCTCTTCCAGTCGGCAAAGCTGGGCGCATGGGTGGGGTCGACTTCAGTGACCTGGAAGATCGCATAGCCCTCGCCGGTGCTCGCAGACTGCGGCGGATCGCCCTGCTTGGACCCGAAGGCCTTCCCGATGATCTCGGCAGAGTTAGGCAAAGCGGAGATCACGCCCCGCACACCGACCAGCGGCGTGGTCGCCACTTCCAAATGATGAGCAGCGGCGGTCTTCTGCAGTCCGTTCTTGATGGCCTCCGAGGTCAGCATACGCGCATAGTTCTCTTCGGCAGCGGCCGCTTTCTGGCGAATCAGCGTGACCTGGATAACGGGCTGCACCTCGCTGAGCGATTGGGAGTGCTCCGCCTGCCGCTCCTCCACCTGCAGGATGTGGTAGCCGAACTGGCTCTTTACGATCTGCGTATCGCCGATCTTCTGGCTGAAAAGAGCCTTCTCGAACTGCGGCACCGTGGCGCCGCGACGGAAGAAGCCCAGTTCGCCGCCTGCATCCTTGCTGGAGTCCTCGGAGTTTTTCCTGGCCAGGTCGGCAAAGTTCGCGCCGCTCTTGATCTGCTTGAGCAGCCCATCGGCCTTGGCTTTGACAGCGGCATCGGTCTTGGCGTCGGCGCCGGGCGCCACCTTGAGGAGGATGTGGCGCGAACGGGCCTGCTCCGGAACCGTGTAATCGGCCTGGTGCGCATTGAAGTACTGCTGAATCTCCTGCTGGCTGGGCTGCGGAACCCCGCTGGGCAGCTCGTTGGGAGTAAAGGCAAAGTAGGTGATCTTGCGCTGTTCAGGCACGGCAGTGGCATAGCGCGCGGCGTTCTTCTTGAAGAAAGCCTCCAGCTCGCCGTCTGACGGGTTGATGGTCTTGCGCAGGTCGTCGGCGGAGATCACCGCGTAATCGAACTTGATCTTGCTGCTTTCCTTGCGATATGCCTCGCGGACATCCGCATCGGTCACTGTGATTCCGGCAGTAATCAGCGACCGCAGCCGCTGGAGGATGATTTCCTGCTGGATCTCCTGTTCGAAATCCACGACCGACATATTGAACTGGCTGGTGACGAATGCTGTGTAACGGTCAGGGCCGATGAACTCCCCCTTGGGATAGAGGTATTCGCCAAATTGCCCCTGGTGCAGGAATTGTCTTATATCGTCGTCAGCGGCGGTAATGCCCAGCTTGTCAGCCTCGGCGAGCAGAATCTGCTGCTGCACCAGTTGCTGGCCTATCTGCTGCTCTAAGATGTGCATAATCCCCGGGCTGTCAAGGTAAGCCGGGTTCCGTTGCTGCGCCTGCCGGCGGGCTATCAGGCTTACCCGCTCCTGGCTCACCGCTACGCCCGAGGAGAAGAAGCTGCTGTACCAGTGGGGGTAGATCACGGCGTAAGTGTCAGTGGCGGAGACGCCCATGCCGGTCAGGCCGGGGATCAGGTAGACCACCATGCCCACCGAAGCGGCGGCGATGATGACGATAAAAAATGCCTTTGTAAAGCGATTATTTCTCTGCAGGAAACGGATCATGGATGGACTCGGACCTTCAACTCTCTATGCGCAGGCAGACTGAACCGCCAGACCTGCACTCTATCGGCTGGCAGGCGGGCATCGGCCTAAATGCGCAATTGTCACGCAATTGTCGCTTGACGCGATTCATTGTCATTATAGACGAGCGGGAGCACGCGGAGCAGGCCGCGGGAAACGCGAGAGCCTGCTCAAGGGGCGGGAGCGGCGGATAAAACGCCTTTTGAATCCGGATTGGATGGGGATTGAATCCGAGATTGACGATAGTTAAATCCGAATTGGACGAACAGCACGGCTGCAAATACACAGCGGGCACCCCATCTTCCGGGATGCCCGCTGTGCGTGTGAAGATTGTCAGGTTCTCAGCGCCAGTAGTAGTAACCGCCCACGGCGTAGTACGGACGATAGTAGACCCCCGGATAACCGTACCCATAGGGATACGGCTGGCCATAGGGACCATAGCCGCGGCGGTAGAGCGCCGGGCCGCCGGAGAAAAGCCCCTGGCCCAGCTGGGCTGCCTCACGCGCACTCACCGGGGTGACCGTCAGAGGAGCGTTCAGGTGGAATTCCACCAGCGCCTCGGCGGGAATCCAGACGTTTGGTCCGTGAGAAGCCGCTGAAGCCGCCGTGCCCGCGGCCACGCCTGCCCCTGCGCCGATGGCGCAGCCTGGGCCGCGGCCGACTGCGCAGCCGATCATGGTGCCCAGAATGCCGGTGCTTATGGCGCTGCCCACGGTTCTGCCGGCCTTATTCGGTCCCTTGACCTTGAAGAGACCTGACTCGACAGGGTAGCTCTGGCCGCCCAGGTCCAGCGAGGTGAGCTTGAGCGCAAGCTCCGCGCTGCCAGCCAGATCGCCGGGCTTCTTGACCTCGGATACCACCCCATGAACAGTGGCGCCGCGCGGAATCGCCAGCACGCCACCAACGTTCACACTGTGAATCACCACAAACTGGACCGGCTCGCCGTCCTTGGCATGTTTACTGCCAACCGACTCACTGGTGCGCAACTGCAGCAGGGTGCCCTGGGGGATGGTCACCGGATCCATGGGCGCTTCCTGGGCTGAAGACGGAGGCTGATCGAGCGAAGAGGGATCCTGCCCTTGAGCCTGAGCCTGTCTTTGGGCCTGAATCTCGGCGATCACCTCTGCGCGAATCTGAGCGCGCAGCCGGGCCTGGGCTTCGGACTCACCGGGGGGCGGCAAGGGACCGTCCGAACTAGCCGGAGCATTATCGCCCTGCTGGCTGTCAGCCGTGTTCTGAACGGGCGGGGGATCTTGCGGATTGCCGACCTTGAGGTTGTTGTTCACCTTGGTCACGCCCGGCACCTGGCTGGCAATCGACTCCGCCAGGTCACGGGAGGAGGCGATTAAAACCGTTCCAGAGAGCGTGACCTCGCCTTGAATGGTGGCCGCGGTGATCAGGTCGTTTTTCAGCACCTGGGAGGCGTCCAAGGCATGCACCACGTCCATCTCGATCTGGCCGTCGGTATGGACCGCGGCCGCCGGGGAAGTGGGTGCGTTCTGGGCCAGAGCAATCGTGCTGCACAGGACGGCAAAAGCCGCCCACGCCAAAGCCTGAGGAATCAATCTCTTGAAGATTGGCCGATTCATCGTCGTGTTTCTCCTGCGCCTGAAGTTTTGCTTCCGGTTCACCCTGATTAGACGGGGAACCGCTCAAGCCGTCATTGGATTGGACACAGCCGCCGGGAAAAAGTTGCTGCGGACAGGCGGAAGTTTCAAGAAAGTCGTATGGCTTTCAGTCACAATTGAGCTAAGATGAAGCTGGATTCTGTTGTGGGAGGGCCTTATGCCAGAGGTGATTACTCCGCCACCCATTCCGGTTGGGCGGATCAAGAGTTTCGGCGCCTTTGGACCGAAGTACGAGGTTGGCCATGCACTTCGCCAACTGGAAGATGGCGACTGGCTTGTTGAGGTCAAGATGGTCGAAACGGGCGAGACTGCGGAATATCGCATGACTCGTATTTTCGACGATCCGGAGGCTCGCTGATGTATGCTGTGGCCTTTGACCTGACGGTGGCCGATACCGAGAAGCACCATCCCAAAGGCGTCTCACAGGCCTACACTGAGATCGGTGCGATCCTCGGTGAGCATGGCTTTCGCCGCGTACAGGGCAGCTTGTACGTGACGGACGATGAGGATATGGCCAACCTCTTTTTGGCAATCCAGTCGCTGCGTGCCCGCGCATGGTTTCCCAAGTCAGTACGCGACATCCGTGCCTTCCGTGTCGAGCAGTGGTCGGATTTCACTGCAGTTGTAAAGGGCACAGAGAACAGGGAATGAGCATCTCCGGGTGAGTGGAAGATGCTCATTCCATATCTTTTACGCCAGCGCCTGCTCCACAGCCGCGGCCAATGCCTTCAACCCGGCGGCTACATCGGCTCCCAGGTGAACCCGTAGCGCACGGCGGCCACGCGACTCCAGCACCGCCAGATCCCCGGCGGCCTGGGCGTCGATGATCACGCCAAAGCTGTACTTCTTATCTGGAATCGCCACGTCCACGGCGTGGTCCGCGGTGATCTGCAAAAAAACTCCGCTATTGGGGCCGCCCTTGTAGTCCTGGCCTGTGGAGTGCAGGAAACGCGGTCCGAAGCCCAGGCAGGTGGCCACGCGCTTTTTATCGCGCACCTTGTGCCGGATGCCCTGAATCTCCGCCTCGTGCTCGGGGAACATGGGCAGGAAAGCCAGCGCGGCAAAGTAGTCGCCGGGGTGAATCTGGGCTAGGTGGGCGCGCAGGTAGCCGGCCAGGGTTTCAGCGGGAGCAGCCTTCTTCAGCGTGGCCGCATAGGCCTCGGTGGCGAATACCTTGATGCCCGCATCTTCTAGAACAGGTTCGTGTTGCGCCAGCTTGCCGGTCTCTTCGTAGGCGGTGGTGAGGGCGCGGGTCTCGATCTTGGCCGATTCCACATCCGGCTGGTTGAAGGGGTTGATGCCCATCACCGATCCGGCGACAGCAGTGGCGACTTCCCAGCTAAAGATCTGCCCGAAGATCTCGTAGAGGTCGGCAATCTCGATGGTTACGACCGGGTGTCCGGCGGCCTCGATTGCCGCAACTTTTGCGTCCAAACTCTTGTCGGCCGTCCCCGCATAGCGGATGTAGGCGAAGATGCGGTCGGAGCCGTAAAACTCCGGCGCGGCGATGGCTTCGCGGTCCACGGGCGTAATGCCCTTCCCTTGCTTGCCGGTGGATTCGGCGACCAGTTGCTCCATCCATGCGCCCAGGTCGTAGATCTCCGGCGAGGTAAAGATGGTGAGCTTGTCCTGTCCGGCGTTGGCCGCCGTGCCCAGCAGCAGGCCCAGTTGAAGCGCCGGATTCTCCGCCGGCGCCGGCTTGGCCGCAGCCACAGCCTTGGCCGCCTCGTCCAGCAGCTTGCCGGTATCGAGGCCGGCCAGCGTAGCCGCCACCACGCCGAAGGGCGAGAGCGCCGAGTAGCGCCCGCCGATTTTGGGATCGCCGTAGAAGATATAGCGGAAGCCGTCGGCCTTCGCCACCTCCTCCATCTTCGAGCCGGGGTCAGTGATGGCAATAAAATGGCTGCCCGCTTGCTCCGCGCCCACGGCCTCCTTCATCTCGCCGAAGAAGTACTGCTTGAGAACATTCGGCTCCAGAGTCGATCCGGATTTGCTGGCCACCACGATCAGGGTATTGGCCAGGTTGACATCATTGCGGGCCGTCCACACCTGTTCCGGATCGGTGGAATCGACGATGCGCAGCGCGGGAAAGTTCTCCTGCTGGCCAAAGGTGACGCTGAGCACCTCCGGGCAGAGGCTGGAACCGCCCATGCCAAGCAGCAGAATCGTCTGGTAGTCGGCCGTCTCCACCTCCGCGCCTAGCTCGGCATAGTTGGCCAGCTCCTGCTGCTGACGCTCAACGATATCGAGCCAGCCCAGCCACTTTTCCTCGCCGTCATTGGTCCACAGGCTGGGGTCTTTCTGCCAGAAGCGGGCAACTTTGTTGTTGGCGCTCCAGTCGGCGGCGGCCAGCGCTACGGCGCCGCGAAGTTCGGGAGGAAGTGCGAATCGGAAGCTCATCTCATTCTTTATTGTGCATTATGGAAGGGATTTATGAAACCTCTGAATACACAGGCCCTCAATGAGAACGAGACTGGCCGAAATGATACATCGCGCCGGCGGTGAAGCCCTGTGGGTTGAGCACTCCGTGGGGCGTAGTGTTCTTAAAGAAATCGGGCCAGGTCTGGTATTCAAAATCGGCCCGCACCCATACACTCCGAAATACTCTGTATTCCACGCCTCCGCCCATGCTGGTCACGGTGCGGGAGTCATGGTAGCGCACCTGATTCGTCCCCACGTAGTCTATGCTGCCGTATCCCATCAGGAACTTGCCGTAAGGGCGGAAGTTGCGGTAGCGGGGCCAGGAATAAATCACGCCCCCTGAGGCAACATCCTGACGCAGATTCGGCGGTAGAGTCGCCGAACGGCCGTAATTGAGATCGCGCCCCTCGACTTCCAGGCCGATTCCTTGCAGAAGACGCGGCATGTGGGGCAAGCTATAGTCAATCCAAAGAGTGCCGCCGAGCAGGTGGCCGCCGTAATCGGGGTTGTTGAAGCCGGAGAAGCCGGCGCCCACGGCCAAAGGAACGTTATCCTTCCTGGCTGACGACATGGTCTGTGCGAGTGCAGTGATAGCCGTGCAAACAAGAAGTGCTGCGAGAGCCGGCCCGAGATAGGTTTTCAAGCCCATTCTGTGTCTCCTTCCAGGCTGCGGGAGATTCGATTGCGGACACTTTCTCTCCAGAGTCATACCCTTGCGGTAGAGTTTACATCTTAGACGTGAAAAGGCAAGAAACAGGCCGTGCAGGAGTTCCCGTTCGCGGGCAGGCAGTCCTGGGTTGGCGCGATCATTTCCTGACAGGGAACGGTTATTTTAGTTATGGATTCGCTGTGGGCCAGCGGGGCGTAATGCGAATCAGATCAAGCCCGCCCAAATCTTCCACCACAAACTCCGGCGAAACTGCGGGAACGGCCGCCATGCCTCCCATGGGCAGTTCCAGGGGCTCAAAGCCTTCCCCGGCAATCCTCGCTGCCCCGCCGGCCGCAAACAGGTATTGGAGCCCAGGAGAAGGTCTGCCGTCACCAGCCAGACTGGGGCCGGACAGACTGGCGCTGGTCCTGCTGCCGACTACACCAAGGCACTCCACGCAAAAGTACTCCCCCTCTATTAAAATCTTCCGGTCGGTCAGCACCCTGGGTAGAATCTTTCCGGCATGGGTCACAAGCTTCGTGGCCTCCAGAGATTTTTCGATGCTCAGTTCGCGTCCCCGTCCGTAGTCGTACATCCGGTAGGTCAGGTCGCAGTTCTGCTGGGTCTCCAGCAGAATCGATCCCGGCCAGATGGCGTGAACCGTTCCCGCATCCACATAGACCACCTCTCCGCGAGCCACATCGAGCAGATTCAGGCTCTGTTCCAGCGTGCCTGCCTCGATTCCAGCCTTGACGACATCCAGCGTGACGCCTGGCTTGAGCCCGCAGGCCACCTGCGCGCCCGGATCGGCCTCCAGCACGTACCAGCACTCCGACTTACCGCGCGGAGCGCCATACTTTTGCGCCATCGCGTCATCGGGATGCACCTGGACGCTGAGTTTCTCTTTGGCAAAGATGACTTTGATGAGCAGCGGCGAAGCACTACGTGCGGCAGAGCCCAAAAGCGCCTCGGGAGCCTTTTCAAAGAGCGCGCCCAGCGTCTGGCCGGCGTGTACGCCTGTCTCCACAACGCATTGCTCCCCAGTTAGCCAAGCCTCGCCGATCAGCTTGCCGTCGGCGGCCCTGTCATACCAGGGATGAAGATTCGTGAAGCCCCACACCCGCTCGGCAAACCAGGGAGCGATGCGAAAGGGAGCCCAGGCGGAAGGCGCGGGTTGCGAGAGAATTTCCATGAGATAAATCCTGCATTTTCAGGGGAAACAAGCCTTGCCGGAACCTCCGGCTGCAATCTCACTCTACCAGAGAGCCAACCTAGGGCCTGTCATCTAATTCCGCGGGCGCAGCGTTGTGAGCAAAAATCCGGCCAGACGAAGCCGAGCCCGAAGGCTGTGGCGGGTCCACTGTCGAGGGCGAGAATGAAGTATGGCCGGATTTTGGCCACAACCCG
>CZKF01000264.1_pt1 | contig 17519 bp, 17 predicted proteins | sample 1122351 | NCBI WGS metagenome assembly CZKF01 (sample SAMEA3539301, study PRJEB10725) | soil metagenome | biome: tundra; feature: field; material: soil | place: USA | collected 2010-05 | depth 0.15 m
GCCGCTCCCGATGCCGCCCACCCCGTCCCCGGCGGCGCAAGCTCCGTGCTCCAAATCTTTCTGCTCCCCACTCCGGAGATTGCAAGAGCCATTCCCGCCGCCGGCAAGCCAAAGTTCGCGGATTCCAGAACCGTAGTAGACGCACGGCAAACCGGCCCGCAATTGGCGGTCGTCAACTTGACCTCCAGCTTTGCCGCCAACCACCCTTCCGGCATCGAGACTGAAATGCTCACCGTGCAATCCATCTGCGGCACACTGCACGCCAACCTGCCCCGCGTCACCCAGGTGCGCTTCCTGGTGAACGGCCAGCAGCGCGCCACGCTCGCCGGCCACGCCGACCTGACCCGCACTTATCTGGCCGGCGATTCCGTACCATCGGATGGAGCGCAACCGTAACCTGCCCCCCGTAACCAACCCCGGCCTTCAGGCTTCATTTCCGCCAGTATTCGCGGTATGATGATTAAGAGGGAGTAGCTATGTCCAAGTCGGTTTACATCACGGCACCCTGGCCCACTCAGGAAGAGATGGAAAAGCATTATCCCATCTCCAAGACTCGCAAGAAAGCGCTGCAGGTTCTTGTGGACGAGTTCAAGGCCCAACTTTCCCATCTGAAAGAGGCGCCTGTGACCTCCATCGAACCAGAAAAGAGACGCAAGCGTGCCTCCGCTGTCCGTTAAGCAGAACTAAGAATTTAGGAGCAACCATGCCGCTTACTGTACATATCACGGCACCTTGGCCATCTCGGGAGTCCATGATCAAGCGTCTGCGCATTCCCAAGGCCCGCCAAAAGGAACTTCTGGCCATCATGGACCAGGCATGGGAGCGCAATGTCTGTCAGGAAGAAGTGCCTGTAAACGATATAATCGAGCCGGGAAAGAAGCGCAAGAGTGCCTCCGCAGCCTAACCCCAATGCTGTCTTTCTGAATATTCCCTACGACGAAGAGTTCCAAACCCTCTATGTCGCCTACATAGTCGGGTTATACCAGCTTGGTCTTGAACCATTCGTCACCTCTGGAATTCCCGGTGGAGAACGCAGACTCGACAGGGTTCTTGCGCTGATTCAAAGCTGCCGTTATTCCATCCATGATCTATCGCGCATCGAATTGAGTGCGACCCCGCCAGCTACGCCGCGCTTCAATATGCCACTGGAACTGGGCCTGACAATCACCTGGGCCAAGTTGCATCCCAAGCGTCATACGTGGTTCTTATGGGAGTCCACGCCACGCCGTCTGCAAAAGTCCATGAGTGACTTGGATGGCACTGACCCTCATATTCACTTCGGCACTGTGAATGGCGTTCTAACCGAACTCCGCAATGCATTTGTGCGGGATGGCGCTCCCTCTGTTCAAAAAATGATGGCAACCTACCGCCTTGTGGAAAGTAATATCGAGAGGATTCTAGCCGGCGCCGGCACGCGCAATCTCTATTCCGCGAGTGTCTTCAGAGAGTTGTGCCTGGTAGCTCTGGATGCGGTACGCCGCACCAATTTCCAGACGCTCGCGGCCACCAAAACAATCATCGATCATGCCCAGGCTGACTATGAGATCGGAACCGTTCTTCCACACAACACCGCCGTTTTTAAGGCCGTGAACGCCGCCAAAGCCGCTCAAACGCTTGCCGTGAACGCCATGGTGAAGTATGAGCGATTGAAGGCCAAAAAAGCGTCAGCAGACTTGCAGGCAACAGCGCAGGCGGACGTGGCAACGGCACTTGCTGACTTACCTACCCTCATTGTTTCAATCAAAAGACTCTATGCCAAGGGAGGCAAGTAATGGGGACTGTAGGAAGTATTACAAGCAATGTTGGATCCATTGGAACCATGACCCCAACCATCGGCGTCTTCGATTCCGGATTCGGCGGCCTCACCGTGTTACGCGCGTTGATGGCCCAGATGCCCCACGCGCGCTATGCCTTCATCGGCGACACGGCGCGGCTGCCCTACGGCTCCAAATCCCGGCGCACCATCGCCCGCTACGCCGCCCAGTGCGCGCAATTTCTAGTCAGTGAGCAGGGCGCGGAGTTCCTCGTCATTGCCTGCAACACCGCCAGCGCCCTGGCACTGGACGCCATTCAGGACGCGGTTCAGGTTCCCGTGCTGGGCGTCATTGAACCCGGCGCAGAGGCTGCCCGCGCCGCCTCCCGCACCGGTGATGTGCTGGTCATTGCCACCGACGCCACCGTGCAGAGCCACGCCTACGCCGCCGCCTGCCGCGCTCGCGGCCTGCGCGCGCTGGAGAAGGCCTGCCCTCTGCTCGTCCCCCTGGTCGAGGAGGGATGGACCGATCATCCCGTGACTGCCGAGGTCATTCGCATCTATCTTGCCGAACTCAACGCCGAAGCAGCCGCCCAGGGCATGAATCCCGACACCCTGCTCCTCGGCTGCACTCACTACCCGCTGTTGCGTCCGCTACTGGAACGCGCCGTGCCCCCTGGAATGAAAGTCATCGATTCCGCCGATGCCACCGCCGAGGTTGCGTTAAAACTCGTTGGCCAGCAGAAAACAGAGAAACATTCGCCGTCCGCGCAGTTCCCGTCCGCGCAGGATCAGGTCCGTTGTTTCGCCACCGATTCCGTCGAAAAGTTCGAGCTCCTCGGTTCCCGCTTTTTAGGCCGCCCCACCGGCAAGGTCGAGCTCGTTGACCTCGGCGGCTGATATTCTATTAGGACGGTAGGTGTCCGATTCCCCAAAGCCCGGACCCTGGAGGACGTTAGCACGCATGATCGATCTGGCAGGTAAGACGGCTGTAGTCTTCGGGCTGGCCAACAAGCGTTCCATCGCCTGGGGCATCGCCCAGAAGCTGCATGAGGCCGGAGCCACTCTGGCCATCTGCTATCAAAATGACCGCATGAAGCTCGAGGCCCAGAGCCTCATCGACGAGTTGTCCGGCGCCAGCGGCTTCCAGTGCGACGTCTCCAACGACCAGGAGATTGAAACCCTCTTCGCGGCCCTCAAAGCGAAGTACGGCAAGCTCGACATCCTCGTTCACGCCGTGGCCTTTGCGCCTGCCGCGGAGTTGCGCGGCGAGTTCATCGACATCAGCCGCGAGGGCTTCCGCATAGCCCACGACGTCAGCGTCTATTCGCTCATTGCCGTCACGCGCGCCGCCGCGCCGCTCATGGCCGAAGGCGGCAGCATCCTGACACTCACCTTCTATGCCGCTGAAAAGGTCGTCCCCCACTACAACGTCATGGCCGTGGCCAAGGCCGCCCTCGAATCCACCGTCCGCTATCTCGCCTGGAACCTCGGCTCCAGGAACATTCGCGTCAACGCCATCTCCGCAGGTCCCATTAAAACTCTCGCCGCCCGCGGCGTCGGCGATCTTGGAGAGATGCTAAGATCCCACGCCGACCGCGCCCCGCTGCATCGCAACGTGGACCAGATCGAAGTCGGCGGCGCGGCCCTGTTTCTGGCCAGTGACCTCTCCAGCGCAATCACCGGAGAAATCATGTACGTCGATTGCGGCTATAACATCATGGGGTTCTAATCAAATGCCGAACACGCCGTTACGGTATTAGGCGCTGTTCCGGAGGGAGGCGGGGGTTTTAACCCCCGCGTAGCGTCATAGAATAATTGCGGGCTTTAGCCCCGGAAGAACGCCTGATCCGCTAACATTTTTTGAGGGTGTCATCATGCAAGGAAAATTGGAACTGATGCTGGGGCCGATGAGAAGCAACAAGACCGCGGAGCTGCTGCGCCGCGCCGGCATGCGACGCCAGTACGCCGGCCAATATGTCTTGGTCCTCAAGCCCAGCGACGACACCAAAGGCGGTCCGGGGGTGGTGGAGAGCCGCAATCCCCTCGGCCATGGCAAGATGAATGCCGTCGAATTCAACTCCGCCAATCCATGGGAGGTACTTCAGGTCATCGCCGCCACGGAAAAGGAGATCGGCAAGAGAGTGGAGTGCATCGCCATCGACGAGGGTCAATTCGTCTCGGATCTCTTCGCCTTCGCGCATTATCTCCTGGATGCGGGCCATGACGTTCTCGTCGCCGGCCTCGACCTGGACTTCCGCGCCCTACCCTTCGGAGAGTTGCTCAACCTCTCGTGGTTTGTGAACGCTTACGGCGGCATCACTACGGCATGTATTGCCTACTGCAGTTGCGGCAGCCGGGCCTTTTATTCGCAGCGGCTGATCGAAGGCAAACCCGCCCCCTACGACAGCCCCATCAAAATGCCCGGTGACTCCTACGAGCCGCGTTGCGCAGAGCATTTTGTGCTCCCCGGACGGCCGCACTAAGAGATCGAAACTACGATGCGTCTTTACCGCCGGAGCAGGCCTGCAGGCCTGCTCCGGCGGTTTATATGGCTACTTTTTAGGCGCCGCGGCCTTCTTGCCCTGCGTCAGATTCCTGCTGTCGAGAAGAATCAAGGCATCGGCAGCGTTGAACGGGTACCGTTGCGTCGATTGCTGGCCCGTGGTGCTCAGGGTAACGTCAACACGGCGGTTTTTTGCCAGGACAATGACGGGCAGCTTGTTGAGTAATTTCTCCCGATCCGCGGTTGTCAACTCAGGATTCTGCTTGATCGCCTCTTCCACCTGGGCGGAGGTGAGGTTATCCTCCTTGCCAAGGCCGAGAATTTTAATCTTGGCTTCGGGAACACCCTCTTCAACCAGCAAGAGTTTTGTGCGAGTGACACGGCGTACGGAAAGCGCCTGGTTGTACTCGATTGATCCGCGCACATCCGCATGTCCGGTCAGGGTCAGGTAGGCTTCCGGTCTGAGCTCGAGGTACCTCTTGAAGTCCTTCGCCAGGGTGGCCAGAGTTTTCTCCTGGCTGATCACCATGCCGCCTTTGGGCTTTTCGATCCTGGGTTCATCGGTCTGGAAAAATATACTGTGCAGCGCCAGGCGAGACTCGAGTTGCTGCACCTCCGCCGCGAACAGGGGCGGCGGGGCCGTGACGGTCACGCTGGTGTTGGCGGTTGCGGTCTGGCTCTTGTCGTCCGTTACGCTGCACGTGATGCCTACAACGCCAGCCTGAGCGCCCGTCGAATCAAAGGTGGCCGAGGCGCCGGCGCCGCTGATGGACCCGGACACAGCCGAGTAGCTATAAGTCAGCGGGCGGTTCTGCGGGCTCGCGCCCACGGCGGTAATCACGCTCTTGTCGTCTGTGTTGATGGTGCCGGGATTGGCCGCGCAACTGACGGTCGGCGGTTCAAACGCCTTCACGGCATACGGAGCGGTGGCATCCGCCTTCTCGCTCAGACTGTCGCCCTCGGAGACATGGCACTTGAGAGTGTAGGCGCCGGGAGCGAGATTCGTTGTGTCGATCTTCGCGGTATTGGAGACCCCAGTCACCGTTCCCCCATCCACGTGCCATGTGTAAACGGCCGACTTTGCGGGGTCCAGATTCACAGCCGTGCCAGAAACTGCAATTGTTTCTCCGGCGAAGACAGACGATGGGCTGACCGAGCAGGAATAAGTGACCTGCACGGGAGGCAGTGGAGGAGCCGCATTTCCGCCGAAGCGGAAGACGATTCCCGATGATAGGCGCATGTCGTTCTGCGACGCGGTTATTCCGGTGGAGTAATCCTGGAACCTGGTCATCAGGTATTCGGCCTGAATGAGGCGGATGGCAAAATGGCGCCGCACTCTGACGTCCAGGCCGCCTCCTGCGGTCCAGGCAAACGTGTTCTCGGAAGGGAGGAACGTGCAGCTGAATGTGCAATTGGTGAGTGCCACCTCATTGGCGTGTATGCCGCCAAACAAAGCCTGGACAAAGGGAGTGACTCTGCTTTGGTTGCGGAAGGAAATGCGCGGGCCGAAGAGATAGCTGATGGCGCCCACGTTTGCATTGTCCACGTTAACGGTACCCGCATATCCGCCCTGAAATAGCATCTGCGAGTTCGTGTAGGCGCCAAAGTCGCCAACGATCCCCAGGTAGCGGTTCAGGTTGTAAGCGAGGGACGTGCTGCCGCCATTCATCCACATCAGCCGGTTTCCGGCGGCTGGCGCAGGCACAGCGCGCAGATAGGAGTAGCCCACAAACAGCTCGACCTTGGGAGTGCCGAAGTTCTGGCCGCTCGCATACGGCGTGGCTGTCGAGGTCTGAGCAGCGGCCTCGCCCGCGTGGAGCAAGAACACCTGCATGAGGAAAACAGCAAATGCCGCTGTGGCAATCATCCTTAATCTCGAACTCATTGTCGTCTCCTGAACTGCGCGTCGCGATTATCAAAAGCCTCTGCGCCGGATGAACTCGACGCGTAAAGAACACGTCAGACCCCATATCTCCTGAACCCGGCTGAGACCGCCCTGGGGAGGGCGGTCTCAGCCGGAACCTTACGGGGTAGGCACATTGATGACGGTGTCCACCAGTGTGGTCGACGCATTCAAGCTAATCAGCCTGCCGTTGATCGTCGTTATCGTGGTATTTCCGACTGTTGAAACCGCGATGCCTACGGCCCCGTTCGCGATGACGGTTCCATCGAACGTCCCGCCTCCCGCCATGTTGAGGTGTGTTACGTCGCTCCCCACCGCCCAGTAGACGTTGCTGGCCTTGGCGCCGTTGATCAGGATGACATTTCTAGGGACTGCCGCCTGGCCTACGGTGAGAGTTGATGCCATCTGGAAGACCCAGGTCGCATTGGGATCGCCCTGAGCGTCGAGAGTAAGATCCCCAATCGTTATGCCGTAGGAGCCCGGCGCGGACTTATAGATGCCAGGAGCCAGGGTGCTACTGCCCAACTCGCCCGGGCCGCCGCCTCCGTATACGAGGCTGTGGGTTGTAAAATCCAGGCCGCCTGGGAGGCCTTGAAGAGTGGTGTAAGCGGTTCGAGCTTCCGCCAAAGCTTCGGTTGCGATGGCGATATCAGCGGCGGTTCCTTCAAGCGGGCAGAAAGTCGAGGTGGAAACCAGCGGTGAGTAGATCGTTCCAGTCACCAGCCCCGTAGCCGGCGGTGCTGTCGTTTCCGTATACGTGCATTCCGCTACGCCGCCAATTAAAACGCTGTTATCGTGGAATCCGGTATACGCAGAATAGGCGGTTGCCGTCGTCCCGCTTTCTCCATTGATGACCGTGGTGAGTCCCGTGTTGGTCATCCCCGCGCTGCCGGCAAAACCGCCAAACGGCGCTATGACCGGCCCAAGGACGACTGGCGGTGGAACCGCTGCCAAACCGGTTTCAAAGGTCCAAGTATTGGTGAAAGGTGATGTCGGAGTGTTCCCCAGCGGATTGCCGGCCGTGTCTGTTGCACCATTGGTCACCGTTGCGGTATAGAAGGTGGTCGGAAGGAGCTGGGCCGTGGGCGTGAGAGTGGCAATGAAGGTGGTGTCGTTATAGGTTATCTTTGCCGGCAGCGGAGTTCCGGTCGCCGTCGTGCCCGTATAAAGCAGGAAGGTTGCCGGGGTGAGGGTGGATGAATCCATCGACTTGCTGAAGGTTGCGCTGACTGCCTGATTCAGAGGCACGCCTACTGCCTCCACGCCTGGGGCCGTGTCTCCAGGAACCGTCTTAACCAGCTCCGGCGGGGTATTGTTCGCAGTCGTGCCGGTCATGAATTTCCAGCTATAGTTGCTGGCCATGGGCTGGCCGGCCGAACTCCGAACCCCGAGATCGCCACCTGTGACCGTGGCTGTATACTCGGTGCCGGACGCCAGATTCGCAGACAAATGGTACACCAGCGCATTTGTACTCGGCGCGTAAGTAACCGTACCACCGGACACGGGAGTGGGGACGCCCAATACCAAGTGTGTCAGCGTAAAGTTTGCCAAGACGATCGTGCCAGAGTCCATCGGCTCGTTGAACGTGGCGCTGACGATTTGATTGAGGGGCACATTCGTGTTCTCGAGAACGATGGGGGCGACTATGCTTGGGGTTACAGGGTTGGTGTAAATGACCATCGGCGCTGGAGTGGGCACAGGCGGCAGGGTAAGCGTGGTAAAGGTCCACACGTAGTTGCCGGAAGCCAGCGGGAAGCCTATAACGTCCGTAGCCCCGGTGGTGATCGTGGCCGTGTAGGTGGTGCCGAAGGATGGGAGAGCGCCGCCAGTCGGCGTAAACGTCGCAACTGAGCCAGCGCAGGTGACGGTTCCAGTCACGGCAACGTCGCTCGCCGGGGCTGTGACTGTAAAGGAAGTCGCGGGAGATGCGAGAGTCGCACAGATCATCGTCTGGCTGAAGGTCGCGGTGATTGGCGCGGCCAAGGCAACAGGATTAGCGAATGGAGCTGGGGTTACTGCCACGGTTAGGGGAGTTGGGGCACCCGTGGTAAAACTCCACGCATAGGGGCCAATCAGCTCAGCGCCGCCGGGGGTCGCGGCCCCAGTGGTGATCGTAGCCGTGTAGGTGGTGTTGTATGCCAGAGCACCGCCGTTCGACGTAGGCGTAAATGTGGCGACCAGGCCAGAGTACGCGACGGTCCCAGTCACGGCGCCGCCGCCCTGGGCTGCAACCTTGAAGGTTGTCGCGCTAATCGAGGCTGCGCTCATCGCCTGGCTGAAGGTCGCGGTGATTGTCGTGCCTACGGCAACATTTGCGGAGCCTTGAGCGGGAGTTACTGACACCACGCTGGGGAGGGTTACCGTTTCTTGACCGCAACCGGCCACAAAGGCGACCAGTAAAGTCGCCAGAACACACATGAATCCGATCCTGAATTTGCGCATTTGTAACCTCTCGTCCAACTGTGGTGGTACGGCATCCTGCACTTGCCAATTTGCCGGCTCGGATGGGAATGCCGACACTATATGACACTGCAAGAAATATCAACTTAGAAGTTGGGAGTCTGTATCAGAATGCTCATTAGTCACAAGACTTGATAGTACTAAAGTATCGAATTTATTGAGCAGAATTGACCATCTATCTACTGGTAAGAATCTCCGGCGCAGGTGAATCGCCGACGGCCGATGTGCTTGCCGGGTGCCCCATTCTTCTGAGCGAAGCGCAGCGGAGTCGAAGAACCTGCTTCTTGTAACTTTGCGGAAAGGGTGGGAAACAAATGAAGCCTGCTAACTTGCCAAAAGCTTTTTCGCCGCCAGTCGCCCCAGCCGTATGCAGTCGGGGATGCCGATGCCGTCGTAGGCGTTGCCGGCCAACTGCAATCCAGGCAATGCAGCCACGCGCGCGTGGATGCGTACCATGCGCTCCTGGTGGCCGACGGCGTACTGAGCCATGGCCCGTGGCCAGCGCGAGACCTGAGCGTGCTCCGGCTCGGCGAATTGAGGCAGAATCTTTTCGCCGAGGATCTCGCTCAGTTCGCGGCGCACCGTAGCCAGCAGCTCGGAGTCCGGCGCGGCCATCAAGGCTTCGTTTTTCATCCCGCCCAGAAATGCGCGCAGCACTACCTTGCCCGGCGGCGTGCGGCCCAGGAACTTGCGGTGGACAAAGGTGCAAGCCAGCATCGAGCGGCCTTCCACAACCGGAACCAGGAAGCCGAATCCATCCGGTAGGCGACCCAATTGGTCCTCGTCGTAGATGAGATTGACGGTGATCGACGAGGAGTAAGGAATGCCGCGCAACTCCCCGGCTAACTGCGGATCAATCCTCCCCAGAAGTTCACCGGCTGCCCATGCTGGTAAGGCCAGGATAACCGTGTCGTAGATCTCGATTTTGCCACCGGCCACAATCTTCCAGCCCTTAGCAACTTTTTCCAGACCGGTGACCGGCGTGGAAAGGCGCACTGAGGCAGGGTCAAGCCGCGTTGCCAGCGCGTCGACCAACTGGTTCATGCCGCCGCGCATCGCGGTGAAGATCGCGCGCGGCGTGGCAGGCGCACCGCCGGCTTCACTCGCGGGACGCGCAGTCCTCGCCGAGCGCATAGCTCCGCGCATCTTGCGGTGCGCGGCCAACATGCCGCGTGTAAGCGAGCCGTATTCTACTTCCATCTCCACCAGGCGCGGCAGCACGGTGCGGGCGCTAAGTTGCGAGGCGTCGCCGCCAAAAATTCCGCTCAGCAACGGATCGGCCAGCCGGTCGACGGCCTCGCGGCCAAAGTGGCGCTCCACCAGCGCGGCCACCGACTCATCTTGACTAGACGGCCGCGGCGGGTGCAGCAGTTCCAGCCCCATACGAATCTTTGTCGGCAGGCTGAAGAGGCGGGTCAGCGCCGTGGGTATCAGCTTGGTGGGCACCAGGAACATCAGCCCGTCGGGCAGCGGAATGAGCCGGTTGCGCACCAGAATGTAAGTCTTGCGGCCGGCGTCGTTCGAGGGGGTCAGCTCTGCGCCCAGGCCCAGCTCACGGCAGAGCTCGGCAGCCGCCGGCTTCTCGGTCAAAAAGGAGTCAGGGCCGCGCTCCAGCACCGCGCCGTCCACCACTTCCGAACTCAGCGAACCGCCCAGCCGGTCGCGCGACTCAAAGAGTGTGTACTCGACTTTTTTGCCTGACCGGCGCGCCTGATCCAGCTCATAAGCTGCCGCCAACCCTGCGATTCCCCCACCGATAATTGCCGTACGCATTCATTTCCTCAACCACTATTAGAGCAGTTCAGGCCACCTGCGGTGGGGCTGACTGCCTTCGGCGTGTTGAGCGAAGGGCGTCGGCTTCGCACCCTTGACACCCATTAATATGTGTCAATGGAGGGTTATTATCTGCAAGCCAAAGCACTTACGCGGCGTGTGGCCTCTCGCCCATTCCGGTCAGGCGCTTTTTAAAACGCCGGAGTGGCCCTATATACGGAGTGGCCCTATAATACTTGTAGAAGCTTGGGTACACCTCCATTCCCCCGTTTCCCTGGAAAGCGTTCCCGGCAATTCCGCTCGGCTGAGATGTGTTTCCCGCTCCATTCCCGCTGACAGGAGGGCACTATGCCCAACTGCCGCGGAGCGAAGACTACAGGAGGTTCATTGAAAATCAAATTGAAGCATCCGGCAGTTCTGATCCTGATGGTTGTCTCCAGCGCGACGCTGGCCAGCGCCTCGGGCATCTCCTACACCTGCGACCCGTCGATCCCCACCAACGTCTGCGCCACGCTCAATACCACCATTGCAGGGCAGTATTCGAGCCTCTTCAGCGATGCCAACGCCTCGATCTACATCACCTTCGGCAACACCGGGCTCGGCTCGAGCACTGGGTATGAGAATTTTGCCTCGTATAACATTTACCTCGCGGCGCTGACCGCGAATTCATCGGGAGACGCCATCGATCTGGCCGCTCTGGCAAGCCTTCCGGCAACGGAGCCAGGCATTTACGGCGGCGGGCCGGTCGAATTGACCAGCGCGCTTTCGGATGCTCTTGGACTTGGAGCCGGCGCGGGCACGACCCCCAGCATCGGCTATTGCAGCAGCCCCGGCAGCAGTGGCTGCTACGACGGCGTCATCACGATGGCTACCCCTGCCATCGTGGCCGGATATGGCCAGGGTTACTACTATGGATCCGGGTTGCAGCCCGCAAACACTTACAACATCTATACCGTTGTCGAGCATGAAACGGACGAGATTCTCGGTACGGCCTCGTGCATCAGCACACAGGGCGCAGGTTTGACGGACTACTGCGGAGGCTCGGATCCAGCGGCGGTTGATCTCTTCCGCTATCAATCACCCGGGACGCGCGTCTTGGATAGCACGACGCCCGGCGCGTACTTCTCCTATAACGGCGGCACAACCAACGGAGCCGGCGGCGCAATCTATAACACGCTCGCGAATAACAACGACTACGCGGACTTCACCCAGAACTGCCAGTTTGTACAGGATGCCACTGGATGCCTCGGCTCGACCCAGTACATTACCACCGACGGCGGCGCAGAGGCGAACATTCTGGATGCCGTTGGATATAACCAGAATCAGCAAGGCCCTCCACCTGTACCTGAACCCTCGACTCTGAGCTTGTTCGCCGTGGGCCTGGGAGGCATTGCTGTGCTGCTCCGCCGCAGGCAGTATCGGAGACCAAGGACAAGTTAATTCGGCCGGACTTTCATAAAGATGAGGGCGGGTGGCGCAGGTCCGGGTATAAGAAAAATGGGTGCCTCAGTAGCCTCTTGCGAAACTCTATTGCGAGGGCGATTATTTGGCCCCGGAGGGGCCATCGATAATAGCCCAGGGCCGGGGTCCCCACGGACAGGTCTTCGTCCGTGGGGTGGCAGGATGAAGCGAAGTGGAATCCTGGGAAAGGCCATCAGAACAAACCAAAGCCCCGGAGGGGCACCCGAATCTCTTGTGCCGGTTTCTCGGTAATTTTGCAAGAGGCTCCCAGGTCCGGATTTTCGGATATTTATAGATTGTCATCCTGAGCGAAGCGTAGCGAAATCGAAGGACCTGATTTTCGTTTCTTCCCAATCACAAATCTCTGGGTGCCCCATCCTCGCCGCGTTCTTGTTTTTGCGGCTAGGGTGGGATGGCACGTATCTCAATCATCCAGGCTTTGTATCAGGGCACGACTTCAGTCGTGCCGCAAACGCAACATAATCAACGCGGGCTTTAGCCCCTGAGGTATGCTCTTCGGGAAACCACAACCATACCTTATTGATTGTCACCTAAAAGAACTAAGTGGCAGAGGGGGCTGGGTGGCCCAGGACTGACCACAAATGCTGGGTGCCCCATGTCTCGATTTTGAGACATGGTAAACCACGAACCTCGCCCCGGCAAAAACAGCTAAGCTGACTCTCCGCGTGCCAAATTGGTCTGCCGTTGCTTTTAGCCGCTATCCTGATGCATCCTTGAACCTCATCTTGAACTTGCAGGAGGACGGTGCTATGCTCTAGGTGTGACTTAAATGTCACACGCGGGAGCGGCCCGTGAACGCGCTTGGAAGCCACTCCACGAGAGATTCTGGTCTGCCAGGACGAAACCGGACGAGAACCGTTCACCGAATGGTTGAACGGACTCGACCTGCAAACCAGAGCCAGGGTCCGCGTCCGCATCGACCGCCTTGAAGAGGGACTCTTTGGCGATGTCGAGCCGGTGGGCGAAGGCGTCTCGGAGTTGAGAATGGATTTCGGCCCCGGCTATCGTGTGTATTTCGGGCAGGTGGGCCTTGAGGTGCATCTGCTTCTTGGCGGCTCCAAACAAGGCCAGCAGAAGGATATTCGCCAAGCTAAGAAATTGTGGAGGGTACATGACGATCAAGACTAGCTCCTATCGCCAATCTCTTTTGGCGGCCCTGCTGAACCCGGTCGAGGCCTCGGCCTATCTCAACGCCGCTCTCGAAGATTCTCCGGAAGCCTTTCTCAAAGCCCTGAAGAATGTCGCCCAGGCACGTCAAATGGCCAAAGTCGCCAAGGATGCCGGTGTCCAAAGAGAAACCCTCTATCGCTCCCTGTCCGAACAAGGGAATCCCACCTTTGATACGCTCTCCTCCGTTCTCGGCGCATTGGGAATGAAACTCTCGATTGCTCCCGACGATTCCGAGGCGGCATTGAGCCTCACTGGCGCAGCGAAATAAGCGGGCTTGGCGAGTACTGCGGGAGATACGATCCAGCATCCTGAGACCAACCCCCAGCCTCCACCCCCTACAATAAAGATGGAAGCTCACCACCGAGGAAAACCATGCCGCTCTCCGGAGAAGCCATTCGCCTGATGAACTACATTGACGACGTCGCCGTGACTCTGCGCCGCGTCCTGGCCACCATCCCCACCCTCACCGACGAGGAGCGCGCCCGCGTCGCCGAGCACCTGCTCAACGCCAAGCCCAACGCCCAGGACGTAGCCCAGGCCCTGGCCGCTCGCTAATCTGTTGACCATCACAGTTGCCATCATCGGAGCAGGCCCGCTCGGCCGATGGCTGGCCCTCTCCGCGGCTCGCGCAGGGTTCGGCGTCCTGCTCGAAGACGTAATGCCCGCCAACCTCCACCACGCCCAGGAGTTCCTCCGCCAGCAACTCGGCCCTCAGCAGCCTGCGGAAACGCTCGAAACGGAGGGAGGCGGGGGTTTCAACCCCCGCATTGAGTCCACAACAAAATCGCGGGCTTTAGCCCCGGAAGGACACGTAGCCTTCGTCTCCACCATCGAAGAAGCCGTCCGCAACGCCGACCTGGTCATCGACTGCGTCCCTGACGAACTGGAATCCAAGCTGGAAATTCTCTGGCTGCTGGACCGCATGGCCCCGCCGCGCACAGTCCTGGCCACGCCCACCACGCGCCTCTCCATCGCCGACCTGGCCAGCTGCACCTATCGTCCAACCAAGTGCATCGCCATAGCCGCCGAAGCCAGTATCCTCACCGGAAAAACCGATGCCGTCGGGACCACCCCGGAAATCCTCCTCCACACCACCACTCAAACCGCCCCGGAGACCGTAGCACTCCTCGACCACTTCTGGCGTCAACTAGGCTTCACCCCGCGCTTCGAACTCGACCCCGCCAATTAGGCGGGTGGCCCGCCCTTAAACTAGTCACATAGGATCGGGTGCCCCATCCTTGAATCGTTCTTTGATTCAAGGGTGGGATACCACAAACCTCAACCGCCCTTTTCTGATTTCCCCAAGAGTTTTCTTTCCGGGGATTCGAAAGTCTGTGAGTCCTCAGAGCCTGCCATGAGCCGGGCCGAAGGCGTACGTTCAGTCCCCCAACTAGACTAGGTCATGACTAGGTCAACTCCTCGAAATTTCCTGCAAATATTTGCCTTAACCTCTACATAAAAAAAAGGATAGTTCGTTTTAGGCGAAGACATAGAGAAAAACTGCCCTACGTACAGATTCTCATGTCCTTATATGCGCACGCTTCATGCTCATAAAAACCCAAAAGAGTGGCCTTCCAGCGTCACTCTCCGCGTCATTTCCGCTCCTGCCCCGCCTCCGCGCCGCCGGCAGTTTCCTATTCCCTAATCCCTACTCCCTACTCCCTACTCCCTGTCCTTCGAGCACCTGCTCGTAATATTTCACGTATTGCGGCACCACCAGCGACGAGCAGAAGCGCTTCTGCGCCGTCCTGCGCGCCGCCTTGCGCATCGCCTCCAGCCGGTCGCGATCCTTCAGCAAGCTTACCGCTCCGGCGGCCATATCATCCACATTTCCAACGGGATACAGCAACCCCGTCACCCCGTCGTCGATCAGCTCCGGCACCCCGCCCACCCGTGTAGCAATCGACGGAACCTTGCACGCCATGGCCTCCAAAGCCGCCAGCCCAAACGACTCCAGCTCGCTCGGCATCACCATCAGATCGGCCAGCGGAAGCAGCTCGTTCACCCGCTCCTGCTTGCCCATAAAGTGAACCTTTTCATGGATTTGCAGGTCGTGTGCCAGCCATTCCGCCGCCGACCGTTCCGGCCCGTCGCCCACCAGAAACAGTTGCGCCGGAAGCTCTCGCGCCACCCGCGCAAATACCTTCACCACGTCCACCACCCGCTTAACCGCCCTGAAATTAGAGAGATGCATCAAAATCGCTTCGCTGGGATCAGACAGCCCGGCCAGTCGCAGCCTTGCTGCGGCCCGCGCCGCCTCATCCTTGATGGGCACATACTCGTCGCAGTTGACGAAGTTCGGAACCACCTCGATGGGCCCCGTGATGCCAAAGTGTTTGATCGTTTCCTCCTTTAGATAGTTGGAGATGCAGGTAACCCCGTCGCTCTCCTGAATGGCGTAGCGGGTGATGGGCAGGTAGCTGCGGTCCAGCCCCACCAGCGTGATATCCGTGCCGTGCAGCGTGGTCACGAAGGGCAGCCGGCGCCCGCGAGCGGCCAGCATCTGCCGCGCCAGCAGAGCGCTCACTGAGTGGGGTATGGCGTAGTGCACATGCAGCAGGTCAAGTTCATAGTATTCAGCAACTTCCGCCATCCGCGAAGCCAGCGCCAGATCATAAGGCGGGAACTCGAAGAGCGGGTAGCTGGAGACCGGAACCTCGTGATAGAAGATGCCGCTATCCCGTCCGCTCAGCCGAAACGGCTGCGAATACGAGATGAAATGCACCTCGTGCCCCCGCGCCGCCAATTCGATGCCCAGCTCCGTAGCCACCACGCCCGAGCCGCCGTAAGTGGGATAACACGTGATGCCAATGCGCATAAACCCTTCTCATTGCTTGTGGATAGAGATCCTCGGAGATAGATGCGGCTTGAGGCCGCTAAGGTTCTCAATTCTGCTTTACAGGCCCTAGTAAATGCCCGGAATCAGCCGTTTTGTTTGTTCACTGTAAGCCGCATACTGCGCGCCAAATGCTTCATTCAAAGCTGCTTCCTCCACGTGAATCCGGTAGAGCAGCGCGGCTGTGACGGGCAGCAAGAGGCAAAGGCATGCCCACCAGTTGTTCTGCGCGAGACCGAGAGCCAGAAACGAGAGCATCATTCCCGTGTACGAAGGATGCCGCACAAAACGATAGAGTCCCGAGTGATTCAACTTCTGTTCATCGTGGATCGCAACATTCACGCTGAATGTCCTGCCCAGCGAGAGAATCGCCGTCCAGCGAATCACTCCGCCCGCGAGCATAGCCAGCAGGATCGCCCAGCCCAGCCAATGCGCTTCCGGCAACAGAGTCCGCCCGGTTTGGCTGCTGACCCATTTCGCTGCGAAGATCGACACGAGGATTGTTCCCCACAAAATCAGCAGCGATCCGCGGTCGCGCAGCTTGCCGCCATTCCTGCCCGTACGCGTCACTATCGCCAGGCAGATCTCGGAGATCATCCAACCATTAAACAGCACGTTCAACAACTGACCCATCTTTATATAGCCTCCCGCTCCGCGAGTGCGCAGGGATTACCTTTCGCGCGACTGAGATTGAATACGCCGCAAACTCCGTCTATGTTCCCGCTCAGATCACAGCGCGGAAAAACTTACCCGCTCAATCGTATCGTTCAACGCAAGCGACAGCAACGCCTCCCGCTCAGTCTCCCGCGAAGCCAGCAGGCGAGTGTGGGCCTGGGCAAGGTCTGTGTCATTGTAGCCGGGATGCGTGACCAGCTCCCATGTGCCCTCGGGCAGGTTGCGGAGCAGCGCGCTAACTGTTGTTGAATCAAGAGATCCGCTGGCCAGAACACCGAGTGCGCCGTCGGTGGTGGTAAAGCCTTCCTCCGCCACAATGCGCCGAAATGCAGGCTCCAGCAGCCGCAGCAGCCGCACCTGCGCCCGCCGAATCCACGGCGCGCCGTGCGTGGCCCTCCGGCTCCACTCCGGCTCGAATGGATTGCGCACCGCGCGAATCCCCGCTGCCCGCGCCGCGCGCAACACAGGCCGCAGCACGGCTGGAAACATATGTGTGTGCTTATGTGTATCTATATGTGTTAGTTGCAGGCCGCGTTTTTGCAGCAGCGCAATTTGCGCGGCGGTCTCGGCCTCGATCTCGGAGGAACGGATGCGTCCGGTGAGCGACAGTTTGAGGAACGCGCCCAGCGTCGGATGGAAACGGCCCGTGTGTATGTCGATAAGCGTAGGAAGGTTATGCGCACCCAGCATCGGCTCGCCGTCCACCAGAACCACGTGGCAGCCTACTCCCAGCGAAGGGGTAGCGAGTGCCAACTCGATGGCCTCATCGGTGGCCGCGCCATTAGCCATAAGCGAGGCGCTGGTCAGCACTCCGGCCCGGTGCAGCTCGAGAATGGCGCGGTTGACTCCCGCGGTCAGCCCAAAGTCGTCGGCATTGAGGATAAGACGGCCCACGGGGTGAGTGTATCAACAGGGGTCCGCCAACACAGGGTCGATCACTACGTGGCCATGCTCAGGGGAG
>CZKF01000266.1_pt2 | contig 17426 bp, 20 predicted proteins | sample 1122351 | NCBI WGS metagenome assembly CZKF01 (sample SAMEA3539301, study PRJEB10725) | soil metagenome | biome: tundra; feature: field; material: soil | place: USA | collected 2010-05 | depth 0.15 m
TAATTCAGCCCCGCCTGGCATCGTCCGCGCGGGGCTTGGTGTTTTTTTGGTCCATTTGGTGTTGAATAACGATAGAATCGGTACAGGAGGCGCCTCGACATGATGTTCCACGTTACGCTGGAACCAGCCGAAGATGGCTGGATCGTTGCAGAGTGTCCTGCCCTTCCGGGCTGTGTCTCTCAAGGGCGAGACGAGAAGGAAGCGCTGGAAAACATCCGCGAGGCCATCACCGCTTGGATGTGGGCAGAGGACCAGAAGGCAACCCGGCTGGTACCGTCTCATTTGCCGTCTATCGTGGTGGCAATCTAGACGATGGGCAAGCTCACAAACATCTCCGGTAAGGAAGCTGCCAAGGCGTTTGGCCGCGCGGGATGGGAAGCTGTGGGCCAGGTTGGAAGCCATCTGGTCCTGAGCAAGCCATCGCAGCGCGCCAATCTCTCCATTCCTCAGCATAAAGAACTCTCTGTCGGTACCCTCCGGTCGCTGATCCGTGCCGCTGGTATGACTGTGGATGAGTTTTTGGAGCTGCTGTAGTCTGTCTGTGATGCATCGACTGAAACATCCACTGTGTTGAAGATGAGAGAGTGGTTCCATGCAATTCAAAGCGCGCAGAATTGTCAAATGGGTGGGCTTGACCTTCAGCGGGATACTGCTTGCGGCGTTGTTGCTATTGGTACTTGCCATTGTGGATACAGTCGGCTGCTTTCACGAACCACCTTTCTGGCTCGAAACAAGCGGAACATCTGTGATTATTCACGTAGAAAGGCTTGGAGATTACGTTTCAGCAGTCGGACATATACGGATTCAGGAAGCTTCTTCAGGAAAAGTAATTTTCGAAGCGGCGTCCGAGGATAGAGTGCCAGTCTTTTTGAATTTTCACTTTTCAGTCGGAGAGAACCCTACGCATTTGGTCGATTCGGAGGGAAATACCTATCATGTAGTTGAACCACAGGGGAAGAATACTTTCACTCTCCAGTCGGGAGTGAAATATATGGTAAGAGTCTGGGGCGATTCGTGGACTTACCGAGAGGCCAGCTTCAAGTTTTGAAAGCGGAAGAGATGAGATGGAGAAGCCGGGATGAACCGAATGAACCTCGATCACTACACCTATCGCGTCACATGGTCGCAAGAGGACTGTGAATACCTCGCCCTCTGCGCAGAATTTCCTTCACTGAGCTGGCTTGCCTCGGCTCCCGAGACAGCGCTGGCCGGGATTCGCAAGGTGGTGGCCGCGTCCGTGGCTGATATGGTCGCCGACGGCGATGTGCCGCCCACTCCGCTGGCGGAAAAACGCTACAGCGGCGAGTTTCGAGTTCGCATTCCTCCGCAGGTGCATCGGGCATTGGCGCTGGAGGCGGCTGAGCAGGGCATTAGCCTGAACCGGCTGGCCAGCGCCAAGCTGACGGGGTAGAGCAGGCCCTTGCACCCGCACGCCCCCAGGGTTCATCCATAAGCTGTGATGAAAGCCATATAGTTACCTCGGCTTTTGGAAAGTATCTCCTGTTCAATTACGTTTCTTGAGAGATGGTAAACTCGACACAAGAAGATAATCTGGATTACAGCGCTCACCGAGGTTGACGATGCCCCTGTATCAATACTGGGCTTATGGTCTTCGCATACAGGCGGACATGGATTGTCCCGAGCTTCCTTCTGTCTCCTTCGAGACGGGGAATCCCGATGTAACAATCTGTTTGCTGCCTCCAGCGGCGAACGCTCTGGAATCCTTGGAGAATGGCTATTATGAAGTTCAGTCAGGGGTCTTCCGTCTGGCAGTGCCGGGAGTGGCACAGTACCGCGTTGAGGAAGGGCGGCGCATCTTTATAGCCCCGCTGCCGGATGTTCCGGCCGATAAGTTACGCCTGTTTTTATTAGGCTCGGCCATGGGCGCGCTTCTTTACCAGCGCGGATTGTTTCCGCTTCATGGAAGCGCGATAGAGACGTCCTGGGGCGCGATGATCTTTGTTGGAGTCCAGGGTGCTGGCAAGTCCACGCTGGCTGCACAGTTTCATCACAAGGGATACCGTCTGCTCTCGGATGATGTCTGTGCCGTGGCAGCCATGCCGGAGGGATTGCAGATTCTTCCTGCCCTGGCCCAGTTCCGGCTATGCGCCGATGCTTACGAGCGTCTTGGAACCTCACCGGGCGTACGCTTCGATGTAGATAAATATGTGGTGCCCATGGGAGAAGGTTACTGTCCTCACCCGGTATCGCTGAGGGCGATTCATATCCTCGTTGACCACGACAGCAGCACTCCAGAATTCGAGGTGCTTCGTGGCTTTGACCGGGTACAACGTCTTCTAGAGAATCTGTATCGCCCCCATTACCTAAAGGGTCAAGGCACGCAAAGCGATCTGATGCGGATGGCGGGGCTGATTGCACAGAAGACTACTATGGTCGCAGTGACCCGGCGACGAGATCCAGAAGCGATCGAGGGATTGGTCGGCTTCCTCGAATCGGCATGGGCGGAACGCTTTGCCGCAAACTCATCGAAGGAGATGGACTAGATGCGTAGTTTCAGGCCCGAAGATAAATTATCCCGCGCCCAGGAGATACTCTCTACGGAGATCGACCAGGAAACGATTCTGATGAGCATCGATGCTGGAGCATACTATGGGCTGAAAGGACCTGCTCGAAGCATTTGGGAGAAATTGGAAATCCCTATTACCTTTTCGGCTCTCGTCGACCTGCTGGTAAAGGAATATCGGATTACGCCCGAGGCCTGTGCCGCGGACCTGAAAGGTTTTCTGGCGGAGATGGAACGTGAAGGTCTCCTGCATGTGGAATGATCTGAAACGTGCTGCGCGGATACCTGGCAGCCGGAGACGGCTCCTCGGGGAAGCGCTGATCGCTCTGCTGATCGCACGGGGGGCAATGGCTTTCCTGTCTTTTCGGCGTATTGCCGCCTGGCTGGGGACGCCCGGCACTGAGAGTTCGGCCACGGCGACGGCCGAGGAGATTTGTACGGCGCAAGAGGTAAGCTGGGCAGTGGGTGTTGTGGCGCGACGGGTGCCTTGGGATGGGCGTTGCCTTACCCAGGCGCTGGCTGCCATGGGGATGCTGCGCCGCCGGGGCCTGGAGGGAACTGTATGTTTTGGCGCATGCCAGAGTGAATCAGCAGGATTCGACGCCCACGCGTGGCTGCGCTTGGGTTCCTGTGTGGTGACTGGCGGGCCAGGACATCAGCGTTTCAAGGCCTTTACGACCTTCGCCCGGAGACGGCCATGAGCGGCATATACGGTATATATCAATATGATGGTGCTCCGGTGCCCTCTCAGTGGCTGGAACGAATGAGGACGGCCATGGCCTATTATGGTCCCCACGGCGGAGGCTGCAGGGTTGAGGATGCGGTGGGACTGGGGCATCTGCTACTGGAGGTCAACCCGGAAGATGTCTTTGAGAACCAGCCGGTGACAGGAGAACGCGGTCTGGTGGTTAGTGCTGCCCGCCTGGACAATCGGGCGGAGCTGCTGGAGGCATTCAAGATCTCCGCATTGGAGGCTTCCCGGCTCTCGGATGGGCATCTGGCAAGTTTGGCCTTCGATCGCTGGGGTGAGGATCTCTGCTCACACCTACAAGGAGATTGGGCACTGGCTGCATGGAATGCTCGTGAACACCGTCTTTTGTTGGCCCGAGATGCCTGCGGAAATGCCACTCTCTATTACTACGAGGGCAAAGGTTTCATAGCTTTTGCATCCAGTCTCAAGGCTCTGCTAGCGATTCCCGGCGTGGTCAAGGAACCGGATCGGCTCCGCCTTGCCCAGGTGCTGGTTTCCTGGCAACACAATGCGGAACTGACCGCCTACAAGGGCTTCCGGCGCCTGGTGTGGGCTCATGCTATGACCGTCGGTCCCGATGGCCAGACCCGCACCTGGCGCCATTGGTCGCCAGAAGGTCGCGATCTGCTCACCTATGGCCGGGGTGAGGAGTACGCAGAGGCCTTTCTGGAAAATTACACGCGAGCGGTTCAGAGTTGCCTGCGGACCCAAAAGCCAGTGGCCGCGACGCTCTCCGGTGGCCGGGATTCCGGCTCCGTAGTAGCCATGGCGGCGCCGCTTCTTGCCAGCCAGGGACGTGGCCTTACGGCTTACACCTCTGTGCCCTGCCTGCCTCCGGACGGAGCAGGAGATCGGAAAATGGGTAATGAATGGGAGATGGCCCACGCAACAGCCGTGCTCGCGGGAGCTAATGTCCAACATCTGCCCATCGACGCGGCGAACTATGGAGTCATCCAGGGCATCGAGTATCTTCTGGACATCCATAACGGTCCCAGCCATGCGGCCAGCAACCACTACTGGATTCAGGCTCTCACGGAAGCCGCTGCCCGGGGCGGGGCCGGGGTGATACTGACCGGGCAGATGGGCAATGCCACGGTCTCCTGGTCCGGGAACGGATCGGCACTCCTGGCGCTTCTTCAGGGATACCCGGCTACAGCTTTACGGTTGTTTCTTCATGCGGAGCCGAATCCCTGGCTCACCCTGAAGCGACAGGTATTGAAGCCATTGTTGATGCCGGGGTTGCGAGCTTTTCGACGCTTCAAGACTCCCCGCAGCAGGCCTTGGCAGGCCTATTCCGCACTCAATATTCACATGGCTTCGGAGTTGGATTTAGATGGCCGGATGCGGGCGGCAGGGTATGATCCAACATTTAGCGTCTCTCCCCTGGAAGATATTCACCGCCGTTTCTTCTGGCCTGTTTTTGGCATCGGGCTTGGTATGTGGCCGGAGATGGCGGCCAGACATTCTATTTCCATCCTGGATCCAACTTGCAATCAATCCATGGTAGAGTTCCTTTTGCGGGTTCCCGACGACCAATTTCGCTATAGGGGCCAAGACAGCTGGCTTTTTCGGCGGGCCTTCCGAAATCGTCTTCCCGCGCCGGTGCTGAACGGAGAGCGGAAAGGGCTCCAGGCCGCGGATTTGGGTTATAGAATCCTGCGGGAACTGCCTGTATTCCGGGCATCACTGGACTCTCTGGATTCGCTGCCCGAGGCCAAAGAAATGCTGGACATGCCGCTCCTCCACCGCTGCCTTGAGGACCTGGTCGCAAAGGTCGATCCCGACACCACCGCGAGGGCGGGAATGATCCTTCTCCGCGGGCTGGGAGTGGGACTCTTCCTTCGCCGCCTGGCTGATTCCCGTACGTGAGGTTTTCCCGATCCATGCTGCTCGGCCAGATCAACCAATTCTTTCGCCAGTTGCCTGCGGGCCGCCGAGCCCTTGCCCTGGTTTGGGGCGCGGCGCGGGGATGGACCGTGGCCTGGGGCATTCTGCTGGTGGGCCAGGGGCTGATTCCCGCCGGCCAGGCGCTGCTGCTCAGATCTCTGGTAAACCGGTTAGTGGCCTCGCACGGGTGGGTAACCATCGCGCCTCCGGCACTGGGGATCGCTAGCCTATGGATCGCCGCGCAGTTTTTTTCTAGCGCCCTCGCCTGGGTTCGGGCGGTGCAGGCGGAACGCGTCCAGGACGAGGTCCATCGCCTGATCCACGTGCAGGCCCTTCGCCTGGACCTGGCTTTCTATGACCATCCTGAATCGTACGATCAGTTGCATCGGGCTCGGGTTGACGCCATCTCCCAGCCTCTGGCCCTGCTGGAGAGCCTCGGGTCGCTGGTCCAGAACGGGTTGGGCTTTTTGGTGCTGGCCGGAATCCTCTGGACCTATGCCGGATGGTTGCCTCTGCTGCTGGTTTGCACCGCAATTCCCGGCCTGCTTCTGGTGGCCCGTCACATACTGAAGGAACACCGCTGGAATATCGAGCACACCAGCCAGGAGCGGCGAACCCGGTACCTGGACTGGTTAATCACGGAGCGAAGCGCCGCCGCCGAGTTGCGCCTCTTCGATCTGGGAACCTACCACCGCAAGGCCTTCGAGAGCTTGCGGGAGAGCCTCCGGGAAGGGCGGTTGCGACTGGTGCGGCAAGGAGCCGTTACCGAGCTGGGAGCCGGGTGCCTCGCCTGGGGCGGCAGCCTGTTGGGCCTGGGCTGGATGTTGCACAGGACTCTCGCCGGAAAGGCCGGACTGGGGGACCTCCTGCTCTGCTTCCAGGCCTTCCAGCAATGCCAAATACTCCTTCGGTCCCTCCTGGAAGGCGCGGGCAAGATGTACCGAAGCCTGCTCTTCGTGGACAATCTTGATGAGTTCCTGCTGCTGAGGCCGGCAATTCTCCCTGGCCCGGCTGGGGAGCAGGGGCTGCCAGTGAAGGACTCGATTCGTTTCGAGGGTATCAGCTTCACCTACCCCGGGGGATTCCACCGGGCCTTGGACGGTTTCGATCTCGAGATACCGAAAGGGAAGGTGGTAGCCTTGGTGGGCCACAACGGGGCAGGCAAGAGCACCCTCATCAAGCTGCTGTGCCGCTTCTACGATCCCGATGCCGGACGAATTCTGCTGGACAATGTGGATTTGCGGGCGATGGACCAGGAAGCCCTGCGGCGCCGGATCGCCGTTCTCTTCCAGGACCCGGTTCACTATCACGCTTCGGTGCGGGAGAATATTGCTTTTGGGGATTTGGATGGACTTTCCGACCAGGCACGGGTGCGGCAAGCCGCCCAGGATGCAGGTGCATTGGAACCCATCGGGCGCTTGCCTGATGGCTTTGAAGCGCTGCTGGGCAAGTGGTTTGGAGGCGCGGAACTGAGCGGGGGCGAATGGCAGCGAATTGCCCTGGCCCGTGCGTTTTTCCGGCGGGCCTCACTGATAATCTTGGACGAACCCACTAGCTCCATGGATTCCTGGGCGGAGCAGGACTGGCTTGGCCGTTTCCGCACCCTCACCGAAGGAAAGACGGCGCTCATGATCACCCACCGCTTCACCACGGCCATGCACGCCGACATCATTCATGTTCTGGACAAGGGGCGGGTGATAGAATCGGGGACACATACAGAGCTTGTGGCCTTGGGCGGAGCCTACGCCACCTCCTGGGCTGCCCAAATGCGAGAAATAAAGACGCAGGAGATCGGCCATGCCTGAGACTTCGTGGCTGCAAAGCGCCAGTCCCGCCTTCCGCCTGATGATCGCCACCTCTTGGCTTGCACCGGCCTCATGGCAGGATAAACAGGAGGAAGCGATTCGGGAGACCATCGGTGCCGGCGTGGACTGGATGGAATACATCCGCCTGGTGGACCGTCACCGCACTCCGGCCCTGAGCTGGGCGGCCCTCAAACGTGTACCCGGATTGCAGATTCCGGAGCCGGCAAGGCAGGAATTGCAAAAGCGCAGCGATGCCTGCCGGATGCAGGCCGTCAGGCACTGTCTGTTGTTGGCGGGGGTGCTGAAGAACTTCAATCGCGCCGGAATCCCGGTAATGACAATGAAAGGGCCGATCCTTTCCTCTGAGCTCTACGGAGACGTAGGCCTCCGACAATCCCATGACCTGGACTTGGCGGTTACCTTGGAGGACCTTCCCAGGGCGCAAGCCTGCCTGGAGAAGATGGGCTGGCGCCTGGACTCAACCTGGTTTCCCTTGAGTCCCCGCCAATGGGAAAGCCTCCTGCGGCATGAGTGGCACCTTAGCTACGTACATCCCCATGGCGCCAGCCTTCTGGAACTTCATTGGCGTAACCCGTCGGAACCTCCAGGTCCGATCAGCGCCCGCTGGGCCAGAAGCTTCCTCTCCGTCTGGCAAGGGTATTTCCTCCAGGCCATGAACCCCATCGACATGGTGCTTTACCTATGCAGTCACGGAGCCGGAGGGGAACATGCCTGGATACGCGCCAAGTGGCTGGGGGATTTGGCCCGTATCCATGCCGAGGGACAAGTGGATTGGGAAGCGGCCCTGGGCGAAGCCTGGAGAACAGGCCAGGAGAGAGCTCTGCTGGCGAGCCTGCGCCTCCTGGACCTGGTGTATGGGCTCCCCTTGCCCGGCCTACCAGGGGATCCATGGAAGGACCTGCCATCTCTCCTGATCGAGAGACCCCTTCACAATCTCAAGGCTTATGAAGAACCTGTAACGGTCATCTCTGCGGCCTCGCTCATCAACAGGCTCCGCATGAGCCGCTACGAAAGACTGTTGTTGTCCCGAAAGGCTTGGCGAGCCCGTTTGTCCCGGCTTTTTTACCGTCGTGAGGATTTCAGGATGCTTCGTCTTCCGGATGGTCTCTTCTGGGCTTATGTGCCCCTGCATCCCATCTTGTGGGTTTGGCGCCGCGTGTTGCGTCGCAGGCCAGCGAGCAGCGGATAAGGCAAACGGTACTCAATTCACTGCCCGTAATGTTCTTTATTTGCATAAACTTATGTGAGCTGCGCGAACGACCGCCTGAAAATGGCGAAAAGCGATTTTCGACAAAAGGCCCAAGGGATGTAAGCTCTTAAAGAATCAAGGCTTACTAGCCATACCTCGATTCTTCACAAATCTAAGTCCAGTATTTTCTATTGTTTCCGACTTCCCATAACACTTTTACTGTGAACGAAAAACGGGGCAGGCTTGGTAGCCTGCCCCGTTTTCAGATCGGATCTACGATTGAGCCACCATCAGGCCATCAATTTGCGCTTAATCAAGCCAGCCAACCCAGCCAGCCCGCTGCCAAGCAATAAGAAGCTGGACGGCTCCGGCACCGGGGGAGCGAAGTCCGGTCCGAAAATGCCATTACTCAGATTGGTTTTTGCGGTGGTACCGTTAAAGTCCAAAGCGCCACCATCGGCGAAATTGTTGTAGCCCGCAACGGTAATGGGCGCATTCACGGCATACCCAGTGTCATTATAGGTGTAGAAATCCGTGTTGCTGACACCCTCGATCACGTAGGTATCTCCGGAAAGCAATTCAATTGGCGTGATTGCCTCGTATAAAAAGTGAGCCGTCGAATAAGGCGAAGCGCTGGTCACGTCTGCGGAAGCCAGCAGGTCACCACTCGCGTCGAAGATGCCAACAAGGTGGGAGCTATTCATTCCAAGCGTTGGGTCGTAGTATCCCAGATAGCCTACCTCGATGTTCGCGTTCGCTGTAAACACAATGCCAATGGTCCAGTCATTTGTGTTGGCTTGGCTACCGACTGTGGTGAATTCCCAAGCGGGCGAAAGAGAATCAGCCTTAGCCGCAACGGGCAGCAACAAGCCTGCGAGAATAAACAAACCAAAAATCTTCTTACTCATTTTCCTATCCCCCTAAACGCTGATTGCAAACTCCAGATACAACTCTGTTCTTGCCCATCCCGGCGTCTAACATTTCGTCAGACCTCGCGGCAAGCCCATTTTGCAGCATAGTTTGTTAGCTGCCATTTTGTCCGTCACCGCCTGCTGTTATGCCGCCAGCAGTGACTTGCTCAATGTCGACCTTCTTCAGTTCAGGCAAAACCCATTCTTTGCGGGACTCTAGCGTGGTCTCAACAACTTGGTTTTTCATGTCGATCTCCTTAGAATGGATATATACCTCTCAAAAGCTAGTCCTACTGGTCTTGCGAGCGGGGATGGACTAGCCCTATCCACACTTAAACTTATAAATGCACTCGACGGGCCATGTCAAGCAATTTTTTTGAATTTTCTTATGATCCCTTGTAAGGCATTGATAAATAAACAGATTGTAATCACATTGGTAACCAGTTTCGAAGTTTCTGAATCACAGAGTAAAGTGAATAAATGTGCAAAGAATTGCATGGGTATGGAGAGTATTTACCCACTAGTGGTTGTGGCCCGTTTACAACATGCACTTTGGTTGTGATTTCACCTTTTGCGTCAACCCAAAACCTGGTCGATGGTCTGGATGTCGACTAATCCATGGCATCCGTATATCACCGGCAGCACCCGGCCGGCTGGATAACTCCGCCGCAACTGGGCGACCTTTTCTGTGCCGCAGCGATAGGCGGGCAGATACATGCGGCCCAGTAGGGGATGCCGTCCCCAGGCTCCGGACAGCTTATCGGCGCGCTCTTCGGTGACCAGGAAATCACGCCGCAGCGTGGCGGCCACCTCCGGCTGCGGCTTGCCTTCGCCCCAGGTCAGATACGACGACTGGTTCTTGGCGTCATCCTGCAACAGGGCCAGCAGCACGCCGATCTGCGTATCCTCATCGGGCAATTGCTCGATCTCCGTGACGCCGTGTGCAATCAGGATCGCGTTGTTGGCGATGCCCTCAAACAGAGTTGCCGCGCGCGTATTCATGGTCAGTATAGTTGCCTCGAAGCCGGCCTTTCCGCGCACATACAAGTCCTGCAGGTAGGCGAATGTAGTCACGTGCCCCGGCACAACCTCGTGGCTGATGAGCTGCTCAAACTCCGGATACGAAATCTGCAGCGAAGCATTGATCTCGTAGCTGGCTTCGTATTGCGGCGAGTCGTCCTTGTTGCGGGCGCGCCCAATATAGTTCATGGACCCGGAGAACCAGGCGTCCTTGATCGGCTGAAAATCGATGTTGGCCCGCGGCACCCGCCCGAGTTCCGCGGGAAGATGCGGCAGCAGATGTTTTGCGCTCAGGTTGTCATAATGGGCGATCACGGCCGCGCTCAGGGCGCGCACCGAGGCCATGGGCACCACGCGCTCGCGCCGCCAGGCATCGACGGCCTCCAGCAATTCGCTCTTGTATCCGGCGCGGCCCAGCAACTCCGCCACCCGATCGCGTTTCTTCTCCGGCTGCGAGGGTTCCGGCTGCCCGGCCGTCGCCGCATACACACAGCGCGCATAGGGCACCGCATCGCCCTTGCCCGCCACCTCCATGGCCAGCTCCCACATCACATCAAGGCAATCCGCCATTCCAATCAGATAGGCCTGGCGCAGAGCATCCATCATTGCAGCTTCCTCACGCACTCCGGCGATAGCCTCAGGCAAGTCGATGGCGCGCAGGTACTCATCCACAGCATCGCGATTCTTCACCGATGTGCCGCCAGCCGCGCGCAGTTTCGCCGCCGCCGGATGCGTATACGCGGCGGGCAGCGGGAAATCGGAAAACCACGAATCGGCGATGAAGCGTCCCGTGCCCGAGGGGCACATCACGTCCCCGCCCCAAAGCGTGTCAATGCCTAAAACAGCGTCAGCAATATATTTGTCCGTTTGATTCATCGCTTACACCTTTTCCTTCTTCACAGAATAAAACCAGACGTAGAAACAGAGGCCAACAAACATCACCACGGAAACCGATTGCGAGATGGGGTCGTTCAAGTAGAACGGCGTGGTGATTAAATCCTCGCGATACCAGGGAAACAGATGCAGCGCCGCGCCCAGCACGCCTCCCAGCGCGCCGCCTGCCATCAGCCCTGAGGCCAGAATAACGCCGCGCTCACGAATCCTGCTCCCCGGCTCACCACCAACTTTTTCCGAACGCCTGTTGATGAGGTGCGACAGAAATCCACCCGCCAACACCGGCGCAGTCAGCTCCAGCGGCAGGTAGATTCCCAGCGCGAAGACCATCGAAGACTTGCCCAGCATCTCCAGGATCAGCGTAATGAGGGCGCCGATGCCAAACAACATGTAGGCGACCGGCTGATTATTCATGAACCCCACTACCAGGGCCTTCATGATGGAAGCCTGGGGCGCAGCTAGAATCTGTCGTGCGTCTCCCGGCGCGGCCTCGCCGAACTGATAAACGTGAGCCAGCAGGATGATAGTCAACCCGGCAGTGATGGCGGCAGCGATGACGCCGATAAACTTGACCTTTTCTTGCGCCGACGGCGTCGAGCCCAGCCAATATCCGGCCTTCAGGTCGGTGATGAACTGTCCCGAGACGCACAGCGCCGTGCACACCATGCCCGCAATGGCCATGATGAAAAACATTCCCGTGGTTCCGGTGAGGCCAAAGCTCAACAACACGACACAAGAGATGATGATGGTCAGCATGGTCATGCCGGAGGCGGGATTGTTGGCCGTGGTGGCGATGGCATTGGCGGCCACCGAGGTGAAGAAAAACGAGAACAACAGGGTCAAGGCCAGGCCCAATCCCAGCACCGTCCATGAGACCTGCAAGCGTCCAAAGAAGATCGCCACCGCGAGAGAGCTGACGACGACGCCGAGAAGAATCGAGATGATGGAAATATCGCGGTCGGTGCGCTCTGGAGCGGCAGCTTCGCCGTGGCGGAAGGTGCGCAGCGCGATGCCAAAGGAACCGGCCACCACGCGCAGCGACTTGAGGATGCCGATGATCCCGGCCGTGGCGATGGCTCCCACGCCGATAAACCTTACATAATTGCGCACGATCTCCGCCGCGGTCATCTTGGCAATGGGAATGGTGGCCGGATAGACAGCGGCGTCAATATGGCTGCCGAAGTACCAGATCAACGGGACCAGCACGAAGCTGGTAAGTATGCTTCCGGCGCAAAAGGTGAGGGCGCTGCGCAGGCCCATCACGTAGCCCAGGCCCATGATGAAACTGATGGCGTCGAATTTGAAGACCATGCGGCCGCGCTCGGCAAGGGAACGAATCACCGGTACAAACTGCAGGTCGACATGCTCTTTCCATACTTGAAATGTGGAGACAAAAAAGTCGTAAACGCCGGCGATCGCGGTTGCCTGCAAGAGCAGCTTGGCCTGCGATCCGCCTTTCTCTCCAGTGACCAGCACCTCGGTGATGGCCGTTGCCTCGGGGAAGGGCAGCTGGCCGTGCATCTCGCGCGCGAAGTAGCGGCGCAGTGGAATCAGGAAGAGTACACCCAGGCAGCCGCCCGCCAGGCAGATGAAGATAGTCTGCACCGGGTGCGGATCGAGGTGCAGGGTGTATAGCGCGGGAATCGTGAAGATGGCGCCGGCCACCACGCTGCCCGACGCCGCGCCGATGCCGGTGATGATCATATTTTCCAGCAGCGAGGTGCGCCGCCTGTAAACCCGCGCCAATCCGATGGCCAGAATCGAGATCGGGATGGCGGCTTCCATCCCTTGGCCGACCTTCAGCCCGGAGTAGGCCGAGGCGACGGAGAAGATCACGCAAAGCAAAACGCCCCAAACGACCGCGCGAAACGTGAGTTCCGGCTCTTTGGCCTGCGCGGGAATGATGGGCTGGTAAGATTCGCCGGGCTTCAGCGGCAGGTAGGCATTTGCTGGTAAAGAGTTGGCCTCGTTCTCGGTCATCGGTCCATCATCCCCTGTGCTGGGCAGTTTGTCGGGCGCAGCCCGTTCCGGTTTTTCCGGCCTCCGGGCGGATGCCATTTCAATCCGGTCTCCGGGCTCATTTCGACCCGGAATAAACCATACACTCTACCGATGCACAGGAGTCAAATCAGGCCGAAACAGGAGATTGAACAGAGCAATCGCAAGTAGGTTGTAGAGCTTGTTTCATAAACCTGCTTTGTATCAGGGCACGACTTCAGTCGTGCCGCAAAATGCCCAATAAAACCGGGGCTTTAGCCCCTGAGGGAATGTTGCATGCGTCGCAAGAAATTTTCCAGCGTTCCTTAGCTCTTGCGGCCAGCGGCGGTGGACTTGGTCACGGCAGCCGTCTTGCGCAGCGGCACAATGGCTCCAGCGCCGGGCGCGGCCTGAGTAAAACGCGCCAGCATCTCGGTGCGCACGTACTCCACAAAGCTCTGCATCTGCCGGTTCATCTCTTCCATGCGCTCGCGCATCTGCAGGATGATGGCCATGCCCGCGATGTTCACGCCCAGGTCGCGCGCCAGGTTCAGGATGAACTCCAGCCGCTCCAGGTCCTCGTCGGTGTAGAGGCGCGTGTTGCCCTCGGTGCGCGACGGCAACAGCAGCCCCTCGCGCTCATAGAGGCGCAGCGTCTGCGGATGAATCTCGTACATCTCGGCCACCGCCGAGATCATGTACGCGCCCTTCGATTTGCGTTTTGCGGCCATGAGGCTTCCCGAATCAGCTTACCTTAATTTGTTCACGCCGTGTTCTCGGAATTGCCGGCTCTATATCTTTTCAAACAGCGCCGCGCGCGGGTCCTGGTTGTTCAACTTGGCCAGCTCGCGCATGATCTCGCGGCTGCGCTCGTCGCTGAGCGTGGGCACGGTTACCTCGACGGTCACAATCTGGTCGCCGCGCTGTTCTGGCCGCTGCGCGTTCTCCACGCCGCGCTCCCTCATGCGCAGCTTCTGCCCGCTCTGCGTGCCGGGAGGAATCTTCAACTGCGCGCGTCCGTCGATGGTTGGCACGTCGACTTTGGCTCCCAGCGAGGCTTCGGGTACGGTCACCGGAACCGTCAGATGGATGTCGTCGCCCACGCGCGTGAAGACAGGGTGCGTGCCGGTGCGGACAATGAGGTAGAGGTCGCCGGGCGCGCCGCCGTTCACGCCGGCGTTGCCCTTGCCCTGCAGGCGTATGCGCTGGCCGTCGCGCGTGCCGGCTTTGATGCGAAACTCTACAGTCTCGCTGCGGCTGACCACGCCCTCTCCGTGGCAGGTCGAGCAGGCATTGGAGATGCGGCCCTGGCCGTTGCACTTGGGGCAGGGAATGTTGAACTTCATGCGCCCGCCCATCTGCGTCACCTGACCCGTGCCGTTGCACTCCGGACACGGTATGGGCCCGCCAGCCGAGGACTGCCCATGGCATGTGGGGCAAACCTCCTGGCGATGCACTTCGAGCCGTGCCTGGCCGCCGCGGATAGCCGTCCAGTAGTCCACCGTAGCCTGATATTCCAGATCTGTCCCCGGCTGCGGACCGCGTGCCCTCTGCGGCTGCTGTGCCCCGCTGAAGATGCCGGAAAAGATGTCTTTGAAGCTGCCCCAGTTGGCCGCATCTGTCTGTGTTCCCGCTCCCGCTGGTTGCCCGCGATGTACTCCCGGACCGCCCTGAAAGCCGGTGAAGTCAAAGCCGCCAAAGTCCACCGGGCCGCCGTGCCCCGCGCTCTGCCGCGCATAGGCCTCGGCCTGCGCCGGGTCGATCTGGTCGGAGTAGAAGCCTAGCTGGTCATAAACCTTGCGCTTCTTCTCGTCGCTCAGCACGTCGTTGGCCTCGGAGATCTCTTTGAACTTCTCCTCGGCCCGCTTGTCGTTAGGGTTCACGTCCGGGTGATACCGCCGTGCAGCTTTGCGGAAGGCCTTCCGAATCTCCTCCGCCGTGGCAGTTTTCTTCACGCCGAGCGTGCCGTAAAAATCTTTGTTTGTGGTCGTGGCCATGGTCTGTTTGGACTCGTTTCCTTGTTACGCGTTAATGCTCGCCTTCCAATTTCCGAGAACCGGGAAATCATAAATCTCTGCTGCAACTCAATCAGGCAACTACCCGTTGCTCCGCGGCCGCAAGAACGGAATGCGTCGCGCGCGGTCGAATCCCCTCGTGAATTGCACTTTCCTCCGCATCCGCGGCAGACTCCAGATCGTAATCCATCTGCAAGCGCATCCAGAACTCCGGCGACATATTGAAGTACCGCGCCAGCCGGAGCGCCGTATCCGCCGTGATTCCGCGCCGCTCCCGCACAATCTCTGAAATCCGCGTCACTGGCACGCGCAACTCCATCGCCAGCGCATTCGACGAAAGCCCCAGAGGCTTCATGAACTCCTCGCGCAGCATCTCGCCGGGATGCAGCGGAGCCGTTCGTGCGCCCTCGTCCAACTCCGCGCCATCGAGCGCCGGTTCAGTGGTAGTCGACAATCTGGACCTCATAGGCATCCCCATCCCTCCACCCAAAGCAGACTCGCCATCGATCGTTGATGCGCAGGCTCCACAGCCCCTCCCGATCGCCTTTCAGCTTTTCCAGCCGATTGCCCGGCGGCTCAAAGAGTTCTTCTACCCTAGAAACGCTGTGGATCTGCCGCAACTTGCGCAACGCCAACCGCTCAAACGCCGCATACCGCCGGCTATGGTGGCGGTTGAACACCTTTTCGGTCTCTTCGTCGGCAAACGAGCGTATCATGCTTAACGTTTATCGTAACACGGAAAGCGATCAATCCGGCCGTTTTTTGGTCCCCTTCCAAATGCAACCCTCTAAAAATCGAAAATTCGCTCCCCAAAAAGCCAATTTTTCGCAAAAAACCCTACACTTCCACGTGTAGTCTTTTTAGCGCGTTTTTCATCCCTTTTCACGGTTTAGTTCGTGCACTTGTGTGTGCACTCACTTCTTCATTCATGGATCGAGCGCCAGATGATGTTGCTTTCCTGCAAGCCTGCTGCCGGAGTTGCCAAAGATTCCTCGGCAAAGACTCAGACGCAAGCACGTGGATTGAGAAGCGTTCAGAATCCGGCAAATCATGGAAGTCAGTCTGTCATTGCCGCAGTCTTGGCCGCCGGTCTTTGCTCGTACCAGCGGTAATCCTGGTCTCAGAGGCGAGACCCTGGGATGCCCGGCACCCGGCATTCGCACTTTCCTTGGCGTCAGAATTTAGACTAAGAGTAGAATTAGGGCAAGGAAAAAGAGGAGTAAGAGGGAGGGAAGATGGCCACTGCGACGCAGATTTCACTGGAAACCTATCTGACCACTTCCTATGAGTCGGACGTGGACTACGTCGATGGGATGCTGGAGGATCGGAACGTGGGCGAATACGATCACAATGTTGTTCAGCAGGCGATTCAGATCTGGTTTTATCTGCACGGCAAGGAGTGGCGCATCCGGGCGATCCAGGAACAGAGAACCAGAGTTGCTTCCACCAAGGTTCGTATTCCCGACGTATGCGTCTTTTCCCGCGATGTGCCCATCGAGCAGGTTTTTACGCGGCCTCAGTTGATCGCCATCGAAGTCCTGTCGCCCGAGGACCGGCATTCCCGCATTGAGGAGAGGATGAGCAACTTCCGCAGCTTCGGGGTGCCGAACCTCTGGGTTGTGGACCCGGAGACGCGTTCGGGCTGGGATTTGAGCGATGGCAACTGGGTGCGCAAGGAGCGGTTTGAGGTAGCGGGTTCGCCGATATATCTTTCGCTGCCGGAATTGTTTGCGAAGATTGATGAAGACAACGCGAATTAATGGCGTTTTGATTTCTGCATCGTCAAAAAGAGACCAAGGGCACCAGGCCACGGCATCTCACGCGTTATGTGCGCTTCGGTCGCTTGCTCGAAATAGGTACCAAAACACGAAGTTCATCACCACTACATTGCCTACCAATATGAACAAGGTTCTTTCCGGCGGGGCACCTTGCAGAATATTGATGGCGGACAAGAGCAAGTTTCCGATGTCATAACACAGGTAACAATACAATTTGAATTTGAGGCTAAGCTTCTTTGGCTTGCCTCCTTCGATGCCATGCGAGGATTCCATGATTGCTTTCTCCAATTCAGTCGGCGGTGATGGTTTTTTTTGCGGCTGACTTTGCGGGCAGCTTGGCGCCGGCCTTAGGGATGGCGTCCAGATCCGCCTTGCCTTCGGCTAGCTGCATGAGGAACTCCTGTGCTGAGAAGGGTTTCAACTCCTTGAGCAGTTTGCTGGCTCTCAAGTAGCTGCCGTCATGCTGCTGCAGGCGGGCCTTGAGGGTGTCGGCCAGATAGGCGGGCAGTATCTCGTCGTGGATGCGGGCCAGAGCCACCGGGTCGCGGACGGGGAAGACCACCTCGCAGCGCTCAAAGAGGTTGCGCGGCATCCAGTCGGCCGAGCCCAGGTATATTTCGTCGTCGCCTCCGTTGGCGAAGTGGAAGATGCGGG